>Ga0247611_10003322_pt1 | contig 24030 bp, 20 predicted proteins | sample 177DNAGHGhighgp2_FD_192422 | JGI IMG/M metagenome (GOLD analysis project Ga0247611, IMG submission 192422) | Sheep rumen microbial communities from Palmerston North, Manawatu-Wanganui, New Zealand - 1770 DNA GHGhigh gp2 | ecosystem: Host-associated > Mammals > Digestive system > Stomach > Rumen... | reverse complement strand
AAAAAAGGGCAAGTGAGCTACAGCGCGCCGCTACAACCTCGTTACCCTTGCTTCGGTCAAGACCTGGGGGATTGGGAGGGAGCTGGCCGTGTAGGACTTACCCGGCTGCAAAGGTACTGCTTTTTCCCAAACTGGCAACGGTTTTCAGGAAAATATTTTTACTATTTTCTTTAATGTGTTGATTTTGAGTGAGATATCTATCTACTCAGTATTGCGGTTTTGAAATACCGGCTATTTTTATTACCTTTGCAACCCTATAAACTGTAATTTTGAGACCGAAAATGGAAGATTTTGCGACCCGGATGCTCGATGATCTGCATCGCTACCTGTTAAAGCGCGATGCCGTTGATGAACGTTTGCCCGAGTGTCCCGATGTGGAGGGGAAATGGCCCGCCATTGCTGAGGCCTATCTGCCTGATGGGGCACGTGAGTTTGCCAATTATCCCGTCGCCTCGTTGGGATGGATGATGTTCATCGCTATGGCTGTCGCCAAATTTTGGGATGAGGATTGGGCAAAATATGACCAGATTGAGGACCTGTACCTCTACCTGCGTGATAAGCGGGGCTTTGATAACCTTGACGAATATATCCTCGACGAGGTGCTTGACCTGCACGACGAGGCTGCCATCGACATGCAGAACATGGTGGGCGATTGTGCCGAGCGCACCAAGCGTGCCATCTTTGCTCTGGACGTTGAACCTGGGACGGTTGACGCTTTCAAAGCTTATGTCGGCGGCCTGCAGACCTTGTACCAGATGGGTATGGCAGTGCAGCTCAAGGCCATGGGCTATCACATGACAAAATTGTAGAGGTACCTTTAATTTCTTATTTATGAGTAAAGTGTTATTGATCAACGGATCACCTCACGAGCAGGGAAACACCTTCTGTGCTCTGCAAGAGGCGGCTCTCACCCTCAACAGCCAGGGTATTGAGACCGAGATATTCTGGATAGGTGTCAAACCAATCAGGGGATGCATCGCATGCGACAAGTGTGCCGCAACCGGTAGCGGTCATTGCGTGTTCAACGATGACGTGTGCAATGTGATCATCGACAAGATGAATGCTGCCGACGGCCTTATCGTGGGGTCGCCCACCTACTATGGAACACCCACGGGCAACATCCTCAATGTGCTGCATCGCATGTTCTATGCTGGAGCTCAGACCCAGGGCAAGCCTGCGGCTGCGGTCACTGTGTGCCGCCGTGGCGGGGCATCAGCGGCTTTCCAGACGCTGCAGTTGCCCTTCCAGATGGTCAATATGCCCTTGGCAACCTCGCAATACTGGAACATCGTCTACGGGCGTGAGCAGGGCGAGGCAAGGTTGGACAGCGAGGGCATGCAGACGATGAGGACTATGGCACGCAACATGGCATGGATGATCAAGCAGTTCCAGTCGGGCAATGCCCAGCTTCCCGAGGCCGAGCCCTGGCAAGGCACACATTTCATCCGTTAATAAGGGGGCATTGTGATGACGCTTGATAATGATCCGATGGGTCGCGCTATTGCCGACTATCATGCCACAGGCAGGGCTTCCCGGCTGCGTGTGTTATCACCCATGTTCGATGAGGATGAGATACCTGTCAAGACGCTTTTCCGTGCATTTGACGACATGCCATCGCTCGAGCAGGAGGCATTGAGGCTGGCTGTGGGAAATATCCTGGACGTGGGTGCTGGCGCCGGGTGCCATTCTTTGGCATTACAGGCGATGGAGAAGCGCGTCACCGCTATCGACATCTCGCCGATGGCGGTGACGACAATGCGTGAGCGAGGCGTCCGGGACGTGTCGCAGCAGGATTACTTTACGCTCGATGGGTGCTTCGACACCATCCTCATGCTCATGAATGGAATCGGCATTGTGGGGACATTGAGCCGCATGCCTGCGTTCTTCATGCAATTGGACCGCTTGCTTGCACCTGGTGGACAACTATTGTGTGACTCCAGCGACATCTGCTATGTGTTTGAGGATGAGGATGGTTTCATCGACCTCACAGGAATTGATGGCTATTATGGCGAACTGACCTACCAGATGCAGTACAAGGCGGTCAAGGGTGAACCGTTCCCCTGGTTGTTTATCGATCCGCAGACCTTGATCGACCAGGCACAGGCGCATGGCTTTTCTTGTGAGATTGTGTCCCACGGCTCGCATTATGATTACCTGGCGCGCATTACCCGCAGGAATTGACGAAAACTCGGGTCACCCGCAAAACCCTTAATCTCAACCCTCACCTCCGGCAGCAACGCGCACCCTGCAAAAAAGCATCTCTACCCCTTGACAAAAGGCACAAAATTCACTACCTTTGCGCCACACAACAATTTAAAACCAAGAGAAACACACCATGGAAATCAACTATTATCGCCAGGACAACGCCCAGGGCTACGAGGAGGCCTGGAGCTCATGCCAGTTCACATCCGACACCGACCTCAGTCAGTTCTCAGTCAAGCCATTGGTCTCCATCAATGGCCAGCCCTACCTGCGGCAGCACCACGTCACCTATCTCACCGTCCGCGATGTCACCACCGTGCGCCACATCAGCGGATATGACCTGCATGTCCTCCCCGACCAGTCCCAGTTCCAATTCACCATCGGGCCCGACAATCTCCCGCAAGAGGCCACTCCCACCGGCAAGACCGCCCCCTCAGGCATCGACGACGACACGCTGCGCACCATCGTCAACGACATCATCCAGCCCGGCCAAGACATCACCGCAACCGACCTCCTCGCCCAGGTCAAGGCACGGCACAGCCAGCTCAAGCGGGACACCCGCGACGCCGCCCTCCTCGACCAGATCCACCGCCTCCACCTCCTCGACCCCATCCCCATCCCCTCCAGCTATGACAGCAAGGAAGTCAATGAAAGCAAGGCCGGCACCAGCAAGTTATCCCACGAAATTAACAATTCATTAACACTTCCGACCCACCCTCAATCAGTAGCAGCATGTCCCGTGGGCGGCGGCTCTGCCGCCGTAATCCCATCCGGCAATCAACCATGCCATGCCCACGCCAACCCCTGCAATGACTGACACAGCCCTTTGCAAGTGAACCGAAAACTCTCCCAATCGGCGTTTATGGCATTTTGGTTCGTTTTTTGCCGTGTTTTCAAGGGGCAATCGCAATGGAAATCTTGTTAATCGTTGCTAAAGAAGGACAATTTATCGCCCAAAGTGGCGTTTTAATGAAAAAGTTGTTGTACTTTTGTATTTCATTTTATTGATGACTATTATTTCTAAAAGCACCGATGAAGTCAGATAGTTTAGTGATTATCCCGACCTATAACGAGAAGGAGAACATCAAGAGCATCATCACGGCTGTGCTCAATATCAATGAGCACCAGTTTGATGTGCTCATTGTTGACGATAACTCGCCCGACGGCACCGCGGCAATTGTCGACTCGATGATTGCCGAGCAGCCCGAACGCATTCACATCCTCAAGCGTCCTGGCAAGCAGGGCTTGGGCACTGCCTATATTGCTGGCTTCAAGTGGGCACTGGATCATGCCTATGGCTACATCGTCGAGATGGATGCCGACTTCTCGCATCCTGTCAACAAGCTTGTTGAATTGCAAGCAACCTGTGCTACGGGTGGGGCAGATGTCTCGGTGGGTTCACGCTATATCTCGGGTGTGAATGTCGTCAACTGGCCCATGGGCAGGATGTTGATGAGCTACTATGCCTCGGCCTACGTGCGACTGGTGACGGGAATGAAGGTGCGTGATGCTACGGCTGGATTTGTGTGCTATCGGCGCGAGGTCCTGCAAGCCATTAATCTTGATGCTATCGAGTTCAAGGGATATGCTTTCCAGATCGAGATGAAATTCACGGCTCATTGCATGGGTTTTGTCATCAAGGAGGTCCCCATTGTGTTTGTCAACAGGGTTCTGGGAACCAGCAAGATGAACAGCAGCATCTTCTTCGAGGCTCTGTGGGGCGTGATACGCTTGCGGTGGGATTCCATCTTCAACAAGCAGCGCTTTCGTCGCATGCCTCCGCCCAAGCAGATTACTGCTTGAACAGGAGTTGAAATAAAGGCCGGCTTGACGCATCTTGCCATGAGCATCAGGACGGCCATTTTTTTTGCATGATTTTTGCTGGATGATGCAAGACATCAATTGCGATAGTTGAAATTAGACCTATGAAACATAATCACATTACAGGGTTGACCGACCAACAAGTTACGGCCAGTCGTGAGCAGTACGGTATTAATGTGCTCACTCCACCGGCCCGTGCCTCTTTATTGAAGCAGTTTTTAGAAAAATTCAACGATCCGCTCATCAAGATTCTCTTGGTGGCTCTCGTGTTGTCGGTTGGCTTGTCGGTCTATGAGTACTTCTGGCTCGACATGGGGCGCACGATCCTGTTTGAGCCTCTTGGCATTTTTGTGGCCATCGTGCTCGCAACGCTGGTGGGATTCCTGGTCGAGGTCAATGCCAACAAGAAATTCAGGCTGCTCAACCAGACCGACGACCATGTGGGGGTGAAAGTTGTCAGGGATGGCCACATCACCCAGGTGCCCAGATGTGATATCGTCGTCGGCGATATCGTGATCCTCGAGACGGGAGAAAAAGTGCCCGCCGATGGCACTGTCATCGACAGCTTCAACCTCACCGTGGACGAGAGCTCGTTCACGGGTGAGCCTTCGGCATGGAAAACTCATGACAGTGAACTGGCCAAGAAGGAGCACGAAGCTACATATCCGGCAACCTCATTGCTTCGAGCCAGCACAATCCTTGAGGGTAATGCTGTCATGCGTGTTGACAGGGTGGGTGATCAGACCGAGTATGGCAAGGTTTATCGCGATGCGCAAATCGACAATAACATCAAGACACCTCTCACCCAACAGCTCGATCGATTGGGACGAACGATTGCTCGGGGCAGCTACATCATGGCTGGACTCCTGGTTTTGGGCCGATTGATTGAGTATCTGGTGGGGGGCAGCGAGGGCTTTGTGGCCGATGCCCAGTATTTTATCGAGACGGTGATGCTGGCTGTGACGCTCATTGTGGTATCGGTGCCCGAGGGACTGCCCATGAGTGTGACGTTGTCGCTGGCGTTGAGCATGCGCAAGATGCTCAAGCACAATAACCTTGTGCGTCGCATGCATGCTTGCGAGACGATGGGTGCCGCAACGGTGATCTGTACCGACAAGACGGGAACGCTCACCCAGAACAAGATGCAAGTTTATCAGGCGCATTTCTATGACTTGACCGACGGTAACAAGTTGGGTAATGATCCGGCGAGTGATTTGGCTCGTGAAAGTATCGCCTGCAACAGCACTGCTTTTCTCGATGATGCAAATCCCGATCGGGTAGTGGCACTGGGTAATCCCACCGAGGGGGCTTTGTTGCTGTGGCTGCGTGATGCAGGGTGTGATTATATGGCTGTGCGTGAGAGGACTCAGGTCGTTGCGCGTTTGCCTTTCTCGACGCTCACCAAGTTTATGGCAACGGTCATCATGCGGGCCAGTGGCGAGCGCATCTTGTTGCTCAAGGGCGCGCCCGAAATCGTCATGCACTTGTGCGGAATGGCTAAGGGGCAACCGATGTGTGACCGTGTCTCCAATGAACTGTCCGACTATCAGTCCAAGGCTATGCGCACCCTGGCCTTTGCTACATGGCGTCTCACCGATGACGATGATGCCGAAGCCCTGATGCAGAGCCTGAAGGAAGGCAAGGGTCCAAACCTGGATTTCATGGGTGTCGTTGCCATCAGCGATCCCGTGAGGGATGATGTGCCGGCTTCAATACAAGATTGTCGCAACGCGGGTGTCAATGTCAAAATCGTGACTGGAGACACTGGCGCGACGGCCCGGGAGATCGGGCGACAAGTGGGACTCTGGACAGAGCAGGATGGCGACGAGGCTATCATAACTGGACCTGAATTTGCTGCGTTGCCCGATGAGGTGGCAATGAAACGTGTTGCGGCCATCAAAATCATGGCACGCGCACGTCCCGATGACAAGGCTCGTCTGGTACGGCTCTTGCAGCAGCAAGGTGAGGTGGTCGCCGTCACTGGCGACGGCACCAACGACGCTCCCGCACTCAATGCGGCTCAGGTGGGCCTCTCGATGGGCGATGGAACGGCCGTGGCCAAGGAGGCAAGTGACATCACCATCCTTGACAACTCCTTTGCCAGCATCAACAAGGCTGTCCTGTGGGGACGCTCACTGTATAGCAACATCCAGCGCTTTGTCTTGTTCCAGCTTGCTGTCAATGTGTGTGCATGCCTTGTTGTAGCAATCTGTTCTTTCTTCAGCAAGCAACCGGCGCTCACGGTTACCCAGATGCTGTGGGTAAATCTCATAATGGACACATTTGCCGCTCTCGCATTGGCTTCATTGCCGCCCAATAGCATCCTCATGCGGCAACGTCCACGTGATTCCTCAGCCAGCATCATCACATCGGCAATGATGAGGTTCATCATGGTTAGCGGCATTGCCTTTGCCGTGTTGATGATTGGGTTGTACTATTATTTCGTGCGCGAGGCCAATGGCGGCCCTGTGTTTGTGCGTGGCATCGACCCCAACATCAATCCGCACGAGATGGGCATCTTCTTCAGCACTTTTGTTTTCTTGCAATTCTGGAATATGTTGAACGCTCGATCCTTTGCAACAGGAAAATGGGCTTTCAACAACATGGAGGACAGTAAGGTCTTTTGGGCTGTCGCCATGGCCATCTTTGTGGGGCAGATCGTCTTAGTGCAGCTGTTCTATCCTGTGTTCAATTGCGCCCCGCTTTCGATGACCGATTGGCTCTGGGTGATTGTGGGAACGTCTCCTGTCCTTTTGATTGGGCAACTGGTTTTGAAGTTCCAAAAACTATAATTCCCGTTATTCTCGAGTTCCTAAAGTAACAATCAAATTTCATCATTTCGAGGGGTGACCTGTAAAACCGTGTGCTTAGATTAGGATGCGGAATCTGGTTGGCGGCGTTGTTTATAGGCCACCCTGTGGGTGAAAATTCTGATTGCTAACACATTGTTTTGCAAGTGTACCGAAGATTTTTTTCTTGAAAATTTTGTGCGTTTAATATATTTGATGTAATTTTGCCAGATGTATTATAGATATGCATGATATAGGAACTAATGAATAATAACTAATATGTAATTTAACAAAAAAACTATGAAGAAATCATTACTCTCAGCATTTGTGATGGCTCTTGCTTGCTTTGGTAACGCCAATGCAACAATCGAGGTGATTGCCACCAACGTGGACCAGCCTGCCACCGACACCCTGTTGTTTGCTCTCCCTGTGACAGCCGACTGCTCGCAGGAGATTTGGACCTACTACAAGCCCACGTGGGGCGGCGAAATGCGCATCATGAAATTCCAGGCCGAGTATCTTGTGACAGCCAAGGATTTCACTTGTGGAGACACTAACCTGGGTACTGCGACTCTGCCCAATAACGCAAAGGTTATTGGCCTGGGCTTGGATGGCTATGACATCGGCAGTGACATGACCAGCAAGGGCATTTTCCACGAGGTGACCGCATGGTGCAAAAACATTCCTCGCGATCAGATGGCTCTTGACTATCTTGACTTGTTTGATGGTTATGCACTTCACTATCCTCAGGGTGAGTTGTGCACCGACACTGTTACCTATCGTGGCTATAAGGTTGGATCGACCGATCATCCTGGTGTGATCTGCACATTTGATCCCGAGGCTACTGCACAGAACCCTGCTCCTGTTGTGGAAATTCCCTTTGGAAATCCCCAGGACACTCACATGCCTTTCTGGTACAAGGGTGAGAACATTTACCTCACCTTGTGGCTGTGCAACTATTTTGATGTGCACATGAAGTATCACTACATGGCCTATGATCAGGCCGAGGCCAAGTACGCAAGTCTCATGCGTTCGGGTAACTATTGCTTCAATAGCGAGTCTCAGGAAGAGATCCTCGACTTCTTTGGCGTGCCTCTGATGTATGAGTTGCCTCAGTATCGTCTGCCTGCTTTCCGCACTCCTTATTATACCAACGACGTGCGTGTCACCTGTGAAGGTTATGAGACCATTTTCGAGCTGCGTGATGAGGATGGTAACGTGATGGAGCGTGATGCCGATGGCAACTACTATGCTCTGGACCACACCAAGGCCTACACCGTTTATGCTGGTGACAAGGCTCGTGGTACCTTCACCTTTGACAACATCTACACCGACATTAATCTGGTCATCAACAACATCACCGCTGTTGAGGATGTTAATGCTCAGAAGTCGATTGCCAGTGTCGCCTATTACAACATGGCTGGCCAGATGAGCGCCCAGCCTGTACAGGGTGTGAACATCGTTGTCACCACCTACACCGACGGCACCCGCACCACTGCTAAGGTTGTCAAGTAATCCTTGACACGCCACAAAAACGACGTTAACGAGAGTCGCTGCCCCGCGGGGAATGGCGACTCTTGCTTTTCTATTGATAGAGGAAAAGATAGTGATGAATTGATGGTTGAATACCAAATTATTCTTACCTTTGTGAAATCAAGGGAAATTAAATAATTACAATAAAGATGAAAAGACCGAAATTCAGTTCCCGTTGCGTCGTGGGCATGCTTGCGATGCTTGCACTCGTTGCAGGCACGGCAACGGCAGTGGCCTTGCCATTGCCGCAGTCACAGCACAGCGCTGTCGCAAGAACAGTGACGGGGCAGGTGCTCGACGAGAATGGCGAGCCCGTCATTGGGGCTACTGTCAGTGTCAAGGGTACCAATGAGGTCATTGTCACCGACTTTGATGGCCGCTTCAGCATCAATGCGGCACAAGGGGCGACTTTGACGGTGAGTTATGTGGGTTATGCCAATCGTGAAATGCTGGTCGACGGTAGCTCGATGACCGTAAATCTGCAACAGGATGCGCAGGTGCTCAACGAGGTCGTTGTGACGGCATTGGGTATCAAGAAAGAGGCCAAGTCGCTCTCCTATAACGTGCAGCAGGTCTCCAGCGATGCTCTGATGACAGTGCAGGATGCCAACTTTGTCAACTCTCTGGCTGGTAAGGTGGCTGGTGTGAACATCAATGCCAGTGCCACTGGCGCTGGCGGTAGTAGCCGTGTCGTGATGCGTGGTGCCAAGTCGATTAACGGCAACAACAATGTTCTCTATGTTGTCGACGGCATCCCCATGCAGAGCCTTGCGGCCGAGCAGCCCGAGGGTATCTTTGCCGGTGCAGGGCAGACGGGTGATGCTACCGCCAATATCAACCCCGACGACATCGAGAGCATCAGTGCTCTCACTGGACCTTCGGCAGCAGCACTCTATGGAGCCAATGCCGCCAATGGTGTCATCATCATCAACACCAAACGTGGTCAAGCGGGTAGGGTGGATGTGACCTACAATGGCAGTTTCCTGTTCTCCAAACCCTTCATCTTGCCGCGGTTCCAGAACCAGTATGGTGCTTCCGAGGCGGGCAGCTACTTCAGTTGGGGGGAGAAACTCGCTATTCCCAGTGACTACCGTCCCGCCGATTTCTTCCAGACGGGATCCAGCATTGCTAATTCGGTGAGCCTGAGCACGGGGTCCGACAAGAATCAGACCTATCTCTCAATCGGAGCCACCAACTCGCAGGGAATCATTCATAGCAATGACTATGATCGCTATAACCTGAGTGTGCGCAATACCACCAACTTTCTCGACAACCGCATGACGCTCGACTTGGCTTACATGCTCACGGCTGTCAAGGAGCAGAACATGATCAGTCAGGGACAGTATCACAACCCGCTGGTTCCTGTCTATTTGTTCCCGGCTGGTGACGACTTTTCCAAGTTGGGATTTTATGAGCGCTATGACACTGGGCGCAATTTCCCCGTGCAGTACTGGCCCTACAACTACGACATCTCGATGGAGAACCCCTATTGGGAAACCGAGCGCGAGCGTTTCATCAATCACAAGGAGCGCCATCAGGCGACTGTCTCGCTCAACTGGCGCGTGAATGCCTGGGCTGATGTCACGGGACGTGTGAAGTATGACAAGAGCAGTGACAAGTTTGAGCAGAAGTTCTTTGCTTCGACCAACACGCTCTATGCTTCCAAGTATGGCCACTATGGTTTGCGCAACGTCAGCAACCGCCAACTCTATGCCGAGGCCTTTGTCAAGTTCAACAAGTACTTTGCTGACGACCGTTGGAACCTGAGCGGTGTGCTGGGTACCAGTTTTGACCAGCGGGACAACGACATAGATGGCTTCAGCGGACACCTGAAAGGAACGGCTAACAAGTTCACCCTGGCCAATGTCGAGACTTCCAACTCCACCTTCAAGCCGGTGCAGAGTGGATATCGCACTCAATTGCAGAGTGTCTATGCCACAGCTCAGTTGGGTTACCGCAGCATGGCCTACATCGACTTGACGGCTCGCAATGACTGGTCCAGCAAGCTTGAGAAGAGCTATTTCTATTGGTCGGCAGGCATCTCGGCCATCTGGACCGACATCATTCCAGCCATCAGGAGCAACCGATGGCTTAACTACCTCAAGACACGCCTGGCCTATTCCCAGGTGGGTAACGAGCCTAATGAACCGTTCCTCACTCGCGAGACCTATGCCATCAACCCATCGACAGGACTCGCCGAAACCTCGACGCGTATGCTCACCGACCTCAGGCCCGAGCGCACCCACTCGTGGGAGGCTGGACTTGACCTGTACGTGTTTGGCAACCGCTTGCGCTTGAATGCCACGCTCTACAAGTCGGTAACACGCAACCAGTTCTTCTATCCCACACTGCCTGCTTCATCGGGATACACCAGTGCGGTGGTCAATGGTGGCCGTGTCGACAACAAGGGTGTTGAGCTAACAGCGCGCTTCACCCAGCCCATTGGCCCGCTCACCTGGGACACCTATCTCACCTGGACGCTCAACCGCAACAAGGTTAAGGAACTCCTCCGCAACTGGCGCAATCCCATCGACGGGGAGATTTACAATTTGGACGAACTCTACATGGGCGGCACTTCGGGATACCAGATACGTTTGACCGAGGGTGGCACGCTGAGCGACGTGTATGTGTCCACGCTTAAGACCGACGAGCACGGGGCCATCTATGTCAACCCCGAGAAACAGAATGTGGAGGCCAATCCCAACAACAATGCCTACTACATCTATGCCGGACAAGCCGCTCCACGCTACAACCTGTCATGGGGTAATGCGATCAACTTCAAGGGTATCACATTGTCGGCTCTGTTCACCTACCGCAACGGTGGTATCGTCGTGAGCGAGACGCAGGCCATCTTGGATTATTATGGTGCGTCACAGGCCACACAGGACGCTCGCAACGCTGGCGGCGTGCTGATCAACGGCAAGCTGGTCAATGCTCAAGGTTTCTACCAGACCGTGGGTAATCCTAACGGAACGGTCGATGCGCGCTATGTTTACAGTGCGACCAACCTCAGACTGGCTGAGTTGAGTCTTGCCTATGACATACCTGTGAATCGTTGGGTAAAGTGGATCAAGGGCTTGAATGTGGCTTTTGTCGCACACAACCTGTGCATGCTCTACAACAAAGCCCCCTATGACCCCGAGGCGACCTCCAACACGGGCACCTACTACCAGGGCATCGATTACTTCATGCAGCCCTCATTGCGTTCAATGGGATTTAATGTGAAACTCAAATTCTGATGGCTATGAAGACAAGAATCATCATGATATTAGCAGCGGGCTTGCTATTGACAGCTTGCACCAAGTCATTTGACGAGATCAACACCAATCAGCATCAACTTACCGATGAGGAGCTGGCCAATGACTACCAGAACGTGGGGGCTTTCTTCTCACAGATGGTCAATCGTGTCATTCTGTTTGATGACGGATCGGGCAATTGCCTGTCATCGGACTACCAGGTCGCCCAGGGATTGAGTGCCGATGCCTTCTCGGGCTATGTGGCGCTGACGGGTACCTGGCGCAATGGAGTCCACAATGGCTCCTATAGTTTCGTTGGTGGATGGTATGACCAGATGTTCACCCGCGCTTTCAGCGAGGTGATGCCTGCATGGCAGCGTGTCACCCGTGTGTCTGCCGACGTGGGTCAATCTGCTGTGGCGGCTCTGGCTACCATAGTCAAAGTCGAGGCCATGCACCGCGTGACCGACATGTATGGTCCCATTCCCTACACCAGTTTTGGCAGCGGGGCGCTGGGCGCGGCCTATGACAGACAGCAGGAGGTATATAGCCGCTTTTTCGCCGAACTTGACTCGGCCATCAATGTGCTCACGCCGCTGGCTCAAGCGGGTGGCACGCTCTTGCCAGACTATGACAACGTCTATGAGGGGGACATTGCTCGGTGGGTGAAGTTTGCCAACACGCTCCGCTTGAGGTTGGCGTTGCGCGTGGCCTATGCCGATGCTGCGCTGGCTCAGCGCGAGGCCGAGAAATCGGCGGCTTGCCCTCTGGGTTTTATCGAGACCGCAGCACAGCGGGCTCAGTTGCAGCACGGACGCTTGAACTACTTCCACCCCAACTATGACATGGCCTATAACTTTAATGCTGGTGAAGTGCGCATGGGGGCAAGCATGGATTGCTATATGAATGGCTACAGTGACCCGCGGCTGGCGGCCTACTTTGTGCCTGCTGCCAACGATAACAAATACCACGGCGTACGCCTGGGAGTACACAACATGAACCCCACACGCTATGCTGGGGCTTATGTCTCTAATTTGAACATCGATCAGGCCACAACGCCCATCGTGTGGATGACAGCGGCCGAGGGCTTCTTCCTGCGCGCCGAGGCGGCACTGCGGGGGTGGAATATGGGCGGATCTGCCAGGTCGTTCTATGAGGCTGGCATCCGTGCCTCCTTTGAAGAGAATAACGTCAGCGGTGCCGATAATTATCTTGACAACAGCACGTCCAAGCCCTCTCGTTTTGTTGACCGAACGGGTGGGGGCAATGCGGCTAATGCGCCCAGTAGCATCACCATCGCTTGGAATGATGACGATGACTTCGAGACTGCCTTGGAGCGCATCATCACTCAGAAGTGGATTGCCATCTATCCCGATGGTTGCGAGGGATGGGCAGAGTTCCGCCGTACAGGCTATCCTCGCCTTTTGCCTGTTGTGAACAACGACAGCCAGGGCTTGATCGACACGCAGTTGCAAGTGCGTCGCTGCCCATTCCCGGTGCAGGAGTATAACACCAACGAGGCCGCTGTCCAAGCCGCTGTCAAGCTGCTCGAGGCCGAGGCCGTCGATGGAGGACAGGACAATGGCGGCACACGCCTGTGGTGGGACAAGAAACAATTTTGAATTTGGATTTAGGAATAAGATATTATGAAGCTTTATAGATACATGATTGTGGCGGATCTGCTTGCCCTTGGGCTCACAGCATGTGACACCGATCCTCAGGCGCTGGAATTGCAGCCGTTGAAGGAGTACACCGAGGAGTATTATCAGGCTTTGCGCGATTACAAAGCGTCTCCGCATGAGATTTGCTACGTCTACTATGCCGACTGGGCTCCCATCGAGAGGGCCAGCGGATACAAGGATCCTGCCTCATGGGGCGAACGTATCATCGGCTTGCCCGATAGCATCGATATCGTCAACCTGTGGATGGGGATTCCCACGCCCGAGGCACATCCTGTAGCCTATCAGGACATGATGGAGACCCGCGACAAGAAGGGCACACGCTTTGTCTTCCATGCCGATGCCTCCAACTACAACCATCGCTTTACGGTCGATGGACACGACTATGATTTGTCTGCCGATCGCAGCGAGGAGGCTATCCGTGCCTATGCCCGTTGGGTGTGCGACACGGTGGTCAAGACTGGACTCGATGGGGCCGACTTTGACTACGAGGGCTGGAACGGCCAGCACTTGACTTGGGCCATCGAGGAGTGTGACAAGATATTTGGCTCTAACGGACAATATCCCGACAAACTGGTCATTGTGGACTATTTCTCAGTTTCGCCGCCGGTGGCCTGTGACCCATATGTGGACTACTACGTCAAGCAGGCCTACAGCCAGCAGGGGGCTGGCGTGGGCGCTATGGGGCATCCCGATGAGAAGACTGTCTACTGCGAGTCATTCGGCCAGAAACCCACGGGTGGCGAGATCTTCAACTATGCTGCTTGGGAACCAGCCACGGGCCGCAAGGGTGGATGTGGGGCCTACTATGTGGAGCGCAACTACTACAATACGAGCGATGGCGTTCCCTATGGAGCCATCCGCCGTGCTATCCAGATTATGAATCCTGCCAAAACCCGATAAATGATGAAAAAGACGATTTTCGATATCTTGTGGATAGCGCTGGCCTGTGCGTTGATGGCGGCTTGTGACAGCGAGGGTGACAAGTTTGACTACAACAAGGTGGGGCTCCTCATCTCGGGCACCGAACAGGTGCCGGTGCAACGCTTCACGGTCGATGAATTGCCCGCAACCTATGCCGTCACCGTCAAGGCGACCCGCCGTTGCGAGGCTCCTGTTACCGTGCGTTTGGCCATCGACACGGCGCTGGTGCGCGACTACAATGCCCAGCATGGGACAGCCTACTATTCTGTGCCGCTGTCATGCGTCACGCTCGAGGACAGCGAGGTGGAAATCAAGCAGGGCGAGGCTCTGTCAACTGTCGCCCGGGTCAAGGTCGTCAACACCGATGGATTTATCGAGGGTGCGACCTATGTCATCCCGGTGACCATCCAGCAGGTGATGGGACAGGGCGTGGAAGTCATCGAGAGTTCACGCTCGATTTTCCTGCAGGTTTCCCGTATTATCTCGTTCTACTCGCTCGAGAACAACCAGAACGCGTCATCCAACTACATCTTCCCCGACGACAAGATGGTCAACCTGACCAATTATACCATCGAGTTCAAGGTCTATTCCTATAACTTTGGCAACGTGGGCAACATCAAGCGTGTGCTGGCCATCGAGGGTAAGAACGAGGAGGAGGCCAACATGTTCCGCTTTGGCGAGAATGGCTCGGCCGGAGGTGACATCCTGCAATGGGTGCTGCCCGGCGGCCGTTGCTTCTCCAGTACCCACTTCAAGACCAATCGGTGGTATCTTGTCTCTTGCACCTATGACGGGACAACCTTCAAAATGTATGTCGATGGTGTCGAGGATGCCCAGACTACTGGCAGTAGCAAGGCAACGCCGTTCCAGCGATTTGAACTGGGTATGTCGTGGGGCAACTACCGCAGCAGTCAGTTCTTCCAGGGACGCTTGTGCGAGGTGCGTCTGTGGAATCGGGCACTCACCGCCAGTGAGATCTCGATGGGATTTGCGGGTGTGAATGCACACAGCGATGGCTTGGTTGCCTACTGGAAGATGAACGAGGGCGAGGGACATATTTTCCACGATGCCACGGGACACGGCTACGACATGGACTGGACCGATACATGGCGCGACGATCGCGAGAATGGTGTCCTTGTTCAGCATGACTACAGTCAGTACATCCGCTGGGTCAAGGACGACCACAACAGGGTTGCGCAGTGAGAGTTTTTGAAAATCGACCACCTGAAATTGGTAACTGAAAACTTTTGTGTAACTTTGCCGGCTAATTGTATTAGTCATCATGCAGATATATAAATTTAATAGCATACTAAAGCCTGTCCTGTGGGGTGGCGAAAAACTGCTGGCTTTTAAACGCTTGCAGGATTGTGGCGAACCCATTGGGGAGAGCTGGGAACTCTCGGCCATGCCTGGACATGAGTCGGTTGTGCAAGGTGGCGATGACAACGAATTGACGCTCACTCAGCTGGTCATGCGCTATGGGGCTGATCTCGTAGGTGAGGATGTCTATCGCCGTTATGGCAATCATTTCCCGATTCTCATCAAGTTGATTGATGCCAAGCGGGACCTCTCTATCCAGGTGCACCCTGATGACCGCCTGGCACGGCAACGGCATGGCTGCTCGGGCAAGAACGAGATGTGGTATGTCCTGCAAGCCGATGAGGGGGCCATCATCCGCACGGGCTTTAACCGTCGATTGTCGAGCGAGGAACTGGATCACCGGCTGGACGATGGGTCAATCCTCGAGGTGATCAATGCGACGCATGCTCGGCCCGGTGATACGTTTTTTATACCCGCTGGCCAGATCCACACCATTGGTGCTGGAAATATGCTGGTAGAGATTCAGCAGTCTTGCGACATCACCTATCGGGTGTGGGACTATGGCAGGCGTGATGCCGATGGCAACCTGCGGCAGTTGCATGTGCAACAGGCTCATGAGGCCCTTGATTTCGATGCTCGTGATGGCAAGGTGCGCTATGATGCTTGTGATGGGCAAGGTGTCACACCACTGTTGCGGTGTAATGAGTTTGACGTGTGCCGCATCCAGGTTGATGACCGTTACAAGTTAGAAATGCCGCAGCTGCACTCCTTCATTGCCATGGTGTGCACCCAGGGCAAGATCTCTCTTGATGTCGAGGGAATGGATCCTGTCGGCATCTGTCAGGGCGAGACGGTACTCATCCCGGCCGTGGCCCATGAGGTGACGATGACAGGTAAGGGCCAGCTGTTGATGGCCACTGTCCCCTCCCAATGTCAGTGTTAATCCATGCCGTGACTTAGCCACGGCCAACTAATAAAAAACGATAAAGTAATGACAAAGAAGAAATGGATCATCCTTGGCGTCATCGCCGCGATGGCAGTCAGCCTTGTGGCTTGTGTCTCTCCCTATCTGTTTATGGGGGCACCCGCCGAGGGAATCGTCAAGGTGCGCAATGGTAGTACCATCGAGATAATTCAAGACAGTGTTAAGAAAAGTGTGGATGCCACATTTGCAAAACGCGTTGGCACCATGATGCGTCTCATGCGTGCCCAGGTAGAGAATCGTGAAGGTGCTTTTCTCATCACGACTGGCATGTCTCCCTTCACTGCAGCGCGCCGTATCAAGAATGGAGTCCAGAGCGGCATTAAGTTCACATTCAATAACGTGCGAACGGTCGATGAGTGGGCTCAGCGTTGGGGCGACACTTTCATGGAAGGCCCCGATGCTATGCGCGAGGCACTCAAGGACTCAGTCCTGTGTGCCAAGTATGGCAAGACTCCACAGACCATCGCATGCCTGTTGATGCCCGACACGTATGAGTTCTACTGGAACATCTCGCCCGAGAGGATGCTTGACCGCATGCATGATTACTATAACGACTTCTGGAACAGCAAGCGGCAAGCCAAGGCAAAAAGCCTGGGACTCACTCCTGACCAGGTGTCCACCATAGCATCGATAGTTGAGGAGGAGACCAGCAAGGCCGACGAGCGTGGCAAGGTGGCGCGTCTCTACCTCAACCGTTACCATCAGGGCATGCGCTTGCAGGCCGACCCGACAGTCAAGTTTGCTGTTGGCGATTTCTCTATCAAGCGCATTACTGTTCCCATGACACAGATCAATTCGCCCTACAACACCTACCGTGTTGACGGGCTGCCCCCTGGCCCCATCCGCCTTCCCGAGAAGTCGACCATCGATGCCGTGCTTGATGCTCCGCAACACGATTACATTTACATGTGTGCCAAGTCCGACTTCAGCGGCTATCACGACTTCACTCGTGACTATGCGTCACATCTCGACAATGCGCGCCGGTATCAAGCCGCCCTCAATGCCCGCAACATCAAGTAGTGGATTATTAAGGTTTTTTATTTAAGAATCACGATTATGGAAAACGAAGAGAAAATTGTAGTATTGGAGAAATATCCCAATGCCATCGAGGCCAATATTGTCAAGGGCGCTCTCGAGGCCAGCGGCATACCTGCCGGTGTGATTGTCGACAACACTGCCAATGCCATCTGGATGGCACCCGTGAGGGTCGTGGTGTTTGAACGTGACCTGGAGCTCGCACGCAAGGTCATCAATGAAACTAGCGAGTTGACCGAAGACTCCGCCCCCGAGTGATATACTAAACAGGCGGTTTCATCGTTATATTATTGTATTCAAGATAAAATAACGACATAATGACAACCTATTTGCGTCACCTGATATTGCTCACCGTGGCACTTTGGACTATATCTGCCCTGGCCGATGAGGGCTCCAAGACCACGGCCTATGACTTCCTCAATGTCCCAGTTTCGAGCCATGTCTATGGCTTGGGTGGTCACAACCTCACCATTATCGATGATGACATCAATCTCGTCGAGCAGAATCCTGCACTGTTGGGACCGGAGTTTGATCATCAAGTGGGACTGAATTACATGCGCTACATCGGACAGACCAACTTTGCCGGCTTGCGCTATGGACAAGGAGTGAGCGAGCATGGGGCCATCGCTGCGGGCATCCAGTACTTTGGATATGGAAACCTGCAGGGAGCCGACATTGATGGCACCAGGACGGGAACATTCAGCGCCAGTGATATCGCCTTCAGCCTCACCTACAGTCACGACATCTCCGAGAAATTCCGTGGCGGCATCACGCTCAAGTACTTGTATTCCAAGTACGAGGACTATACTGCCGGTGCCGTCGCTGCCGATCTGGGTATCAATTACTACGATCCCGATCATGAGTTCTCGGCATCGCTGGTGGCCAAGAACTTGGGTGGACAGGTCAAGAAGTTCAATGAGTTTAAGGACAACTTGCCCTGGGACATCCAGTTGGGCTTCAGCAAGATGCTTAACATGGCTCCTATCCGCCTGCATGTCACTGCCTATGAGCTGGCGCGATGGAGCTCTCCCTACTACAAGATTGTGGATGTGAACAACCCCAATAGCGACTTGATCAAGAAGGAGTCGTTTGGCAGCAACCTGTTGAGGCATTTGGTCTTTGGCGTTGATGTCCTGCCCACCAACAATACCTACTTGGGCATCGGCTACAACTACCGCACCCGCACCGACATGGCCACCTACAAGCGCGACTTCATGTCCGGCCTCTCGGTGGGTGGCGGCTTGAAGGTGCGTGCCTTTGGGTTTGGTGTGGCCTTTGCAAGACCACACACAGGGGCTTCCACCTTCATGTTCAACCTCACCACGAGCATTGGCGAACTGATGAAATAACGCGCACCAAGTGGCAACAATGGGAACAATCACCTCGTTTCTCAAGGAGAATTATGATATGCTCTCCCTTCTCGTTGGCGTGCTGGGAGTGATCGTGGGTGTCGTTGCGCTCATCTGTGAGATAAAGAGGAAAAAATCTAATAACAAAGGCAAGCAATCTAATGGCTGATAATCATCCCAACCAAGGTGCTGGAACTGGGGCTAAAACGCGTGAACGTGTCCTCGTGCAGCAACCGCGGCAATACAAGGTCATTTTCCATAACGATGATTTCACGACGATGGAGTTTGTCACACACGTGTTGCGCACCGTCTTCAACAAGCCTGCCGACGAGGCTGTGTCACTCATGATGCGTGTCCATCGCGAGGGACATGCCGTGGTGGGTGTCTATAGCTATGATGTGGCCATGACCAAGGCTTCGATGGCAACCTCGATGGCACGCAGCGAGGGCTTCCCTTTAAAGGTCACCTGTGAGCCCGAATGATTGTCTAACATTATTTTTTGAAACGCTAAACAGTAGTGGAATTTTCTTCCGATCTTGAGAATATCATCACCTCGGCGCTGATTCTTGCCGAGACTTGTGGCAATAAACTGGTGACACCCGAACACCTGTTGCTGGCTGCCCTGGGCGACAAGGATGTTGTCCAGGCCTTGCAACGTGCGGTCGTCGATTTGCCTCTCGAGGAGGTGAAAACCCAGTTGCGCGAGTATGTCGACAATCTGGAACACTTCACCGACGACGACACCGACCACGAGCTCTTCGCTTCCTATCAGTATGGTGAACTCATGCAGCTCATGGGCTGGGAATGTGAAACGCATTCCCAAGATAAGGCGCATGTGAGGCAGATGTTTGAGGCACTCCCCAAGCTCAAGGACTCGTTTGCTGCCCAGTGCTTTGCTGCGCTTGTCAATAAGGATAAAGACACTTTTCTTGATAACATCCGCGACAGTTGGGGTGATGCTCCCGAGGCCGATAAGGTCGGAGCAATGATGGGCGAGGGCACGCAGCCTCAAGATGACGAGCAGCAACAGCAGTCGGCGTCTGCTGGATGGCGCAGCTACGTCTTGTGCATCAACGATCATCTGGCCGACCACAACCCGCTCATCGGGCGTGACGACGAGCTCGATCGCACCATTCAGGTGCTTTGCCGCAAGGACAAGAACAATCCGTTGCACATCGGCGAGCCCGGAGTGGGCAAGACCAGCATTGTCTATGGACTGGCTCAACGCATCCAGGACGGCAATGTCCCCGATAAACTTAAGGGAGTAAAGATCTATCAGCTCGACATGGGATCGCTCATCGCTGGCACGCAGTATCGCGGCGAGTTTGAAAAACGCCTCAAGGAGGTGATGAAGGGCATCGCCGCCGAGCACGGGGCCATCCTCTATATCGACGAGATCCACAACATCGTGGGAGCTGGACAGACGGGCGAGGGGTCGATGGATGCCAGCAACCTGTTGAAACCTTATCTGGAAGGTGGAACAGTGAGATTTATCGGAGCCACGACCTATGAGGAATACAATCGCTACATCATGCGCAACAAGGGCCTGATGAGGCGCTTCCAGCAGGTTCCCATCGACGAGCCGTCGGTAGAGGAGACGCTCAAAATCGTCAACATGCTCAAGCCGGCTTATGAGCAGTTCCACCAGGTGGAATATGACGATGATGCCCTAGAACTGGCTGTCAAGGGCAGTGCCCGTCACATTACCGACCGCTTCCTGCCCGACAAGGCCATCGACCTGATGGATGAAGCCGGCGCTTGGGTGCAGATGAATTGCAAGGACGATGAGAATCGTCGGGTCGACAAGGCGCTCATCGCCAGTGTGCTCGCACGCATCGCCAAGGTTGATGCTCTTACCATGGACGAGGCCGATAATGATCGTCTTGAGACGCTCGAAACTCGCATCAAGCAGAAGATCTATGGACAGGATAACGCTGTCAAGCAGGTGGTCGAGGCGGTGCAGATGTCCAAGGCTGGACTTACCGATGAGAACAAGCCGTTAGCTTCGCTGTTATTTGTCGGGCCAACGGGTGTCGGAAAGACCGAGGTGGCCAGGGTGCTGGCAACCGAGTTGGGCGTTGAACTGGTGCGCTTTGATATGAGTGAATATGTCGAGAAACACACGGTGGCCAAGCTCATCGGGTCTCCCGCGGGATATGTGGGATATGACGACGGTGGACTGTTGACCGATGCCGTGCGCAAGCACCCCGATTGTGTGCTGCTGCTCGATGAGATCGAGAAAGCCCACGACGACATCTTCAACCTGTTACTGCAGGTGATGGATTATGGCACGCTGAGCGATAACAAGGGACGCAAGGCGGTGTTCCGCAATGTGGTGCTGATCATGACCAGCAATGCTGGTGCGCAGTTTGCCCATCAGGCTTCGGTCGGCTTCGCTTCGACAGTGACTGCTGGCGGGGCTATGCTCAAGCAGGTCAAGAAGACTTTCAAGCCCGAGTTCATTAACCGCCTGTCGTCGATTGTCGTCTTCAATGACATGGACCGCACCATGGCAGGATTGATCCTGGACAAGAAGTTGAGGGAACTGCAGGATATGCTTACCCCCAAGGGAGTCACGCTCGTTTTGGGCCCGGCTGCCCGGCAGCAGCTGCTCGACGAGGGCTACAGCGTGGAATATGGTGCCCGCGAGATGGATCGCGTGATTCACAATCGTCTCAAGTCGCTGTTGGTGAGAGAAATCCTCTTTGGCTCTCTCAAGCAAGGTGGCCAGTGCGTTATCAATGACCTAAATCAGACCTCTTGAGCTATGGTCTTTCAATTGAGTGACGAGATCGTGTTCCCTGACCCCAGGATGGGTGAGGACGATGGACTGATCGCCATTGGCGGCGACTTGAGCGAGGAACGGCTGCTGCTGGCCTACAGTTATGGCATCTTCCCGTGGTTCTCGTTCCGCGACTGGCCCTATCCTGCATGGTATTGCCCCATGCGGCGCTTTGTGATTTTCCCCAACGAGATTCACATCTCACACTCGATGCGCACAATGATCAACCGCCATGACTACCATGTGACGTTCAATGAGGATTTTGATGGTGTGATCAAGGGCTGTAGCCAGGTCGATGGACGATATCTCCAGAAAGGCGCCTGGTTGGGCGAGAGCATGATGGTAGCCTATCGCCACCTCAACCGCATGGGTCATGCGGTGAGCGTCGAGGTGTGGGATAGGGAAGAACAGCTTGTGGGTGGACTCTATGGTGTGGTGATGGGTAAGTGCTTCATTGGCGAGAGCATGTTTTCGCGTCAGCCCAATACCTCCAAACTCGCTCTTATCACCTTGGCCAAAACTTTGCCTCAAGATGGTGGACTCATCGACTGTCAGCTCGAGACTTCTCACCTGCGCTCCATGGGTGGACGCTTCATCACCTATGAGGAATACATGCTCCACCTCAATCCCGCTGGCTGGGACCATCTCAACACCCCGCATCAAGACTAATACTATCCTGCGTCCGATACATCAAGCATTATAGCAGTTGGCAGTCCCCGCCAAAGTGGGGAGCTGCCAACGCATGGATTGTTCAGACGTGATCTCCCGCGCTCATGGCGGGAGCGTGGTCCGGGAGGCGGTAATTGAAAACAAGTTTTCAAGGCCGATGGCCTTGTCGAGGTCTGCGACTTCACTACAGTCCCCGGCCTTTTTCCGACTACAGTGCCAAGCCCTTTTGCAACTACTGCCCCAAGGCTATTTCCGCTGAGCCGCTTTTTACGGCGGCAGAGCCGCCGCCCACGGGACATGCTGCTACTGATTGAGGGTGGGTCGGAAGTGTTAATGAACTGTTAATGTCGTGGGATAACTTGCTGGTTGTCATCGCTGAGCCGTGGTACATGGGACCAGACTTACCTTCTTTGCTTTCTTTACTTTCCTTGCCTTCATTGTCTTCTTTACTTTCCTTGCCTTCCTTGTCTTCATTGCTTTCCTTGCTGGAGGGGATGGGGTCGAGGAGGTGGAGGCGGTGGATCTGGTCGAGGAGGGCGGCGTCGCGGGTGTTCCGCTTGAGCTGGCTGTGCCGTGCCTTGACCTGGGCGAGGAGGTCGGTAGCGGTGATGTCGTGGCCGGGCTGGATGATGTCGTTGACGATGGTGCGCAGCGTGTCGTCGTCGATGCCTGAGGGGGCAGACTTGCCGGTGGGCGTGGTCTCTTGCGGGAGATTGTCGGGCCCGATGGTGAATTGGAACTGGGACTGGTCGGGGAGGACATGCAGGTCGTACCCGCTGATGTGGCGCACGGTGGTGACCTCGCGGACGGTGGAAAGGGAGAAGATGTCGTTGGCGCTGGTGAACAGCTGCTTTCCCAGTTCGCCTGCGGTGCAGGCCTTCTTGCCGGTGTGGTTGTAGCCGATGAGCAGGAAAGCGGTGTCGGTGTGGTTGACGGTATCGCGGATGACGCGGTTGAACTCGGTTGCCACACGTGGCCCGCAGGTAGGGCTGGCCATTGATGGAGACCAATGGCTTGACTGAGAACTGACTGAGGTCGGTGTGGGATGTGAACTGGCATGAGCTCCAGGCCTCCTCGTAGCCCTGGGCGTTGTCCTGGCGATAATAGTTGATTTCCATGGTGTGTTTCTCTTGGTTTTAAATTGTTGTGTGGTGCAAAGGTAGTGAATTTTGTGTCTTTTGTCAAGGGGTAGAGGGAATTTTTCACGAGGGGTGTTGAGGGAACACTGGGTTTTGCGGGTGGCCGCTTCTTTGTCGGCGAATCTTGCGAATCGAAGTCGGAATATCATCAAGAGAACTATATTCATTCAATTTTTCCCGTGCGTTAGCACGGTAAAGTTTCCGCGTCATCATAGTATTGCAACAGCCTTTCATAACTGCAGCATCTAAATGATGACGCACCCTCTCTATATATATTATATATAATGTGTACCCGTTTTTCCTCTCATGGAATGCCATAGGGGGTGAGGGCTCCCATTCCACTCTTTCCTGCCCAAAAGCCTCGTTTTTAAGCTAAATGAAGTTAAATAAAGTTAAAATTGAATAACTTTCACACTTTTAAAATGGCTCAAAATCGTAGGTTTTGGGCGTATTGTTGTGGAATACAGGCAGTTGTGAAATTTTGCCACTCACATTATATATTAAATTAAAGTGGCCAAATGTTTGGCTGTTAATGAAAAAGTTAGTAATTTTGCATCGCTTTTTTGC
>Ga0247611_10003320_pt1 | contig 24032 bp, 19 predicted proteins | sample 177DNAGHGhighgp2_FD_192422 | JGI IMG/M metagenome (GOLD analysis project Ga0247611, IMG submission 192422) | Sheep rumen microbial communities from Palmerston North, Manawatu-Wanganui, New Zealand - 1770 DNA GHGhigh gp2 | ecosystem: Host-associated > Mammals > Digestive system > Stomach > Rumen... | reverse complement strand
ACTACCTAAATTCTGGGGTGTTCCATAATTTGTTCCATCTTCTGAAATAGCATATTTTATATAATTATACGGTAAAGTAGAAGTCTCTGTTGAGTCATTAAGTAACTTTAATTCATACTTCATTATATTCATAGTACCAGTATTTGTTATAGTTACAGTTACGGGACTTGCATTTGTTAAACCATTTGCGTCCCCCTCAGGTAATTTATTATTTAATTCTACTAAAACATTATTAATAGTCATAGTTAAATTACCAGTAGATACAGTTATTACTTCTTCTGTTTGATCAAAATTAGTTAGTAAGGCATAACTAGATCCTATAATTACTGTTAATACACAAAATACTGCTATTATTAAAACTTTATTTTGTTTCTTCATTAATTTATCAGTTAATTTTTCTTTCTTTACTAATATTGGCTCATCCATAATATCACCTTCTATTTTTAATATATCATAAAATGATAAATTATTCTAGATATGATGATAATTTTTTAAAAAAATATTTAATACTTTTGTCAACTATATTTTCTATTCTATATGATAGTTTTAAAGATAAATTAGATAATTTACTAGAATAATCCTTTTCTTCTTCGATATAATCATCAATAGTAACATCTTTACCATCTTTTATATCTTGTTCAAACTTTTCAATATTATAATTAGTCATATCAATCTTTTTTCTTAAATATTTTTCATAATAACCATTCTGATAAATATATAATAAACATAAAAAAAAGATTAATAATAATATAGGAATATATTTAATTATTTTTTTCATATCAATAATATACAATAATATCTAATCTATTTTTGTCGAATTAAGATAATTATTTAACATTTCTGCTATTACTTTAATAGAATTACTAACTTCATCTATTGTATTATCTACTCCCCCAACTTCTATTAACATTGTATTTTCATTAAAATCTTGATTATATATACCATTTACTCCTTTTCCTTTCTTTTCATAAATACCTCTTGATAATCCTTTATAATTACTATCTAAATAATTATTTAATGATTCCATTACTTTTTTATTATTTAAATAATTATTATTTTCTAAACCGAGTAAAAACATAGTTCTTGCATAAGTAATATCATTTAATTTAATTGTCGTTATATCTCTTTTAACACTATCCCTATGTATATCTATAAAATAAATTAAACTTGGATATTCAATCTTTTTATTTTCTAAATACTTTCTACTTACTTTATAACTATCACTATATAACAAATTATTATCATTTATATAATTAGTTACATTATTCTCTTCTACTATACTATCTATTCCATATTTCTTTAACTCTTCTTGTAATATATAACTTGCACTTATTACTGTATGATTAATATTATATAAATCGTTCTTTTGATAACTATATTTCTCATTAGTATGAGTATTATAAATATAAATAATTGGATTATATTCATTTAATAATACTTTATTATTAATTACTTTATCTTTAGGATAAGAATTAATTATTAAAGATAATAAATCTAGTTTTATATCTATTTTATTAATATATTTATATTCTAGTAAATTTAATATATTTTTTGGTAAATCATTAATAACAAAATGATAATTAATATAATAAATTAGTACAATAAATAATAATATAATTAAATATAATAATTTCTTCATAGATCACCAATTAATTATATTAAAAAAAAGATAAAATATTATTTTAAAATTAATTTTTTATCTTCTTCTATTATATTAAAAAATTGTTTATGAGTACCATTATTTAATACTTCTATATCTATAGTACTTCTTTCAATAATATCTCTTTGTTTATCATTAAAATTATTAGCATTATATAATGTATTTAATTCTCTATTTAATAATTCTGTTGTAAGAGGTTTTAAATGTTCTATTTTTATTAAATCTTTATATGGATAATAAGCAATTCCTGATAATTCTGTTAAATCATCATTTTTTTCTTGTGATAATGAATTATAACCATAATATAATGAATAATTATTATTTATTGATTCTATGGTATCTTTTTTCATATTACTAATAAATTCATCATTTAAAATTAATAATAATTTATTAGTAAAAGATTTAATATCTTCTACCATTACATGATAATGTTTTAAGTCATTTCTAAAATGATAAATACTTCTAATATTCTGATCTAAAGATATATTTTCTAAATCAAAAGTTGGTAACCCCAATTTTTTTTTAATATGAATTAAAGCACTTATTACATACTTTTCTTTATCAATTAAATAATAAGTTAAAGCATTTGTATCATCATTCAAAAATAACAAACATTTCGCTAAAGAATTATCTATTATTTTTATTTCTTTTTCTAATTCATCTATTTTTTTTCTTATTTCGATATACTCTTTCCTAAAATTTATTAATATATCTTTAAATTTGTACTGCTCCATTTTACACCTCAAAATAAGTATATAAAATTTAGGTTATATAATCAAGTAATTTTACTTTTTATTTATATATTTTAACTTATTCATATAAAATTCATTCACTAAATTCCCAATCGTAATAAACTCTTTTTTAAAACCACCTATAGTTATTGGTAATAATCCTATATTAAATGACCAAAGACCATTTGTTATAAAATAAGAAAGGTATCTAATAATATCTGATTCTATATTATCCATTGAGTAACTAATTAAAGAATAATCATAATTATATGATTCAATATTAATATAAACATATGTTGTAACTAAATCTAAAATATTTAAAAGAATAAAAGAATCAAATTCTTGATAATTATTTAGTATTATTTGTTTTCTAGCATTATAGTATTCAATACAAATATTTTCATAAATCGTATTATTTTCTCTTAAATATTCTAATTTATTAGGATCTTTTAATAAAATAATAAATATATGAAAAAAAGAATTATTAATATTTTCAATTATTTCAGTATTAGTATCTATATCATTACCATATAATCTCTCATTATAAAATGTAAAAGCTTCTAATACTGGTGCTAAATAAAATACATCATTATGAGTTTTAAAAAAATCTAAAAAATACTTATTTAAAAAGAATGATTTTCCTTCTTTTTTAATATTTTTTAAAACTTTAATTATTGGATCAAGTATAAAAACATTATTAATTTCAAAATTATTTATTACGAATAATAACTCTTTTTTTATATCTATTAAATTTGGATCATCAATAATACCTTTTTTAGCTTTATTATATATTATAGTTAAATTATCTTCATCATACATAATAATCCCTCAAGTGATATATTATAACAAAAAAGAAATATAAATGCTATATTTCTTTTAATAGTTCTTTTAATTTATTTTTCTCTTCTTTTAATTTATTTCTATCAATATCAACTATTTCTTTAGGAGCTTTCATAACATAGTTTTCATTCGCAAGTAATTTTTCTCTTTTTTCAATACTTTGTTTTAATTCTTCTATTTCTTTTTCTTTGATTTTTTTATCTATTTCACTTTCGGTTTTTTGATAGAAAATAGTGGCTTTTATTTTATTAGAAAATACTTTATAAGCTTTTAAACCTAATGGCTTTTCAATTAAATTTTCTTTTATTTTTAACATCTTAACAATTAAATCATTATCGTCAGTTGTATCAAACATAACTTTCATTTCTTTAGTCATTTTATTTTCTGCTTTAACATTTCTAAATTTCTTAATAAATTCTACTTCATCATCTACAACTTTTTCTTCTAATTTGAATATTAATTTTTTATCATATTTTGGATATTCACTTATCATGATATTCTCTGAATCTTTAAATGGTAATTTAGAATATATTTCATCCGTTACATATGGCATAAATGGATGTAATAGTTTTAAGATATTAGATAAAATAAAGTATAAAGTTGATTTAGTTTCTATATTATCTATAGAATATTTAGCCATTTCTATATAATAATCACAGAAATAATTCCATGTAAATTCATAGATTTGACTTGAAGCATTATTAAATTCATATTTATCCATAAATTTAATTGTTTTTTGAAGCATATGTTCAAATTTAGTAAGTATCCATTTATCTTCAGGTTTAAGTTCTTCAAAAGAAATTTCTTTTAAATCACTTATATTTGATAAAACAAAACGAGATGCATTCCAAATTTTATTAATATAATTCCATGTTGATTTAATTTTTTCTTCATCAAAACGCATATCTGTTCCTGGAGCGACATCACATGCTAAATAATATCTTAAAGAATCTGCTCCATATAATGATACCATATCAAATGGATCAATACCATTTCCTAAACTTTTAGAGAATTTTCTACCTTGTTTATCACGAATTAATCCATGAATTAAACAGTCATCAAATGGTCTTTTACCAACTAGTTCTTCTCCTTGAAAAGTCATTCTATTAACCCAAAAAGGTATAATATCATATCCAGTTACTAAACAACTATTTGGATAATATCTTTTTAATAAATCGGTTTTATTTGGCCAACCTAAAGTTGCAAATGGCCATAAAGCACTAGAAAACCAAGTATCAAGTACATCTTCATCTTGAATCCAACCATCTTCTTTAGGGGGATTCATTCCAACATAAATCTTATCTTCTTTATACCAAGCCGGAATTCTATGACCCCACCAAAGTTGACGAGATATACACCAATCATAAGTTATTTCCATCCAGTGATTCATTATTTTTTCAAATCTACTTGGTACAAAATTAACTTTCTTATTTTTATCTTTTTGATATTCTAAAACTCTATCAGCAAGTGGTCTCATCTTAACAAACCATTGTTTTTTTATCATTGGTTCTACCATTACCCCAGTTCTTTCACTATGACCTACTTCATGAACAATTGGTTCTGTTTTTAAAAGTAATCCTAATTCTTCTAATTCTTTTAAAACTTCTTCACGACATTTTTCTCGAGTCATTCCTTGATATTTACCACATTTTTCATTCATTGTAGCATCATCATTCATAATAACTACTCTTTCTAAATTATGTCTATTTCCAACTTCAAAGTCATTAGGATCATGAGCTGGAGTTATTTTAACGGCACCAGTTCCTTTTGTCATATCAGCGTGTTCATCTGTAATAACTGGTATTTTCTTGTTAACAATTGGAAGAATAACATTTTTTCCAACAAAATCCTTATATCTAGGATCAGCTTCATTAACAGCAACTGCAGTATCACCAAATAATGTTTCAGGGCGAGTTGTAGCAACATCAATATATTTTTCACTATTTTCAAGTTTATATTTTAGATGATAAAATGCACTTTTTTCTTCTTTATAAACAACTTCTTCATTAGATAATGCTGTTTTTGCTTCAGGATCCCAATTTATTATTTTTTCTCCTCGATAAATAAGACCTTTATTATAATAGTCAACGAATACTTTTTTTACTGCTTGACTTAATCCTTCATCTAAGGTAAATCTTTCTTTAGAATAATCTAAACTTACACCAAGAATTGCCCATTGTTTACGAATAATATCTCCATGTTCATGAGTCCAGTTCCAACACTCTTCTAGGAACTTCTCACGACCATATTCATATTTATTAATTCCTTTATCCTTTAATCTTTTAACAACTTTTGCTTCTGTTGCAATTGCAGCATGATCCATTCCTGGAAGCCAAAAAGTGTCATATCCGCACATTTTCTTATATCTAATAATAATATCTTGTAAAGATACGTCAAGTGCATGTCCTAAATGAAGAACTCCTGTTACATTAGGTGGAGGTAAAACTATACAAAATGGTTTCTTCTTACTATCAGGCTCACATTCAAAATAACCTTTATTCTTCCAATTTAAATACTTATCTTTCTCTACTAATTCGTGATTATACTTTTTTTCTAATTCCATAAATCCTCCTATAATTAAAAAAGATTTTCTATCCTAAAGGACGAAAATCTCCGTGGTACCACCTTAATTTGTAAAATTAATTACCTTAAATCTATAATGTGATTAACAATATATTTCTATATATCTCAGAAGCAACCTTCAAATACCATTATTATTAGTTTACACCAAACACTAACTCTCTATAAATAATAAATACTTTACTCCTCTTCATCAACGAATTTATTATATAATAACATAATTTTTTCTATTTGAAAAGACTTTTTATAAATATTATTCAGTTATTTCAATATTATTTGATTTTATTATATCTTTTATACATTTATCTTTATCTTGATAATAATCAAAATATGAATTTCTAGTTATTTGTTCATTTTCTCCTAATACAAAATCATAACCTTTTTGAGCAGGAATAAATCTAAAACATTTACCATTATTTTCATCTAAACATAACATTAAATCTTTCGTATAATACAAATAATTAATATTATAATCTCCATGAATAATACTATTTTTATCAGACATTTCTACTATTTCATATTTATTAGAAAACTTAGCTACTGAGAAAAATTGAGATAAAGAAATATATTTCCAAATAATATCTCTTTCTGTTTTTAAATCTGTTAATATTACTCCATCTAAAAATATTGTATAGATTCTTTTACCACTATTTACATTTACACAAAGATTACCAGTATCTCTTTCTATAAATATATTACTTGGATTATTAAAACTATTTATACCTTCTATAATATATCTAATAGCTTTAAAACTTTGATTTTCTACATAACTTATTATTTTATCTATATCATTACTTTTTACTTTATTAATAATATCTATTGTTTCATTAAAAGATTTATCTTCAATTAATTTTTCTATTGTAGTAGATTTTTTATTTGTATAATCTAAATATTTATCTAATAATATATCTACTAATTCATTATGTTTTTCATGAATTTCTTTTTTGTTATTAACTTTTAAATTAATTTTATCTATTTCTATTAAAGGACTATTACCTAAATTATATAGTTTTAATCTTGTTATTTCTTCTTTTAAATTATTATAATCAACATTCTTAATAATGTTTTCTATTTTATCTAAATTAGATATACTAGCATTATTTAATAAAGATAAAACCGTTATTAACAAGTTATGAGCAAGTTTTATATTTAAAGAACTTAAATTAAGAGAAGCATTATAAAAATTAGATACCATTTCTTTTTTTAATAGATCTTTTCTAGCTTTAAAATCTATTACTCTTTTAGTTTCTATTTTTAATTCTTTTTTTAAAATTGTTTCTAATTTTTGTTTAACACTATTTAATTTATCTAAAGAATCTGTCTTATTTATTATATCAATATACTCTTCTATAACTTTCTTTATATCTTTACTATATCCATCTAAGTATTTAGATATAGAATTTATTAAACTATCTTTTTCTTTAGGAAGTAATATATTATTCTTTAATGCTTTTATTTCATTGTCAAATTTTGTTTTTAATTCTTGTATCTCAGATAGAGATATAATTTCATTTAGTTTTTTCTCATAAACTAAACACAATTTATATATTTCTGTATCTTGATACTTTTCTTTTAATTTAGTAATACTTTTATTAATAGAATCATATATTTCTTTTATTTTTCTTTTAGTTAATTCATTTAATAATATTTCATACATAGAATTAATTTTATTTATATCATCATTTTTTTTAATAACTTTATTATAACTATTCTTTAATTCTTTTTCCGTATATAATTCTTCTAATTTAAAGTATTTTAATGCTTCTCTATAACTCATATTATCACCTTATTTTCTATATAAAAGTATAACAAATTAGAATACTATTGTCAATTTACAAATTACATATATTATGATAAAATTATTTAGGAAGTGAAATATTATGAAAAAGATTAGCAAGTTTTTATATAATTATGTTATTTTAAATTCTATTTGGTTTTTAATTGAATTTATTTTTAAAATTGTAACGAATCAGTATTTAATAGATTCTTCTATTATAAGAATACTTTTAGGTATATCATTTTTAAGTTTATTAATTAGTTATATAGAATTATATCTAAAAGATAATATAATTAAAAAAGTTAATATAATATTAATATTTATTATAACTTTATATAGTCTAATTCAAGCTGGTTTTCATAATTTTATAGGTGTATATATATCTTTTAATGTATCAAGTCAAGCTAAAGCAGTAATTAGTTATATATTTGAATTTATAAAAAGTTTTTATTGGTATTATTATTTATTATTTATTCCTTTTATTTTATTAATTATATATTATAAATTATTAGATGATAAATTTATTAAAATTAAAATTAATGAAGATTTTAATAAAATTAAATCTACTCTACAAGTAATAAGTTTTCTATTAGTAATTGGATTTTTATATAGTTTAACTATTAATCTTAATATATTTCAAAGTAAATTACAAACTATCAAAAATAAAGATCTATTTAATAATCCAACTAATTCTAGTCTTGCTATTAAACAATTTGGTCCATCTGTATATGCTATTCTAGATTTTAAAAATATATTTATTAAAGATGATACTGAAATTATAGAAAATAAATATCTCTATAATCAAGAAAATAAAGATTTAATAGATGATACTAAATGGATTAATTTAATAAATGAAGAAGATGATTTAGTTTTAAATAATTTAAATAATTATTTTATTAATAATAAATATAATGAAGTTAATAGTTATACAGGTTTATTTGAAGATAAAAATCTTATAGTTATAATGATGGAATCTGTTAATGATATATTTATTAATGAAGAATTATATCCTAATTTTTATAAATTAGTTAGTAATGGATATTATTTTAATAATAATTATTCTCCTCGAAATTCATGTGCTACTGGTAATAATGAATTATCTGGTATGATAGGATTATATTCTATTTATAATAAATGTACTGCTAATACATATAGTAAAAATACCTATCCTGAAAGTATATTTAATTTATTTAATCGAAAAGGATATAAAACCAGTTCTATGCATGATTATACAGAAAGATATTATCAAAGAAGAGAAATACATACTAATTTAGGTAGTATGAATTATTATGATGTTGATGATTTAAAGATAGAATATAATACTAGATATGAAGAATGGGCAAGCGATGAAGAATTTATGGAAGAAGTTGTTAAGAAGTTAAAAGGATATAAAAATAATGAAAAGTTTATGACATGGTTAACAACTGTTACTTCTCACCAACCATATGGTAGTAGTTTATATGGCGATAAATATTTATATTTATTTGAAAATAATAAATATAAAGAATATGATATTAGATTAAAAAGATATATGTCTAAATTAAAAGTATTAGATGATGGATTAGGAGTATTATTAAATGGACTTGAAAAAATGAATAAATTAGATGATACAGTAATTGTACTCTATGGAGATCATTATCCTTACGGATTATCTAAAGGCGTTTTAAAGGAAGCACTTCCCTATTCTATAGATGAAAAATTTGAAATAGAAAGAGTTCCATTTGTAATATGGTCTAATGATTTAGAAGGAACTACCTTTAATAAATATACAAGTTATATAAATATAGTACCTACGATTGCTAATTTATTTAATTTAGATTATGATGCTAGATATTATGTAGGAAGTGATATTTTATCAAGTAATTATAATGGATTAACAGTATTTGCTGATGCATCTTGGAAAAATGAATATGCATACTACGATGCTTCACTAAATGATGTTATTTACTATTCTGATAAAAAATATCAGATTGAAGATATAATTAAAATTAATCAAATAGTTGAAGATAAAATAAAATACTCTAATTTAGCTATTCAACATAATTATTTTGAATATTTATATTCTAATCTAAAAAAGCAATAAATTTGCTTTTTTCTTATTTTTGTAGTATAATACGAACGTTTTAATTTTAAAGGGGGAAAATTTATGAAATTAAAATTTATTAACAAACTAATGCAAATTAAAAAAGAATATCAAGATTATAAAGAAAGGAAATATAATAAACCAATATTTATTGTAGAAGATTATAATGATAATTCTTATGAAAATGAATTAAATAAAGAGGAGTTAAAAAGATTAAAATATTTACTTGCTAAAATAATAAAAAAAGTATCTAAGAAAAAAAATATTAGAATAAATACTACTACTCCATTTAAAGAATATGCTTATACTAATCCTATTACCGAAAGAATATTTACTAATAGAGATAAAGATAAAATAACAAATTATTTAGAGAATTACTTTAGATTTAGAAATAAATTTAGTCAATTTTCTAAAACTTATTCTAAATTAAATCAATTAATTAGAGAAATAGAACATATTACTGATTGTAATATTAATTCCTACGATGATTTAATGGAAGTTGGAAAAGAATACTATTTATATAGAGACGAAGAAAAATTTTTACAAAAAGTTAGAAATAATCAAAATATGAAAGAACGATTAAAAAAATATGAATTATTACCACAAATAGAGAAAGTTAATGAAGTACCAACTGTTTCTAAAAAGAAAAAAGAAATTATTGAAAATGATAATACTAAAGATATATTATCAAATAAAAGAAAATTACTTTATAGAATAAGAAAATTTGAAAATTTACTTACAAATGAAAAAGATCAAAATAAAGTTAAATTCTATAAACATGAAATATATATGTTAAAACTTGCTATTATTGAAATGGAAAATGATTTATTTAATGAAAAGAAAAATGATTCAACTTTTACTGATACTATTAATAATAGTAATAGTATTAGAAGAAATAATGCTTTAAAAACAATAGAAATATATATTAGAAGATATAATAATAAGAGAATTAATTGTACTGCATTAGATTATTTTGGATTAGATCAAATAGAATATTTTAAAAGTTTGGGTATTGATATTGAAAATATGTTAGAAGAAAGATTAATAACAAAAGATAAACCAAAGGTATTAAAATTAGATTATAATAAAAAGAAATTAAATCAATAATTTCTTTTTTTTACTCTTCTAATTGATAACCACAACTTGAACATTTTTTAATATCATTTTTCTCAGTAATCATTTCTCCGCATTTTGGACATTTTTCTCCAGTTGGTTTATCCCAATAAGCTGTATTACATTTAGGAAAATTTGAACATCCATAAAATATTTTCCCTTTTTTACTATGTTTTTCAATTATTTTTCCTGAACAATTTGGACAATTAATAATTACATTTTCTTCTTTAACTTCTTTTTTTACATATCTGCAATTAGGATAATCAGAACATGCAATGAATTCTCCAAATTTACCTTTTCTTTTTACTAAAGGACTATTACATTCAGGACATAGTTCTCCAGTTTCTTCAGGTTTTTCTTTTTCCATTCCTTTAAATGCTTCAACTAAAGTACTATCGAATACTTTATAAAAATCTGTTAAAACTTTAATATTATTTTCTTTACCATCGGCAATCTTATCTAAATCTGTTTCCATATTAGCAGTATATTTAACGTTAATAATATTACTAAAGTATTCTTGTAATTTATCAGTTACTTCTATACCAATTGTAGTTGGATGAAATTTTTTATCTTCTACTGTTACATAACCACGATCTCTAATATTAGACATAATTGTTGCATATGTAGATGGTCTACCTATTCCAAGTTCTTCCATTTCTTTAATTAGTTTAGCTTCAGTATATCTTGGTTTTGGTTTAGTAAAATGTTGTTCATAAACTATATCATTTGATAATATTTTAGTATTAATTTTATCTGTTAAATCTGGAAGCACTACATCCTTAGTATCTTCAAACTCTTGGTATACTTTTAAATAACCATCAAAAGTTATTATAGAACCAGTTGTTTTAAATTTATAATCATTATTATCAAGAATTATTGTTGTTCCCAATGTTTTTGCATCTGCCATAAGTGATGCTAAAGTTCTTTTATAAATTAAATTATATAATTTATATTCATCATTTGTTAAATATTTCTTTAAACTATTTGGAGTTCTTAAAATACTTGTAGGTCTTATTGCTTCATGAGCATCCTGAACATTTTCGGTTTTTTTACTCTTTTTAACATATCCTATATATTCTTTACCATAATTTTCTTCAATATATTTCATTGTTGGTTTTATAAACTCATCAGATAAACGAATTGAATCTGTTCTCATATAAGTAATAAGTCCGACTGTTTCAGTCCCAATATCAATACCTTCATACATTTTTTGAGCAATTCCCATAGTTCTTTTAGCATTAAAATTAAGTTTAGTTGATGCTTCTTGTTGTAAAGTTGAGGTTGTAAAAGGAAACTTACTTTGTTTATTCTTAGTTTTAGATTCAATACTTTCAATTAAAAATTCTTTATCTAATTTTTCTAAGATTTTATTTACTTCATCAATTCCTTTAATCTCAATATCATCTTTTTTGTATTTAAAAAGTTCTGAATCAAAATCTTTAAATTTAGCAGTAATTGTATAATATTCTTCTTCAATAAAAGCTTCTATTTCTCTTTCTCTATCTACAATTAATTTTAACGCAACACTTTGAACACGACCAGCACTAGTACCACTAGTTTTTGATTGCATTAATTTTGATAAACGAAATCCAATAATACGATCTAAAAATCTTCTAGTTTCTTGACTTTTAACTAAATTAAAATCAATCTTTCTAGGATTTTTTATTCCTTCTAATACTTTATCTTTCGTTATTTCATAAAATAAAACACGATCATATTTATTATCTTTAATACCTAAAGTATCATATAAATGCCATGATATTGCTTCCCCTTCTCTATCGGGGTCGGTTGCAAGATAAACTTTATCGGCTTCCTTAACTAATTTTTTTAAATCACTTATTACTTTTTTCTTTCCTTTAATAGGAACATAATTTGGAATAAATCCATTATCTATATCTATACCTAAACCATATTTACCAGTTGTTGCAAGATCACGAATATGACCAATACTACTAACTACTTTATAATTATGACCTAAATATTTTTCAATTGTTTTACTTTTTGCTGGAGATTCTACGATAACTAATTCCATTTTGTCACCTCACTCATTAATTTATACTAATATTTTAAAAAAATGTCAACTCTTTTTTCATCTTTAATAAAAAAAATTAATTATATTGCAAACTAATTTTTTTACTAATTATGTCATTACTGTGATACTAGACTTCCTTTTAGGCATTATATTATTTATAATTGAATCATAGTCTGTTCCATGTTTAACCATATTCCAAATATCTCTACTATTCTTTCTTTTTGTAAATAACATTACTAATTCTTCTTTTTCTTCTTCTGTATAAATTTCACTTTTATTAAGCATCTCTTTAAAATAATATAATCTATTTATAATTATTAATGGTATATTAAATTCTTTAGCCGCTCTAATATATTCCATTTCATATTTACATCTTTTAATATTTTTTAAATAATAATTAGCAACTTCATTTCTTTTATTTATATCACTAGAATCAATATTATTATATCTACATATATCTTCTAAATATTTCGTAATTATTTTTTTAAAATCTTCTACATTATTTGATTTTAAAAGAATATCTTTATCTTCTTTTGATATAAAATTAAATTTATCAGTTAAAAAGTTTTCTAAATCCAATAGATCATCGTAATTAGACATCATAATAATACAATTAGGATTTCTTTTTTTTAACTTTGAATTAATGTGTCCATTTCTTCTATCAATAACTAATTCATTATAATTATCTAATCCATTATTTAATAATAACGTTGGAGGATAAAAATGATTAAGTCCTCCTGCTGAATCATATTTATGTCCAGAATTATATACTTTTGAATAGTAACCAATCGAATCAATATCAGTATCATCCATATAAAGTAAAGACCCATTTTCAAGTTCTTGCATCCCAAAAATAATTCGATTATCTGCTCTAACATCAAATAATCTATTTTGATTTATTAAACTACAGGCAAGCAAATGATCCCTTAGCTGGGGTCTTAGATTCCAATCTTCTTCATAATTATGACTAATCTCAGTACCTTCCGAACATGTTCCAACACAATGAACTAAATAATTAATTTCCCCCCTTGGAACAATTACTTGAACATCATTTTTCAAATAACTTAATGAATTATCTTTAGAAAAATCATTTAATCTTGTTAATTTATCATTATATAAGGATGTATATACACTTCTTAAATATATTTCTAGTGGTATTTCACTATTATAAATATTACTATTTCTATAATGATTAAATATCTCTATTAGCTTATCTTTACTATTAGTTTTTAAAATAGTATTAATAATTTTTAAAACAATATAAATATTACTTGGAACTTCATTTTCTATTAATTCTATAAGAGATTCGCCTTTTTTTGTATAACAAAACTTTCTATTAATCAAATTTGCATCTTTAATATTTATATTACATAAATTCATTAATATTGTATTTTTTAAATTATATATATCAAGATTACTATTTAATACAATATTATTTTTATTATTACTAAAATTTCTTAAATCATTTAGATTATTTACATTATAGTAATTATATTGTAATATCATTACTAAATTCTTAAAATCTTCATCTGTTAAATTATTTAAATCAATACTATTAATTAATGATTGATAATTTTTAATATTTTTTACAATTTGAACTATCATATTAGATATATCATAATCTTCATAATTATATCGAGACATTATATTTTTTATTATTAATATTTCCTTATCATTAAGATTAATTAACAAATTTTCTATTTCTCTATCATTTATTATTCTTTCGTAATGAATATATGGAATAGTATAATTTCTATCTTTAAACATTTCAACAATAAAAGTATCTAATATATCATTATTTTCTTTATAATATTCAAATAAAGTTCTTAGTTTTTCTCTAAATTCATTTACTTCTATATTTAATTCTTTAGCATATAATTTAATTAATTCTTCGTTATTAACTATATCTTTGGGTAAAGTACATTTAATTGCTAAATCAATTCTTTTTCTTTTAATTAATTCATCTCTAAAACAATTAGATTTAACTAAACAAACAGGTACCATATTAAGAGAAGAACATAAACCAATAAAATAATCTAAATTATTATTCATAATAGTACTATTAGAATCAAAAGAATTTTTATAAATATTATTAACAACAAATAAAGATAATAATTTATACATTTCTATATTTGTAAAAGAATCTTTATTTTTTATAATTTTTTCTAATAATGTATTATCAGCATAAGAAAATTTATAGTCATATTCATTATTGTCTATTGAACTTATTAATAATTTTAAATTCTCTACATCAAAATGTCTAATATCTTCTATTAGAAAATATTTTTTTTCTTTTAAAATAATATTAATTATAATATTTGATTTATATAAAGATGAAGGAAAATTATCACTTAACTCAATATTTTTAATATAATTTGAATAATAATTATAATGATTTTTAACAAAATTAGTTATTTCTTCCTCATTATCAAAAAACATATCATAAAAATTATCTTGAATAATATAAGATAAATTATTAATTTGTAAATATAATTCTTTTAAATTATTAATATTTTCATTAGATAATCTAAAAGAATTGTCTTCTAAAGTATAGAATGTGTCTGGATCACTAATAATTAATAATAGTATTTCTTTAGATATTTCATCATTATTAATAATTACATTTAATTTATTGTCTTTTAATAATTCATATTTTCTTAACTTTAATATACCTAAAAAGACTAAATTATGATTTAAACTATCTAAATTTTCTATTTTATTATTTTTTAAATTTTTTAATAATTTTAATATTTCATCCATATAAAACCTTTCATTCTATTTCATCTTTTGTAAATTCATAAAGAGCGATACTAACTGCATTATCTAAGTTTAAACTATCTATTGTTTTATTATGCTTAATTATTAAAGGTGTTCCAACATTTAAATATGAATCATCTAAACCACTTGCTTCATTACCAAATATAAGAGAGTAATTACCATTTATAACTTTATCTTTTAAATTAGTTTTAGCTTTTAACATAAATGGAAAAAAATCTCTCTTACTAAATTCTTTTTGATAATCTGAAAAAGAATCATAATATTTAAAATTAATATTAAATATTGCTCCCATAGATGATCTAATTACTTTAGGATCAAAAATATCTACCCCTGGTTTAATAATTACTAAATTATTAATTCCAAAACCTATACTACTTCTTATAATAGTACCAAGATTTCCCATATTACTTGGATTAACTAAAACTATATGATTTTTATCATCTAATCTTTCTTCAAATTTATTAAATACTCCTATCATATAACAATTATCTTTATCACTTAAATTATTTATTGTTTTATCACTTTCTATAACCTCAATATTATTATTTTTACAAATATCTATCATTTTATAATAAGTATCATTTCTATCTAACTTAGAATGAATATATATTCTATTAACATATTCTATTTTCTTATTCAAAAGTTCCATTGTTAAAGTTGTACCAAGAGTATAACTTATCCTATCATCTTTCCTATATTTTTTCATCATTCATTGTAATTAACTAGTATTACATCTTCACCTATTCTTTCTATATCTTTAAAATCTATTTCTATTTTACCAGTTCCTTTAAAAGAAAATACTCCTTTATAAGGAACTAATAAAAATGATTTAATAATTCCATTTAAACTATCTATTTTACAATCTATAATATTTCCAATCTTTTTACCATTTTTAATATTAATAACATCTTTATTTTGAAATTCTGATAAATTCATCATATCACCAATAAAGTTTATGAAATATTATTGAATAATATAATAGTCATCGATATTTAATTCTATTTCATTATCATCTTTTTTATATAAAGTAAATAATGTATCTCCAATTTCAACTTTATCAGATAATAATTTATTTAAAACTATTCCAACTGTATAATCTATCTTATCTTCTTTAGATTCACGACCTGCTCCTAAATTACATGATAATTTTCCAATATTAAGAGCATTAATTGATTTAACAATTCCAGATTTTAAAGCTTTAATTTCTTGAATATGTTTACTAACTTTTAAAGAATTAATATCTCCACCTTGATATTTAACAAATTCTAAAAATTTATTATAAGCTTCTCCACTATCAAGTACCTTAATAACTTCTTCTTGAGCCTCTTCCATACTTACATTTTTTGCAATGCTAACCATTTCTGTAGATATTTTAATACTTAAATCACGAAGACTTCCCGTTTTACCTTGTAATATATCCATAGCTTCAATTACTTCTAATGAATTACCAATATTTGAACCAAGTGGGGTATTCATATCACTAATTTCACAAATAGTATCATGATGATAAAACTTACCAATTCTTTCCATTATATCTTTTAGTTTTAAAGCTTCACTTTCTGTCTTCATCATTGCACCACAACCACATTTAATATCAATAAATATTTTATCGGCTCCACCTGCAATCTTTTTAGACATAATGCTTGCTGCAATTAATGGAATAGAATCAACTGTACCTGTTACATCACGAAGTGCATAAATAACTTTATCAAGTGGACATAAATTACTTGTTTGTCCTGTTACAGCAAAGCCGATATCCTTAACTTCACGAATAAATTCTTCTTCTGTAAGACTAACTTTAAATCCTTTAATGCTTTCTAGTTTATCTATAGTTCCACCAGTATAACCTAAACCTCTACCACTCATTTTAGGAACATATACTCCGCAACTTGAGACAATTGGACCGATAATCAAAGTTATTTTATCACCAATACCACCTGTTGAATGCTTATCAACTTTAACCCCATCTATCATACTTAAATCAAGTACATCTCCACTTTTAATAAAGATATCTACTAAATCAAAAGTTTCTCGATCTGTCATATCCTTAAGACAAATTGCCATTAAAAGAGATGACATTTGATAATCACGAACAGAACCATTTAAATATCCTAAAAAAGCAAATTCAAGTTCATCACGACTAAGCTCCAACCCATTTTTTTTCTTTCCAATAATATCAATTATATTCATATAGATTCCTCCTAATAATATTATACAAAAAAAAATAATATTATGAAAGAAAAAAATTAATTATCTTACAAATTAATTTTCTTTAATTATCTTATTAATATCTTCAATACTTAATCCAGTTGATTTACTTATTAATTCTAGTGATGCACCATTCTGATATAAACTTTTTACTATTTCTTTTCTATTTTCTTCACGACCAACTTCAATATAATGTTTCTTATCTAGTTCTAACATCTCTTCATCTGTCAAATATAAGTTCATCTTTTCTATACCAGCTATTTTCTTTGATTCATCTATTATTTCTTTCATAAGTTTATCTACCCTTTCGTATACCTGATTACGTTATTTACTTATTATTATAATTATTTTTCTTTTATTATTTTATTAATATCTTCAATACTTAATCCAGTTGATTTACTTATTAATTCTAGTGATGCACCATTCTGATAAAAACTTTTTACTATTTCTGATTCTTTTTCTTCACGACCTTGATTATATCCAACTTCAATATAATGCTTCTTATCTAGTTCTAACATCTCTTCATCGGTTAAATATAAGTTCATCTTTTCTATACCAGCTATTTTCTTTGATTCATCTATTATTTCTTTCATAAGTTTATCTACCCTTTCGTATACCTGATTTAATTCTTCATTTCCACATATTAGAAAATATAAATTCTTCTTCAATTCATCTTTTTCTATTTCATTATAACTTATATTTCTTAAATAATCAAGATTAATATGTATCATTTGTATACTATCACTTACTATCTTATGATATTTATTATCCATTAAATAAAATTTATATATAAAATCTTTTTCCCCTAAATAATCATATGAATCTATTGATATTTGTACTATCGGTTTTATTTTATTATAATCTTTAAATGTATGTATTTGTCCCAAATATAATTGATATACATATGATTCTATTTGTTTTGGTTTACTATCACTACTATATAAATTTATTTCTATATCAAAATACATTCTATCACTATAATAAATTGCATCTGCTGTACTATTTACTGTTAAAGCACTAAATGCTATTTCTTCTGATGATTTTTCTATATTATTATATACTATATCATAATCTAAATTCATTACTTCACTTATTAATTTTGCTGATAACTTTTTACCTAACTTTTCATTTTTAAATATTTTCTTCATGATCTTTTCATTAAAGAATACTGGTTTATTTATTTTAGTAAACATTCTTCACCTCCTCAAACACTGTATAATATTGCTTATTTTTGTCGATTTTTGTCGAAATTTATCACAACTGATTTATTTACATAAAATATGTCAATTTTTCTTGACAAATAAGGGGTTATCGATTATTATAGTAACTACCAATTCGAAATTTAGGCGAATTGGTCGCTAGTATCACACTAGCCAACCCCTTTTTATTCTTTTTAAATGGACTGTTAAACTCAGGGGGATAACAGTCCTCTTTTTTTTGGGGATTTTTGGAGGTAATTATGCTAACAAATGAAGATAAATTATTATTAAATAAAATGTTTTTATTATCAAACAAAATATTTAAGTTATATAATACTCTTTATGAATTAGAAATAAACAATCAAAAAAATAGTAATTTATATTTAAAAAATTTAAAATATCTAAATTTGCTAATAGATATAGAAAATGATTTATATAAAAATATTCCATATAAAAAAATAGAATTATATCTTGAATATTCAGATAGAGCTAAACTATTTAAAAAAATTGGTGACCTTACTTTAATAACAAGAGACTTTTATGAACTTTATATTTATAAAAGAGTATATAATAGATTACAATCTATAGAAAATTCTTTTTTTATTGAAAAATATCAAAATAGTAATATAGAAAAAAAAGAGCCTTATTATGATAAAGCTACTATTTTATATCAAATAATTAATGAAGATTTCTTTAGATCATTAATATTTGAAGCTGATATAAAAAGTCAAGAAATAAATAATAAAGATTATAAAAACAATTTTATATTACTAAAATATATTATTAGTTTTTTAAATAAAAATATTGAAACTAATTATTTAAATAATTTTAAAGTTGAAGACCAATTAATAATAAATAATAAAGCTTATTCTGATATGATTAATATTAATCCTAAAGATTATGATAGAATAATATCTAATTATTATTTTAATAATATTTATTTAGAATTAAAAAATATTATAAATATAGTTCCTAATGATTATAAAATAATGTTATATAATGTTATAATTAAAGCATATATGAATATAAATCCTAATTATATCTATCTTAAAAATATAATTTATGATATTATTAATACGAATAGTAATTTAATAGAATTAAATGTATTAAATCACTATAGAGATAATGTATCTATACTTAGATCAGAAAGGTTGGTATTAAATGGAAATAGTAAATGATTTTTATGATTATGAAATAATAGATGCTAATTTAGGGATGAAATATGAAAGATGGAATAATACTTATTTATTAAGACCTGATCCATTAATAATATGGGAGAATAAAGATTTTAAAGTAGATAAACTTGATGCAACTTATATAAGAAGTAATAAAGGTGGAGGTTATTGGGATAAAGAAACTAAAAACTTTATGGTTACTTATCATGATATGAAATTTAATTTAAAACAAATGGGTTTTAAACATACTGGTTTATTTCCAGAACAAGCTGTTAATTGGAATATAATGCGTGATCTAATAAAAAAAGCAAATAGAGAAATAAAAGTTCTTAATTTATTTGCTTATACAGGGGGTGCAACAGTTGCTTGTTTAAAAGAAGGTGCAAGTGTTGTACATGTTGATTCATCAAGAGGAATGGTTGACTGGGCTAAAGAAAATATTAAATTAAATAAACTTGATGATAAAAATATTAGATATATTATTGATGACTGTATAAAATTTGTAAAAAGAGAAATAAGAAGAGGAAATAAATATGACTCAATTATTATGGATCCACCTAGTTATGGAAAAGGAGCTAATGGAGAAATTTGGTCACTAGAAAAGAATTTATTTGAACTTGTTTCTTTATGTCAAGAATTACTTTCTGATAAACCACTATTCTTTATGATTAACTCTTATTCTGGACTTTCTCCTACTATTATAGAAAATATTTTAAAACTAACTAATAAACATAACAATGTAAATATTACAGTAGCAGAAATAGGTCTTCCTATAACCAATAATAATTTAATACTTCCTTGTGGTATTAGAGGATTAATCACATATGAATAAATTAAATATTTTATATGAAGATAATCACTTGATTGTAGTAGAAAAGCCAATTAATATTTTAAGTCAAAGTGATATAACAAATGATCCTGATATGTTAACTATTTTAAAAGATTATATTAAAAAGAAATATAATAAACCTGGAAATGTTTATTTAGGTCTTGTTCATAGACTTGATAGACCAACCGGTGGAATAATGGTATTTGCAAGAACATCAAAAGCAGCAATGAGACTATCCGAGCAAATTAAAAATCATGAATTTAAAAAAAGTTATTTAGCAGTTATTCATGGTAACATTGAAAATTCAAACACATATACTGATTACTTAGAAAAAATTGAAACTAAAAGTTTTATATCAACAAAAGAAAAAGGTAAATATGCAGAATTATCTTTTAATAAATTAGATTATAATGAAAAAGAGAATTTATCTTTAGTAAAAATAAGTTTAAAAACTGGAAGAAATCATCAAATAAGATTACAATTCTCATCAAGAAATCATCCTCTTTATGGAGATTCTAAATATGGTAGTGATTTAAATAAAAACCTAGGTTTATATGCTTATAAATTAGAATTTACTCATCCAACTACCAAAGAAAAATTAAGTTTTATAAACTATCCAAATTATAATCCATTTACTAAATTTAAAAAGAATATTTCAATTTGAAATATTCTTTTATTACTATTCTATTTCAAAAGGATGTTCTAGTGTTCCATCTCCACCCTTAATCACAATAGTAGATTTTAAATGAAGTGAAGGATGAACCGCAAACGCGTCCAACATCGACGAATCAAAGTACAAGGAGTCGTAGTTGAGAACATAGCGAACAACGTAACTACTATTTGGTGTTATTAACCACATAGAACTTGAGTTATTGTAGCCACTTCCTAATTGTGATGAAAACATTTCACCAACACGAAGAAGTCCTACATAACCAGTGTATGTATTGTTAACTCTCTCACAAGCATTTTCTCCATTTATTGGTTTTATGTAACCAGTATTATTACTATCACTACATATAGTTTTTTTATAACTTGCATCATCTCTATACTCACCAAGATAATATGTTCCTTTTTCAAGCAATGTATCATAAGTATCTTCTGGATTTTCATCGTCTTCTTGAATTTCAAACTTATCTTTTAACCATGTATTATTCAAATAATAATCCCAATAATCATCAGTTTTTGTATTAGTAATTTTTCCAAACGTTGCACTACTTGCAAATTTCTTATTTACTACGACATTATTTCCATCTCTTATATAATCTACTTTTACTATCTTTGTTGTATTATTTTCTATACCAACTATTCGATATAATTCATCTTTAAATGTTACATACTCTCCACTTACTCTCGTATTAAGAAGTGTAGTACCCGCTGTTGCCGCTTCTTTATCACCACTTATTTTATATGGATCTGCTTTTATTCCACTTCCAGATAAGGAGATACCAGATTGTAAAATTATTGATGGGCGAACGCCATAACTGTTCCATGACGGTGAAGTACTGTTTAGGTAACCATTAAAGGTGCCGGTGCCGCCGACGTAGCGGACAGTGGAACTACTATATGGTGTTATTAACCACCAATAATATCCTATATTTAAATAACCATTACCATAAGTAGTATTTTGATAACTTTTATAATATTCATAGGCATTTAACGATCCTACATTTTCATTAACTGTTTTTTGAGTTGCAATCGTTGTTGGTTTAACTGGTGTTGAATTTTCATCAGTTGAATAATTCCATTCGGCATTTTCTATTAATACATTCTCTGGACTTACTAAAGTATCATAAAAATCTTCGTTTAACCACTGATAAATCCATGAACCATTATATTCTACCGTACTTCCCCAAAAAATTGTTGTTATTGGATCTTCTGTGATCATCTTCATTCTTCCATCTGGATATATTGCTGTTATTCTCCATAATTTTCCAGAATACCAAACATAATTAAAATCTATGCAATCTTTAGTACCAGATATATATGTTATTCCATCTTCTTCTACTGTTGTCAAACAATTAGATCCATCATTAGCACGAGCAAGAGCCGCTTTCTTTATTAAATATGAACCTAATTTATTAGTATCATTATAAGCATATAAATTTACATAAAAACTAAATTCTTGTGATACTTCATTTTGTTCATAATCTTTATCTATCCATGCATAAATTCTAAATGATTTAGAATAGTTACCTGGTATTCCTTCAAGTTTATATATTAGTTTACCAGTTGATGCATCTTTAGAATAAGTTGTATAATCTAGACTATTATATATTCTAGGATCCTTTAACTTTTCTCCGTTTTCATCTGTTATATAAACTTTTATATAGTTTAGATCAAGTGTATTTCCATCTTTCTCAGTTAAATATATTTCATAAGTTAGACCTTGAGATTCGTCCTCCACATTTCCAGAAATATTAAAGTCGATATAGTCTAGTTTATCTAAGTTTTGTATTGCAAACTGATCACTTATAGGATATCCATTAGTTATATTAATTTGGTTTGATCCACTAGAAAATGATGCTGTTATTCCTGAACTAGTTAAAGTAAAAGCTTGAAGACTTTTAGAATAAGTAAAGAATGCATAAGTTGAACCAATTATGGCTACTAATAATATTCCAATACCTATAAATATTCCTTTTAATTTTTTATTTCTTTTATATTTTAAATATTCCTTGGTATAATCCATACAATCACCTACTATATAACCATTATATAAAAAAATAATTCTTTTTTCAAGAATTATTTATAATTATATTTTTGAAGTTTATTAGCTTCTCTATTTAGTTCTCTTTCTTTAATAGTTTCTCTTTTATCAAATGTTTTTTTACCTTTACATAGACCTAGTAATATTTTAACTTTATTCTTATTAAAATAAAGTTTTAATGGTATAAGAGTTAGTCCTTCTAAATTAACTTTATTTTCAAGTTTTAATATTTCTCTTTTATGAAGTAATAATTTTCTACTTCTTTTAGGATCATTATTAAAAATATTTCCCTCTTTATATTCTGATATATGCATATTTAA
>Ga0247611_10003319_pt1 | contig 24035 bp, 10 predicted proteins | sample 177DNAGHGhighgp2_FD_192422 | JGI IMG/M metagenome (GOLD analysis project Ga0247611, IMG submission 192422) | Sheep rumen microbial communities from Palmerston North, Manawatu-Wanganui, New Zealand - 1770 DNA GHGhigh gp2 | ecosystem: Host-associated > Mammals > Digestive system > Stomach > Rumen... | reverse complement strand
TTATTAATTATTATTATTAATTTATTATTATTAATTATTATTATTAATTTATTATTCATTATTAGGTCCTATAAATATCAATAAAACAGTATTATCATTTTAATTAATATAAATATTATAATATTTATAACTTTCATTAAATACTAATTCAACTTTATAATAATTCGTTAAATTAAAATTATTCATTATTTCATATTTAAAAATCGATTAATTATTTTGTTAAACAAAAAAAATTATTCATTAACATATATAATTTCTATCTTTACTTTTTTATTATTAACCTTGATTTTTTTATGTTCAATTTTTGTAATTTTATAAACGTGAGGTTTATGAAGATACATTATTTTTGAAAACATCATTCCATCATTTTCTTTTAAATAATTAATTCTACCAACTGTCGCATTATTTAAAACAAATATTTTTGATTTTGATTTTAATTGTTTTGGTAAATTATCGTTATAATATTTGTGTATATTTTTAATTATAACTGTTTTTGAATTATTACTAAAACAATCAGTATTTACATTTTCAATGAAATACATATATTTATTTAATTGAACTGTATTGCTACTAATAGTACCGATCATTTTTTCATATTCAAAATTGAAATCAACATTATTTTGAATACATTTACGAAATTCTACAATTAATTGATTATAACTACATTGAACTTCATTACAATAATATTTTTGATCTCTGTATTTTTTAATTTCATCAACAGTATTATTAAAAGTAATTTCATAAAGCATATTAAATAATTTTGGATCAATTTTATATAAACTTAATAATCTATCTGTTTTACATTTATCAAAACCAGTATAGTGTAAAATATGATCTTCTATATTTGGTAACAATATTGCATATTCTGCATCATTAATTTGTAAATATTTAGTAGTATTAATACTAATATTTGATGGATATTGTTTATCATAGCCAATTAAACAATTAGATGGATGATAATATAATAATTTTAATCGATTTTTAGAATTTTTAATTATAAACATTAAATTTGTAAAAATTATTTTTGAATCATAGCCCAATAAATAGAAATCTAAAAATTTACCAATACTCATACCTAACTTATTTATTATTTCATTATATGTTTTTCTTAAATATTGATTATCGTATCTATGTTTTAACTTATCAATAATATCATTAAATGAAGGTTTTGATTTTGGTACGATAATATCTGTGAAACCATGTTTATTAAAATATTTAATTATTTGATTACGTATATTGATATACATTTCATGATTTGTATAAATTAAATATAAAATATCTTTATAATTATTAAATGAGCGTATTACATTATATTTAAAAAATTGAAAGTCAAAATCAGTGAAAAAATCCATTAACTTATCAAGTTTAATGGATTGTAATATTTCTTTAAAATGTTCATTAGTTTCAATAAATTTAATTAAGTGTGAATCTGTTAATTTTGTTGAGAAATCATCTTTAATAAAATCTTCAAATGGTATTTTCTTTTTTACGCAATCTTTTGTAAAACATAATTGCTCATTAATTAAACAATAATTATTTAAATCATATGAACCATATGGAGCATACTCATTATTTATCAATTCATATATACCATTAAATATTTTTTTATAAATAATAGTTATAAATTCATTATTGCATTTCTTTGAAGATAATAAATTATACAATGATTCATAGCATGTATTTAAGTTAATAACTGATATATTTTTAAAAGAAAGTTTCATAAATTTAATTAAAAAAATAAATTACTTTAAAATAATTTTAATAGTCTTGATTACAGCCATAAAATGCATCATCTAATGCTACATTTTTAGGAATATTAATATTGTTTAAACTGTAACAATTCATAAAAGAATATTTAGAAATAATTTGAACATTTGGTAATATTATTGTTTCTAATTTATGACAATGAGCAAAACACGAATTTAATAATATTTTAACGTTTGAATTAATTATTTTCAAATTACGACATTTATAAAAAGCATTTTCTCCTATTACTTCAACATTTAATATTACTAATTTATTTAATTTAACGCAATTCATAAAACAATCATTTGGTATTATAGATGCGGAAATATTTGCTTCTTCTAAATTTTCACAATTCATAAAACAACCCTTTAAAAGAATACACTTAGGTATTGTTATTTTTTTCAAATTACTACAGCTTTCAAAACATCTACTACCCATCATTATCATATTTTGTGGTATATCTATAGATTCTAATTTTTTACAATAATAAAATGCTTGATCGCCAATCGATTGAGTATTATTAGAAAGTAATATTGTTTTTAAGTTATAACACTTAGCAAAACAATTATTAGGAATATTAATAATCGAATCTAAATCTACATTTTTTAATTTATGACAATTTTCAAAACAAGAATCATCTATTGATACTACATAGTGTAAATTTATATTTTTTAATTTGCAAGAATTTCTAAAACAATCTTTACCTAAAATTGCTACATTACATAAATCCACGTTTTTTAAATTAGAATTCTCAAAACAAGAATCACATATTTTTTTAATCTGATTATCAATTTTAATAATTTTATATGTTTCATTACATTTTTGATCAATTATTTCATTATCACAATATTCTATATTATTTAAAAGTATTGATCTCGTTCTTTTATTAATTTTTAGCATATTTATAAAATCATCATAATTAATGTATTTAATTAATTGTAATATTATTGTATTATTCATGTTATTAGATTAATAAAAAAATATATTAACGATTGATAAAAATATTAATATTAGTAATAATTAATGATTAATAATGATTAGTAATAATTAATAATGATGATTAATGATTAATACAGCAATTGATAGAAATATTAATATTATTAATAATTAATGATTAATACAGCAATTGATAGAAATATTATTAATAATTAATGATTGATAAAAATATTAATAATTAAATAATACTAAATTTATTTAAATATATCTTCTTCTTGTTGTTCTTCTTTTTCTGGTTCATCTTCTTTATCACCATAACTTAAAATTTCATTAATGTCATTTAATAATTCAGCAGGTTTAATATCTTTATTTTCATTTAATTTAATTAATTCATTTCTAGCTAATTCTACAACTTTCTTAACACCTTTATTATTTTTAATTTCATCTAATTTTAATCCATCAATTAAGTTAATAAATCTTGCTGGATTAGCTGAACCTATTACAGATGAATCTAAAGTCTTCATTAAAGTTTTAGCAAATTCACCAGTATTACCTGTTAATTCTAATCTATATTTTGTTAAAATAAATGTATAAACATAATTTTGAATATCTTCATGTGTAATTGGTATATCTTTTGAATCACCAAATTTCTTTTTTAATTCAACACCTAATACATTATCAATTTGATCAATCCAATGTTTATCCATATATGCTTTAACATCATACATTGGAGTTAATAATATTTCAATTACTTTATTCATAAATTTAGCTGTTGCGAAAATACTACCAGTAATAGCATCATTATCAACTTTAAGACCATAAAAAGTATGTGCTTCAACAACTAATGGTTCTTTAGCAATAATTTCTTTATGCTTATCGCTCATTTTATTATTTTCAATTTCAAATTGACCAATTACATCAGCAGCATTCTTTTCAAGTTCAACAATTAATTTAAACCAATCAGAAGCATAAATATCTTTTGGAGTAATTCTAACTTTATGTACTGTTTTATTTTTCTTTTCTTTAAATATATCTTTATATAAAACATCCAAATTTAAATCTTTGTATTTCTTGTTAATTACTGTAATAAAATCTTTGATTAAACCTGATTGTTCTGTATATTTTTCTAATTCTTTTATAATAGAAGAATAAGTTGTTTTAACAATTGCTATTTGAGTAGTATAAAATTTTTCATCAATACTATTCATATGTCCTGTTACTTGTGCTAATTGGTCCATATAATTTTTAGCACCTGAAAATTTTATAATTGTTCTATCAAGCTTTGACATATTTAAATAAATGATAAAAAATATTAAATTATAAAAAAGATTAATAATAAAAGAATTAATTAAAATTAATTAAATAAAAGAATTAATTAAAATAATGATTCTTCTTAATTAAAAATAATATTAAAATTAAAACATTAATTAATAAATATTTCCATTTGACATTTTACATGCTGCAATTTCATTAATATTTTTCACTTCATTAATAATATTATTTATCATGTCCATATATTCTCGTTGTCCTCCATATATCATAATATTTTCCCAAAAATCAGTAGCTAATTCTTCATTGTATATTCTATCAGCATCTTTTTTTTCACGTTTACCAAACTTTTCATGATCATACTCATCTTCTTCTTGTAGATCATTCATATAATCATCTGGAATTATATCAACATGTACAAGATTAAAAGGTTTTTTAGATCTATATTTAGATAAATGAATATCACCCAACACATTATCAAATATAAAATCATTGATATCTTTATAATTTAAATTAGTATCTTCTTTTTTAGTACTTTCTAATACATCAATAGCTAATTTTAAAAATTGTTTATTATATTTTTCATATATTTCTCTTAACTTTAAAATTGAATTCATTTTGATATTTTTAAAATAATAAAAATATGAAAGTAATAATAATTATCATTTTAATTATTTTAATAATATTTATGTTAATGACATACAGAAAACTTGTTATACAAATATCTAAAAATAATATTGCTAAATATCAACAAGAACTTGATATTTTAAATAATAGAAAAATAAATGGAGGAAATTGGCATTTACTAACTAAGTTTAAACATAAACCAAACAAAGAAAATACAATTGCACAAAAAAATATTAATAGCAATAATAAAACAACTAATAATAACAAAACAAATAATATCAATAATGAACAAAATAATATCATTAATGAAACAACCAATATTAATAATAATGAACAAAATAAAATAGTAAATGATTATTTTGAAAATTTATCGAATACATTAATAGATTCACAAAAAAGATTAAATGATTTATCTACAATTGCTGTTAATGGCCAATTGATAACATGTACTGACAAATTTAAACAAGAATTTATTAATCAATCTAAATTATCTGTAAATATTACTAATGAATTTATTAATCAATCTAAAAATAATTTTATAAAATTAACTAATGAAATAAAAAATACAGCAATTGATTTTACTAAAACAGCGATTACTGAATTTACGAAAGTAATTACAAAAATTACATCGTATATAACTCAAATTTCTGCTAATCCTCCTGAATTATTAATAAAATGGTTATCAAAACCAAATACTATTATTCAATTAGTGGAAACAGGTGCTATTACAGGTGTTAAAAATGCCATTAATATTGTTAACATAATTAAACCTAAAAAATTTATTCATAATTTTATACAAAATAATGTTCAAATAAGTATTGTTGTTATATCTACATTTTATAATAGTATAGTTTATTCACCAATTTTAAATTCTTTAAAAACAGCAATTAATAATATTATCAATTCTATATCTAATAATTTATTATTCATAAAGCCATATATTAATAATATTAAAAATATTACAAATGACATGTTTAATTTAATTAATGCTCAAAAATTAAAAGAAATTTTAAAACAATGTGTTAATGTTATTTTAAATCAAAAAATAAATAATGTATTTGATATACTTAAACAAATATTTAACAATTATATACAATCTATGAAAACTTATGTATTTTCGTTTATAGAAAATATTAAAATAACATTTAATAATATTTTAGAAATATGCACAAATATTAATAATGTTGAATTATTAAATATCGATGAAACTAAATTTAATGATATTATGAATGAAATGAGTAATACAAATAACATTATAACTAATGAAATGAATGAAATGAATAATATGCATAATGAAATGAATGAAATTAGTAATGAAAATAATACAAATCCTTTATTAATCAACAATTAAAATATTAAATAATTTATTATTAAAGCTATAATTATTATTTAAATGATTTTCATATATAATTAATAGGAGATTTGTATTATTATAAATATAATATTTATAACTTATTAAATCATTCTAGTTTGTTGTAGATAATTTATAAATTTCGCAATATTAAAATAAAGTGTGTAAATTTGTTACAATTAAAATAAAAAGTATAATCATTATTAATTACAATTATAATAAAACAAATATAAATTTGATTATAAATTAAATAAAAGTAAAAATTATACTAACGGATATGTTTAAAAAATCATATTATTGCTGAAATTGTTATTAGTAAAAATATTAAATTCATCCAATAATGTTAATACATTAAATTCATTAATAAATATATAATTAAATAGTATTATGAGTATTAATAATTTATCATATATTATATATCTATTTAATTTTTATTATTTTATTCCAATTTTATTATTTTTACTCCGATTTTATTAAAATTTAATTATAATATTAATAAACATTATTTTTTCAATTTTATTATTATTTTTAATTTTTTATTTTATAAAATGGACACAAATCTCATACAATACTATGTTGATTCCATTGCTGAATCATATGATTCGGCAGAACATATTTTCGATATTCTCTTTAAATTTGTATTAGATCATCAAGATCATTTCGATGAAAAGATATTTAAAAATAATAATTCAAGATTAATTTTAGACGAAATTAGAAAAGCACCACGTGATTTTGATATTTCAAAGTGTCCAAAAAATTCAATTCTTACATGGAGTGCTGACAAAGCTTTATCATACATTATTTCAGAATTTGAAAAAGAAAAATATCCTGTTGCTACTTTTCCACAATTTCTTAATGATTATTCAGAACAAATTTTAAAAGCAGGTGAATCAGAAGAACCAAAAGGAATTTGTTTAGCTAGTTTGATTTATTTATCTGCATTACCAGAACATGAAGCTTTAAATCAAAGATTAGGTTCTGAATTATTTGAAACATTTAAGCAACATCCAATTAATGAATGGATTGATATTCTTGCTGCTTCAAATCCTCCATCATTAAAAGGACCTGAAAATGAATTTATTAATGCTTTAAATAATGTTAATTTAATTTCAAATACATGGGATCATATGAAAATTGCTGAATTATCACATAAATTGAAACCAACTAAAGCAAAATTATCAGATAAGGAATTCTTTGAAATTTATGGTGGTAATTATTCATTAATTCCTAAAAATAGTGAAATTGATCCAGAATATTATTCACTTTCAGAAAATGAAAAGAATTCAATTACAATTGATCCAAAAGAACAAGATTATGTTAAAGCATTCTTAATTTCTAATTTTGACAAATTCCATCAATTATTGACTAATTCATCAATGATCGTATATAAACAATTAAAGAATGCTAATACCAATGCATTTAATAATGAAGTTAAGAAATATTCATCAAAATTATCTTATTATTCATCTGATTATCAAAATCTTGAAAATATGTTTAAATCAGTTCAACATATTCATGAAAAATATAATGTTTCATATCTTTCCGATGTTGTTGATGCTATTATTCATTCATATATTCCAGTTGTTCAACGTTTCCAAAAATCAAGAGTTTATAATAATTCATTAGCTTCAATAATGGTTTCATCAGGTAATAATTCATTATTATTAGGAGCTAGTGTTTATCTTCAATCACCAAAACATATTCCATCATATTCAACACAGACACAACAACCACAACCAGAAACAAAATACATTGATAGATATGTTGATAGATATATCAGATCATTAAATTGTGGTTTATTAGGAGGTGACGAAAGTGAATTTACCAAAAACGATTATAATCAAGATACAATTACAACAAAACACTTCAAAAAATTAATTGAAATTCAAAAGAAATTTAATAAAACATTTATGGAAGAGTATCGTAAATTTATCGATGTTACTGTAAATATTTCTGATTCAGTATTTAAATCATATGAATTAATGATTCTTCAAGAATTGATTGGTCAATTTAATAAAGTATTAATTCGTGATGCTCATACAGTTATTAAATTAACTGGTGTAACTGAAAAACATTATGGTAATGAATATATTAAAACATGTGAAGGTTTAATTCAAGTTTTGGTAAGTAGAAAGATGGAATCATTTAATCCATTAATTCCAATTCTTCAAAATATCATTAAAGCTTGTAAAGAAGCACTTGATGCATCAGCAAAAGCAAAAGATGAATACTTCTTTGCTAACAAAACACCAATTGATTATGATGCCTATGATATCTTAGTTAATCAATTAAATAATACTTATATTCCATTTACAAAAGAAGATTCAATTAAAATATCTGACACTGTAAGAAGATTTACTGATTTCTTATCATCAAAAGTTGTTCCTAAAGGTGATTTGAATGCTCAAACAAGATTAAAAGAATATATTAATAAAATGAAAGATAGAAATGATGCTATCGATAGATATTTCAATGAAAGAATTCAAGCCAACAAATATTATGGAATGCAACAATACACAGTTTCATCAAATAAAATACTTAAACCATTAATTGATATGGCAAATACAATTTTAAATGAAAATAGAAAAGCATATGTATGGCTTAATGAAAAAGTTGATGCTTTTGAAGTTAATGATAGAATTAAACAATTATCAAATAGAACATTTACAGAAGAAGAATTAGATAAAATTGCTAATGCTTATGTAGAATTTAGTAAATATTCAAAATTAAATGCTAATAAATTAGGTATTAGATATAAAACATTTGTTAATTATCAAAATAAAAATGTATGTAGTTTCTTTAAATGCTATCAATTAGCAAGAGAAACAATTGAAGAAGTAGGTTCAGTTAATTATCTTGAAAGATTATATTCAATTTTAGGTATTATAGATACATCAAGTAAAGAATGGGCAGAATTTAAAGTTGGATTAATTAGTTATCTTGCTTTATCATTAATTTGGTTTGATGTTTATAAATATTCTAATAACAATAATATTGAATCATGGGTTGAAATTGATAGAGATCAATATGCTGTTGAATATGATGATCTTATATATCTTAATCAATTTAAAGAACTTAGGAGAGGTAGAACATATGAATTATTTGAAATGATGAATGATATACTTACAGGAGGTGAAAACATATTTGGTGATATTTGGGATGATGGTAATGTTCCTACTGCTAATGGTCCTATTACTGTGGGTCCTCTTGCTGGTCCTCCTCCTCCTCTTTTTGTTCCTTTGGGTCCTCTTGCTCCTCCTCCTGCTCCTCGATTTGTACCAAAAATTCAACAAGGTCATATTGATAATCTTAATCAACATATTGGTAATGCTCATTATCAATGGATACTTTCACAATATGGTACTGCTCTTGCTCAAATCATTGAAACAAAATCAATTATGAATCCTCGTTATGTTGTAGGATTTAGTTTACAACAAAAACATCAAGTTGGACCATTTGATACAAATGACAATCCATTCTATACAACTGTATTAAAATCATTATTCTTACCAGTTATTCAACAACTTGATAAATATATTCGTGTAAGATATACTGGTACATTAAATATTTTGAATTCTAATATTTCAAGATTAATGATGGGTGGTGATGAAGAAGATTCAAAAGAATTAAAACAAAAAGCAGGTAATGTTTATGATCATATTGATCCACATTATGAAGAAAAACCAGAAGTTATTCCAGAAGCATTTAAATTTTATGTTTCAGCTTATGCTATTCTTAAATACTACTTTGATCAACTTGAACATTTAAGATCAAATAATAACTCCACATTAACAGTTTCATTTAATGAACGTTCAAATTTCCACATATTAAAGGAAGATGGTAATGAAATTAAATTAATAAAAATTTCAGCTAATGAATATGCTCTTCGTAAATTCCTTAAAATAATGAACAAATATTATTCTAATACAACAGGAGATGTTGAAACTAGAACAACAAAAGCTATCGAAATGATTTGTTCTGAATTTAATAATTTAATTGTATTTGGAGATATTAATGAAATGAGAAGAATTAGAGAAGGACAAGAACATGAAATTGATCTTGAAAAACAAGTATCAAACATGGCTAATCTTCAAGAGGATTTAAATAGATCCATTCAAAATGCTATAAATGTTATTCTTCAAGCTGGTATTAATTTCGATAATGTATTGAAATCAGAATTAACGAAAGGTTATAAAGAAATTTCAGCAAATACAGATAAATATGGTGTTCTTAGAAAATGGATTGATAAAGTTGATAATATAAATAATGTTGTTGAGTCTGATAATAAGAAATTATTCATCGATGCTTTCTTATCACCTTTGATTGTAATTACAAATTATTGGTACTCATTCTTTAATAAATTCAGATATTTACCAAATCCAACTAATGAAGCTGAAAAAAGAACTTTCATTGATTTATTCTCAAGTCAAGATATGCTTCCGTACATATCTGCTTTAATTAAATATGGTAAAAATTCTGCTAAAACAATTGGAGATATTCTTGATTTAACAATAGAAGAAATGTATTCAGATATTGATAACGCTATTCACCATATTCTTGGTTATAAAAATTATAATGAAGAAACTATTAAATTATTAGTCGAAAGAATGCATAATGGAATTCAAACTACATACACTAATATGAAACAATTTTATTCAAGTCAACAATTCCAAAATGTGCGTAATTTTGACATTCTTAATTTCATATCAATAGCTATACCATCATATACTGATAATTATATTAAGAGCAATCTTTGGGGTAATAATATTTATACTGATTCATATGTTAAGTTTAAAATATGTGGTAATGATTTTACAACAACATTTACTAGATTTGTAACTGTTGCTTTATCTAGATTATCTTTACACAAATATCTTCCTCAATTCTATGTTGATGCTTTGAAATCATCACAATTATTGAATAATACATTCTCAGAAATTAGAACAATGGGAACAGGTGTATGTATTAGTTTATTAGATAATCTTGCTAATGCCAATAATGCAGCACAAAATAAAGAAGTCAAATATATTGATGAACTTATCGATGCTATTACATCTGCTACTATTTATTGGTCGTCATCACCATTAGCAATTGAAACAGATTCAAAAGTAGCATCACAATCATATAAAAATAAAATAGTTGCTACTATTCCAATATTATTGTATATTCTTCAAAAATGTTATGATAGAATAGATGCTCATCATGAAAATTATACTATTACATCTAATGGTCAAAGTGCTAGAGTTATTACGATAAATGCTAAATCAGAAATTACTATTCTTATGGATATTCTTAAAGCATTATATGCTGAATTCTTACCAGTTGCTACAAAAATGACATTCATGAATAATTCAAGTGTTCCATCAGATCATTATTTGTGCGAAATTAGAAAATTAATGGAAACAGATAAATTAAGATTCGTAGACATTCTTGAAAATCCTGAAAAATTTGAATGGATTTTACCTGCTGCTAAAATAAATCCAGGAGTAGAATATTTAGAAAGTGATAGATTTGCTCATTATTTATCATTAATCAAACCAGTTACTATCGATGCTGATTTTAGTACATCATTTAAAGAGGTACTTCAAACAATGTCAAAGGTAATTACATATAATATCATTGATACTATTGATTTTTCATCAACACAAATAAATAAAACTGCACTTATGGGTGGTGGAGAAGGTCTTGAGAAAGTTGCTAATAATATTGTTACTCAAGATAATAATACCGTTGATCCAAAAATTATTCCAAAAATGAAACATTTAGGAGTAAAAGTTAACAATATTGAAGGTAATATAATTGCTTCTGAAATTAATGGTTCAAGAAGTTTATTAAAATCAGATATACCACAAAATTCAGAAAATAGTAGAGGTCAATTTATTACAATGAATCAAAAATTTGCTTCATGGTTGTATGAAAAATGTAAAAAACAAAACCCAGATCTTAAAATGATTAATTTCGATATTCTTATAAAAACAGGTTTTATTAATGGTTTTAAGAGAATAGATCGTACTGATGCTGGTGGTCCTGCTCCTAATGGAGATCGTGTTGCTACTGATTTAAGTATTCCAGATTATATAGGAACTAACAATCATTTAATATTTAATCGTAATAATAATCGAATAGTCATTGCCGGTGTAGCCAACAATAACCCTTTAAATGCTATTCGTACATTTGGTGGTGAACGAACAGATGTTAGTAATGAAATTCAAAATACATTAATTAGAAATTTAAAACATCAACTTATAAATCCTCAATCATATTTCGCATTCTTACGTTTATTACAATTAATGAATTTCCCACATTCTTCTTTCTGTGATTTATTACAAATAGATATGGATAAAATGAAAAATGTCGATTATAATTTATTAAAGATGCAATTTACATGTTCAGAGGATCGTTTTATAAATTATACTGGTATTAATCCTCCAACATATAAAAATATACATATACAAATTAAATTATTTGCTGAATATTGTATTAACGCTTTAAATAACATATTATCCGAAGCTAAAAATATTAAAAATAGTGATGATATTAATAATTTGTTTAAAAAACATTTAAATGATAATAATATTAATCCTAATACATTATTAATGGATGTTCTTAATTTGAATATTGCTACTGACTATAGTACTTTGTTAACTCATATTAATGGTCGTTTTACTAATGCTGGTATTCATGCTAATAATATGGTATATGCTAATGCTAATAATATTCCCGTGGATGGACGTGCTGGTGGTGCTGGTAATGCTGCTAATATAGGTAACAATACGAATATACTTAATATGAATGTAAAAACAGAAATAACTAAAATGAGATATGACAATGTTGATAATATTAAAACAATAATTATAAATTATTTAACAAAATTGATGGAATTATTGAAATATAATTTAACATTACTTGATGATAATATATCTGATAATATTTTAATTAAATATACAATTAATCGAAATTTCACTATAGTAGCTACTGATGACATTATGTATATATTAAATCAACAAGATAATGAAATATTATTCGATATACAAGATAATCCCAATGCTAATGCTGGAGGAATGGGAGTTCGTTCTACTAATAACGATTTTAGAACTAAATTGTTTAGTTATCATAATATTAATTTTGATAATGTAAATATAAATACATTAGATAGATATTTAGGTAATCTTACTGTTGGTAATTATAATAGTATACATAATCAATTATGTTATAGAATGTATATAAACATGTATCCATACATACAAACTTTAAAATATTTGAAAGATCCAGCTAATAATACTAATGGTTATCAATTGTTAAAATTATTGAATATTACTTTTAACGATGATAGAGTTAGATATATTGAAAATTATATCGCTTGTTTATCAACATATTTTATGAATGGACTAAATCATAAATTAATTAAACAAATTGATGGAGCTACTAATTACACTGAAACATATAAAAAAAGAGATGATCAACTTGATAATATTCCTAAAGATCAACCATTTGCTCGTGCTGTATTTGAACATTTTGATGATTATGACGATATAATTAAAAAATTATATTTATATGTGAGTAATGATAATGAATTAATAAAAATTATTAATAGTGATCATTTATGGTGTTTATTGTTAGCTAGATATATTATTGTTCAAAATTTTGCTCAATTTAATATTGCTTATAGAAATATTTGGGCTAATCTTACTAAAGTTATATATAAAGCATATGTAGAAAATAATAACAATACGCAAAAAAATATTATTATAAATTGTTTAAATTCATTATCTAATGATAAATTAATATTGTCAGAAGGATATTATTATAATGTTGATCTACATGATTTAAATATTAATGATGCTGATCTAACTAATGATAATAATACAAATATATATGATGATGAATTTTTACAATTAAATCGCACTGAAAATAAAATATTTGCTGTTTCACGTTTCTTTGAGTCATTGCCTCCACCATTAATTTCTTCAGTATTGAATGATAATAGCAATCACGAATTTGTTAGACAAATATTAATAGATAACAATATTATTAAAAAAGATCAGCAATTTAATGATATTACTTCAACTATGCCATTTATTGAAAATATATTTGATATAAACGTTAACAACAATAATAATAAACAAAAAATCAAAGATATATTGAATAATAGACATATAGATATGACAATAAACCATCAAATGTATTCACCGGAATATTTAAAATCTTATGTAGCTAAATATATAATGTGTGGTCATAGAAATTATAAACGATTAATATCAAATATTATAAAATCTTATGTTTTAGGTTATTATTTCAATGTTGATCCAGATCCTGCTAGAAACAGTATAATTATAAGAGATACATGTATACCAAATGTTAATAATGGTATGACTGGTGTATATAGATTTAATACTGATCATCGTGATATAAATTATGTATTCGATAATATGGATAATGACGGTTCAAACCAATTTGACTTAAACTGGAAAGTTGTTGTATTAGATGTATCATCAATGTATGATGAAAATGATTTTGATATGTTAATACCTATTATGCCAAAAGGTATTCGTAAAAATCGTCCTATTGATCACGATTATATTATTGAAAATAATAGTGAATTGAGTACAATACTTACCAATGTAAATAATACTGATGCTAACAATTATTTACCATACGATATCGGAATAAGATATGGTCCTGCTGCTGCCGCGGGTAATAACAATAGTCATTCTGTGATAGATGCTGCTGCTGCTGTTGCTGTTGCTGCTCAACCTGGTGCTGTTGCTGCTGCTCTTCCTGCTTATGGAGCTAATGCTAATATGCGAACTAGAATACCTAAAAATTGTGATGCTGCTGTTCGTGTTGCTCATGGTGCTGGTGTTGCTGTTCGTGATGTTGGTGCTCACGCTATAGCAGCCAATCCCAATGAAATTAGTGGAATTTTCAATAGACATCATCGTTTTAATGCAATTTATGGAATAGATGTAAATTCTATAAATCATAATAAAGATATATTTGATGAAGCTAAAAGTATATGTAGTGCAATTGATAATTATTGTAATGCTAATATAAAAGATAATACAAATAATTACATATTTAATGTATTATTATCTCATGTTAATAGTTATATTGACATGGTAAAAAAACTAGTTATAGCTACTACTGTTGCTGCTGCTGGTGCTGGTGCTGCTGCTATTCCTGCTGGTCACTATGTTGATGCTCCTGCTCCTGCTAATATTAATGCTGTAAATTTATATAATCCACAAACTGGTAAAGCAGTAATTGGTGCTGGTGGTATTGGTGTTAATAATGTTGATATTAATAATAATGCTGGTATGATTAGTCGTCATAATGTAAGAGAATTGATAGAAAAACCTTATCAAAATATGCGTAAAATATTTAATTTTAATGCTAGTACAGTTGGATTACAAACTTTCAGAGACAATTTTAATAATTCATATGGTAGTATACCCGATCCAAAAATATTATGTACATTATCATTTATTAAAAATACAAATAATGATACTCTCGATAACGTACGATTTTATTCACCTGAAGAAATGTTATCCAAATTGTGGGATTATAATACCAAAAATTATAGTTTGATTAATATTATGAGTTTCAAAGGAATTGCAGCTACTAATGATTTGTTCGAAAATTATTATACTAATAATAAAATATTACTTAATGATTATATACAATATGGTAAAACTGTGGGTAATGCTATTACACAATTTTATAATAATCGAGCGGTAAACCAACCTCCATTTGGTGCTGGTTTGAACCAAGCAAATTTCAATAATAATATAAATAGCATTACAACTGTCGATACTACTCCTAATTTTAATAATGTAAAAACCATGCTTAATAACTTATATATTGATATTGATAGAAATACAGGTGGAAGAGATAATATAGCACCATTTGTACCAGCTACAACATATGATACAGATATTAATGCTGCTATTCCTGGTGGTGCTATTGCTGGTAATGGTCAATATATTCAGTTCTCTAATCCTCCTGCTAATCAAGCTAATAATAATAATTTCATTACTAATACTAGAGCTGATGAACAATACATAAAAGGTTTATATGATTGTGAATATAATTGTAAATCAATTTTAGAAAATATTTATAATAGTACAAATTTCATATTTATTTCATCAGCATTTAACATTAATAATGCATATTTCTTACAAAATGCCTTCGTGTATGATCCACATGGTGATGAACCTAGAAAAATAAGTAATTGTTACAATAATACTACAATGATTAGATGTGATTGTGGAGAAAATGATTTACAAAATTTGAACATAGAAAAATTCACAACTCCTTATCATAATGATGAACTTGGAAATAAAGTTATTACAACAAATCAACTTGATCAAAATTATCAATATAATGGTCAAGCAGTAAGCTTCAATCAACCATTTGATAATTTTTATAGAATGATTATTCCAAATTTCAATCCTGGATTACCAATGAGAATGCCAAGTATGCTTGGTGGTGATTTATATGTTGTTGATTCTAAAGAATTATTGAACCAATATAATCAAGAACAATCGATTTATGATGCTTTCATTACAGAACAAATTGCACCATTGTATCAATTAATTATTGCTTACTATGCTAACGTTATTTTAAGCTTCAATGCTTATTTCAATAAATCAACATTCATAGAAATTTTATATAATGCTAAATTATATGATAAATTCTTTGAACAATTTATGAAATCTATTAGAGATTATCGTGGAGAAATTCCAGAAAAATTAAAAGTATTAATTCCATTAATATTCCAAGGTCAACCAATAAATATAGGACCACAACCTATAACAAATGAACCAGCATTAAAAATTGATCAAATTAAAAATAATTTTGATACTGATCATACCATGTATCATGAACTTAATGGGGAATATTACGAACCAGTAAGTATTCGTAGATTCTTAGAAATGAAATTTGATCCAACTACTGAAAGTAATATAAATACTAATAACAAATTAATAGATTATATTAGATCGACACAAGGTGATAAAATTATTGATACAATTATGAAATTTGAAAGAATGAATTTGAAAATGGGAGCATTCTTCCAATTCCTTAAACAATTTAATTATATCGCACTGGGTAGCGAAGTCACTAGTACTAAATATACAAATGATTACACTGATGAAGAAGTATTTAATGGTAAAATACCTGTTGATTATATTTATGAACCATTTGATAATTAAACATTAAAATTTAATTTAATTTTTTTGATTTAAATATGTAAATATTAATGTAAATATAAATATTAATGTAAATATGTAAATATTAATGTAAATATGTAAATATTAATGTAAATATGTAAATATTAATGTAAATATGTAAATATTAATGTAAATATGTAAATATTAATGTAAATATAAATATTAATGTAAATATGTAATATATTAATGTAAGTATTAATGTAAATATGTAAGTATTAATGTAAATATTAACAACATAAAAATAATAAATAATTAATGTTAAAATCAAAATAATATTAACAAATAATCATATTTATATTTTTTTATTTTTTATCATCATTATAATGAATCAACGAATTAAAAACAATGTAATATTAATTAATAAATTCATGAAAATATTAATAGGTGATGACTATCATGAATTTAAATTAACTTCTCAAATCTTGAATGATAATGAAATATGCGAAATTATTAATGATTTTATAGAAACATGTAAAATTTATATTGACTGTATTGATGCTGAATTGTTTATTCAGACATCATATTCCTTTAACATACATTCTATAAAATTTAATGCTACCCAATTTTTAAAATCGCAATTATCAAATTATGATGAAGAATTAGTAAATAAAATAATTCAAATTTTACACGATATTATATTTAATATTGAATTTGCTTTTCAACATTTTGATATTATATTGAAAAATATATCAAAATATATAAATTATGAAAATTCATATAAAAAAATTAAATCTAAATATTACTTAAACACTAATAATCCAGATGAATTAGAATCTAAATTTAAATTGATAATGAATGATTCATTTTATGTTATACGTAAATTAATATCTTCTTCATCATCTCATTTAAACCTTATTAATGAACGTTATGAAAATAATTTAATATTATTTATTCAAAAATATTTACCTTATCAATATTATGAAAATATAATATCAACATTCGAATGTATTAATTTGTATATTAAATGTATCGATTTAAATAAATTAATACATTTAACAGAACAAATGAACATTCATCCAATTAAATTTGATTTACGTGAATTCTTAAAAAAACATTTATCAAGTGATAAAGCTGACGAAAATGCTTTTATTGGTTCAATATTAAATAAATTAAATAATTTATTCATTTGTATTGATTATGCCTTGACAAATCCAAGAGTCATCTTAAATAATAGTAAAGTATTTTGTAAATTAGATGATGATATATTCATGTAAAATGTAAAATTTATTTTTAAAATTAATATTATTAAATTAATGTATTATTCAATAATTATAATATTTAATTTTAATTCATTGTAATAATTAATTTTTATAATACATAATTGCAATAATTAATATATAATTTATTAACTATTTTTTTTAATTTTATTTCATTTAATCTTATGTCATTGTTAATTTTTTTCATATTAAATTTTAATAAAAATAATCATGATTGTTTAAATCAATGAATTATGATGATAAAAAATAAATAATAACATAATTACAACAAGAAAGGATAAAAAAATGTACTTAATTGAATATTTAATTATATTTAAGAAATTTAAACAATAATTTTAAATATCTAAATCACCTTCAATATATTTATCAATCATATCTTTACTTTTCTTTAATTTTCGTTGTAAAGTAATATTTTCCTCAATTAATCGTTCATTATTATTTTGCAATTCTTTATTTTCATTTTTAATTTTAGATAATTCAGTAAATAATTTATCATTAGTTTCATTAAGTGTTTGATTTTCTGTTCTTAATTCTATTAATTGTGTTTTTAATGTTTTAATTACTTTATTATTATCTTCTTGTTTGTTGATTTTTGGTTCATCCTTTTTAATTTCTTTATTTTTTGATATTTGTTTTATAGTTTCGTCATAAATTTCTTTTATTTTTTCAGTTTCAGCTTTAAATTTCAGATCATAATCTTTCTTTAATTTTTCGATTTGTTCTTCATTCATTTTATTAATTTTAGCAATTTCGTCATTTTTAGATTTTAATTGTTCTTGAAGAATTGAAACTATTGAATCATATTGTCGTTTATCTGATTCTAAAAGAGTAACATCGTATTGAGATAATGTTTTTGTTCCTTCCCAATATTCGTCATCATCTTGATAATATGTCATATTGATGAATAAATGAGGATTACCACCATTATGAGATGTAAAAGTATTATAATTTTCTCCTTGATATATTAATTGACAATCTCCTTGATTATATTTTTCAAAAAGTTTTTTGTCAAATAATTTATAAAATCTATCAATATTGTTTTTATAATACTTAATAAATATACAACCATAATTCCATGTAGAAACTGGAAAATTACATGAATATTCAATTAAACTATTTGATGGTAAAAGAACGTAAACTTTAAGATTTGGTATATTTAAAAGTTGTTTTACATATTCTCTCATTATATTTTCACATCCAAACATTTTAATATCTTTATTATCCGAACTTTGAGAATGTGTTATAATTGTATCATGTTTTGATAAAGATTTTAAAATGTCACCACGATAAAAGCAATAATTAGTATTATTATAAATACCTCTAGTAAATTCATATTTTTTTACATTCTTTTTACAAATTTTATAATATTTATCATTTAAATAAAATCCTTCTATTACCTTTTCATCAAAATTTTTAAAATATTTATCAAAATTTTCATTATCATCAAATAAATTATTCTTTTCAATATTTAATTTTTCATTTTGACTTATAGTTTTAAATTGAATTTGATAATTAATTCCAAAATCATTTTTACAATATTTGTGAATATCAGAAATAATAATTTGATGGTAGTTTGTCATTTATAAAATTGATTAAAAAAATCATCTTGTTTTAATGCAATTATTCTCGTATAATTATCATATTTATACTATTTCTTTTAGATTAATAATGAAATTTTGTGTTATTTTAAAATAATAGTTTTTAAAATTTATCATAATATTCATAATCTACAATATAAATATTAGCATCATCAGCATTTAAAATTATTAAGTATTATAAAATGATTTATTTAAATATTCATTAATGAAGTTAATAAAAATTTAAAATTTTTAATTCATTTCATAAGTAACAATTATTTTAAATAAAGATGAAGATCATTTATCAATTAATACTAAAAAAATTTTAGTAATTTAATGCTGTAATTAATTTGAATAAGTTTTTTTAATTAAAATAACGATAATAAAAATATTGTTTGAATAAAACACATAATAAAATTATTAATTAAGATTTCATTATGTTTATTATTTTCATTAATTTTTAATAAGATAATTATTTATTTTTTCATGTTTTAATATTACAATAATGAAATTTAAAGTATTTATTAATTATTTATAAAATAAATATTATATAATATTGTTTTTTAAAATTTAAGAATGAAATATTTTGTTCTTCATTTTTATAAATATTAAAATTATAATAATAATTATTAATATAATAAATACATATATAATATATTTCATCAATATTAAGTTATCAAATCCACCTTCTTGATTAATTAAATTTGGTGGCTTTGGTGGTAGAGTTGGTGGCATTGGTGGTATTTGTAAAGTTGGTGGCTTTGGTGGTAGAGTTGGTGGCATTGGTGGTATTTGTAAAGTTGGTGGTGTTTGTAAAGTTGGTAAAGTTGGTGGCATTGGTGGTATTTGTAAAGTTGGTGGTGTTTGTAAAGTTGGTAAAGTTGGTGGCATTGGTGGTATTTGTAAAGTTGGTAAAGTTGGTAAAATCGGCTCAATTGATTTAATATTAGATATTCCATTTAATTTTGTTTCTAGTTTTTGAATACGATTTGTTAAATCTTCATTTTTCTTAAAATTAACTTCCAAATTATTAATTCTATTTGTAACAACATCCAGATTAGAATTAACATCACTAATTTTATTCATAATATCACTAATTTTATTATTGAAATCATTAATATTATTTGTAACAGTATTCAAATTATTTGTAATATCACTAATATTACTCTTAACAGCTTCTTGTAATTCTTCCATAATTTTATTAAAATTAAATTTCATAAGTTTATCATTATTTATAATATTAATGTCAAAAGAATTTAAAATAAAATATATTTCACGATAATATTTAATTTTATTGTCAAAATTTAATTTAAGTATTTCATTTAAACAGTCGTTATAATATTTTTTTATATCATCATTTGTTAATGTTGTTAATATAGATTGATAAAATTCATCAAATAAAATATTACATGGCTTATCAATTAAAAACACAAAAATTAAACATAATCCAAATTTTGAAAAAGTATTACTTAATTCTTTTTTATTTATTACTGACCAAATAAATATTAATATACTTAATAAAATATCTTGATAAAATGTTGTATAATTATAATTAATATCATTATTTATAAAAATATTTTGATTTATCCATTCGTAACTTTTAAATATATCATCAAATATTTTTAAATTTTCACTTTTATAAAAATCAATAAATAAATCTATATTTGGTATTGTTTTTGTAACATTAGCTGTCGTGTATACAGCATTAATTCCTTGAACATTAAACGATTCATTATTTACAATTTGTGTATAAATTTGATTATCATTGTTTATTTTTAAATTTTTATCTTTAAATAATAACTGAATAGAATATCTTTTTTTCTTATATTGATACATTTCATTTTTTGAATCGTTAAATAAAATTAAATTACGGATAGCATCAGACATCAATTTATTTCTATCAGAATCAATATCATATGGATCATATTTTTGATTAATGTATTTAAAAATGTTATTGTGATTTTGAAAAATTTTATTTAAACTTAATGCATAATATAAAAACGAATCTTTAATTTCAAATTCACAATTTCTGATTTTATTTTTGTTAAATTTGTTAATTCTATTAAATTTATCAACAATATTTTGCATGTTGATTATATTCCAATTAATATTAAAATGATTATTAATTTTATTAATTATTTCAATATATGGTTCCATTATTGAATCAATTTCGATCGTTTTATATTTTTCATTAATACTTTTATTAAAAAAGTAAATAAACAGCATATTTAAAATAATTTTAATAAATAGCTCATCTTTTAAAATTATATTTCTAGATTGTTTGAAATCTTTTTTTGTTATAAATCCGTAAGAATAATACTGACGATCATTATTTAATTTATTATTTATTTCAAATTCTAGTATGTAAATGTTCTGTAATTTTTCATCATCATACATTAGGTTAAATTTATCGTATAAATATGTGTTTATAATAAGTTCATTATTAAAATATTTAACATGTAATTTTGAATTTTCATTTTCAATTATTTCAACTTTAAATGTTAATTCATCATCAATGCTTGAGTCATACGATAATCGACATAAATATGGTTTATTCATTAATTTATTTCCATCACATACATAATACATATCATTTTGTTTAATTGTAAATCCGGCATGATTATTAGTTGACAATAAATGAAAATCATGTGGTGATTCTAAAATTAAATTTATATCAATATTCCTTGTATATAAATTATAAATAGAAGAATACGAATATATTGAATACAACATATCAATTTTTCGTGCTACATATGTCATGTGTAAATTTACAAAACTACAACTTAATTTATATAATAATGCTTTTTCTAAAACATTTTGAATCGTTAATTTATCAGAATTTATAAATTTTTCTGCATAATAATTAATAAAATCGTAATATACATTTTTTAATTCAGGTATTTCTGGATATAATAAACTTAATGTTAATGGAAATCCAGATGTAAAACAATCACCACGAACTAATGTTGTAGTAGCAATTCTATTACTTAATAGATTACCAAAAGATGAAATCAAATCAGAGTCATATTTTATAATATCATTTATAAATAATTTATTAAATAACTTATAAACATTATCTTTAAATTGATAATAATATTTAGTAATATCTTTAGATCTACATATTTTACTAATTTTAACATCATTTTGAATTATTGGAAATCTTGATTGATATTCTATTGGTAATTTTGATATTTCATACATATAATGACAAATAGTTATACCATATATAAAACAGAACATTAGAATATAAAATTTTTGGTGAAATATAAAATAATGAACGTCTAAAATATCAATTTGCGATATTTCAGATGTCTTATTGAATGAATCAATATTAATTTCCTTTAATGTTTCATTTGTCATAAATAATTCAACTTCATAATCATTAAATTTAACTTTAATAATATAATCAACATTATAATTTATCGAATCGTCTAATCTTAGTTTAATATTTGTAAATTCTAAAATATACTCCTTTGTTTTTTTATTTATATAGTAATTAATATTATCTTTAAATATTGGATTAACGCCATCTTTATTGGGATTAAATCGTTTAAATTCGTTCTTTAAATTTTCAAATTTATTTCCACCGATTAAAATTCGATTATTATTAAACAAATTATTTTCGATGTAATTATTTTCACGATAATCTGGAATATAAAAATCATTATGTATTTCATTATTTGTATTATTATATTGATTATCAAAAATGTTATAAATATTTTCATTTGTTGAAAATACATTAACACAACTCATATTTTTAATTTTATTAATTAAAGTTGAATCATATGTAAAATTATAATCGTCAAATATTAATTCTAAAAATTTTTTAAACATTTTATAAAAAAAAATATATTAGAATATTATTATATAATTATGAACGATAAATATAAATTTCATTATTAATATTAATGTTTTCATTATTGTTATTATTAAATATTAATATTAATGTTTTCATTAATATTGTTATTAATATTATTATAAATTTCATTAATATTGTTATTAATATTATTATAAATTTCATTAATATTCATATTATTAATGTTTTCATTAATATTGTTATTAATATTATTATAAATTTCAT
>Ga0247611_10003318_pt1 | contig 24040 bp, 18 predicted proteins | sample 177DNAGHGhighgp2_FD_192422 | JGI IMG/M metagenome (GOLD analysis project Ga0247611, IMG submission 192422) | Sheep rumen microbial communities from Palmerston North, Manawatu-Wanganui, New Zealand - 1770 DNA GHGhigh gp2 | ecosystem: Host-associated > Mammals > Digestive system > Stomach > Rumen... | reverse complement strand
ACGATTCAGACCATATTTTCTACATATGGAACCTTTTGACATATCTGTAGTCAGATACTCACGGAGAATTTCAAGGCTCTCCTCTCTACTTTTCTTTACATTTCTACTCATAAGTTGAACTCAAATTATGTCAACTTATTCAGTACACTACAACATTCCACGAACCTGTAACAAATTGCCGGTACATCCTGCACTCGTACCGACAGGATGCCATCATCTACAAGATTTTACACTTTTTTAACACTTGCATCCTTCTCTTTTTCACCTATTATTATTACCTTTGCACCAATTTAAGAAAATAAACACTAAACCATTAAATAATCATGAGACGAACCATTGTCTATGCACTGATGCTGATGCTCGGTGTGACCGCTGTTTTAAGCAGCTGCAGTAGTGAGACGGATTACTTTGATCCCACTGCTACCGACCAAGTACAACACAACAAATTCAAGGAAGCTTTCGAGAACGCTTTCGGCAAAGTTGGCTCCAATGTTGACTGGGGCTTCAACGACGCAGCCGAGGAAGCAGCCATGACACGCGGCGATGAAGTCGTAGCAGACTTAACCACCGCGCAGGTCGGAGAGCTTTCCAAAGGAGAAATCAGTTCATTGTCTGAGAGCGCCAAGCGTAAATATCTGAAACAGCTCGTTGAGTCGGGCGTAAACCTTGGCACATTCTTAAGCATTTATCAGTTGCAAGCCTTCGGTTTCAAGCGTATCGTCTGCGAGGACTTGGCTGTCAACTACAACAGCGACTTCGACTACAATGACGCCGTGTTCGACGCCAAGCGCATAGACGAAGCCGGCAGCGGCAAATACGCCACCTTCTACACCATTCTGCGTGCTGAGGGTGCCCGTAAAAAAATTACTATCGGTAATGCAGAAGGCGCTTACGAAGTTCATGAGGCTTTTGGCGTATCAAGCGAAACATTTGTCAACACCGTTGGCAAACCCCGTCCTGTTGCTGATGGTGCATACTGGAGTAAGGACAAGGATCCCGTTGTGAAAATCATCAAGGTTGCCAAGAAGGCCAATGGAGAAGAACCCACACTCATTGACATCCCCATCCATGCGGACGGAAACCGTCTGCCTCTGACTGCCAAGCGTGGTGAGCCTGCTGAGAAGCTTTGCGTAAACCTGGATTACAGCTGGGTTCGTGAGAAGGACCACATGGGTTCCGAGGAATGGTATCCTAAATTCATCCACTACGTAACAGGCAAAGCCAACACAAGCAGCGACGACACTTATGGAAACGAAGAGTCATGGTGGTACATCAGCGATGATGAATGGAGAACACCAGATGTTGACCCCGAGCAAGAGGAGGTTACAGCAACACAGCTGTACGAGGGAACCGCAAAAATAAAACAACTGGATGACGATACCTTTGGAAAAGATGTTAATGCTCATTATTTCAGAGAGGGAGTAGGATACGCCGCATTTGAAGGGACACCTACTGAAGTCGCTGATAATGGATTCAAAAACGCTACGATGCTGACTAAGATGTATTTGCCCAGCAGTGTTACGACAATCGGCAACAACGCCTTTAGCGGATGCACTTACCTGCGGTCCATCGATATCTCTAAAGTTACCTCTATCGGCAGATATGCTTTCGAGGGATGCTCGAGCCTGACATCTATTACTCTTCCCGACGAATTCAAATTCATCAGCACCGGTGTTTTCCAGAACTGTTCTAGCCTGTCCAGCATCACCCTTCCAATGCAGATAGAGTCTATCGGCGACGGGGCTTTCGCCGGATGCACCAGCATCACTGCAATAGACATTCCTTATGCAGCGAAGCAAATTGGAGAATCATCATTCGAAGGATGCACAGGTCTGACCCGCATCTCTTTCGCTCCTGCTTTGCAGACTATTGGCAAGAATGCTTTCGCCGGATGCACAAGCGTAGCTACAATTACGATACCTTCAAATGTGAGCAGTATTGTTGAGAGTGCCTTCTCTGGATGTACAAGTCTGACTTCGGTTGAGATTCAAGGCTACTTGACAATGGGACCAAAAGTATTTGAGAATTGCACAAGCTTGACAACTGTCACCATCCGTTCAACGACGCCTCCTGCGGGCAATATTGGCGACATCTTTAAAGGATGCAGCAACCTGACATATATCTACGTTCCCGCAGAGAGCGTTGATGCATACAAGAGCAGTACTGCATGGAAGCCCTACGCAAGCTATATCACTGCAATACAAGAAGATTAAGCACAAGATTAATTGTAGATTTCAATCATAGCAAATCGCCGTCGGACCACAAGGTTCGACGGCGATTTGCTATATGCGTTATCTGTATTAAGGAGCCAACACCTGCCACAGCGAATCGCTGTCGGGTAAAGGAGCCTCAACAACAATGGGCTGTTGCGAGACGGGATGAACGAACTCCACTCGACGGGAGAGCAGCGAGATACTGCCATCGGGATTAGAGCGGCGAGCACCATACTTTAGGTCGCCCTTGATGGGCATACCCATCTTAGCCAACTGACAACGTATCTGATGATGACGGCCTGTCATGAGCTGTACCTCTAACAGCAAATAGCGGTCGCCACGGCTCAACAGACGATAGCGAAGCATGGCCTTCTTGGAATGTGGCACTTCGCGGTCGTAGGCATACGACTTGTTCTGCTTCTCGTTGCGCACAAGCCAGTGGGTAGCCTCCTCCCAGCCTCCCCCAACTGGGAGAGGAGTTGCCGAGCTTCCGGGCTTCCCCCCTATTGGGGGGATGAGAGGGGGGCTTACAATGGCCCAATAGGTCTTGTGCACCTGCCCCTCGGCAAACATCTTATTGAGACGCGTAAGGGCTTTCGACGTACGGGCAAAGACAACCAGACCGGCTACGGGACGGTCGAGACGGTGGACGACACCAAGAAACACGGCACCAGGCTTCTGGTACTTTTCCTTCAAGTATTGCTTGACGGCTTCCGACAACGGTTCGTCGCCAGTCTTGTCACCTTGCACAATCTCGCCGCTTTGCTTCGAGACGATGATGATGTGGTTGTCCTCGTAGACTACTTGCATCGTTTTTAGTTCTTTAATCCTTCAACCAACTGGTTGGCACGTTCCAGCGCCAGGTTAATGTGGCTACAGATATTATCGGTACCTACAAGTTCGTCGAAACGAGCCTTGTGGAGTGTTTGCTGCACCCTGGGGTTAACGCCCGAAAGCACCACCTGGATACCATCCTGCTTAGACATGAGGCAGAGGTTCGTGAGGTTGTGAATACCCGTAGAGTCAACGAAGGGTACCTTTCGCATGCGAATGATACGCACCTTCGGACGCTGATGGCTTAGCGTTCCCATGATTTCCTCAAATTTATTACCTGCACCGAAGAAGTACGGGCCGTTAATCTCATAGACCTCCACACCCTTAGGAATGGTCAGGTGTTCAAGGTTGCCCAATTGGAAGTCACTATCCTCCTCGGCAGGGTTGATCTCGTCGCTGATAACCTTGACATCGGTCGTCTCAGCCATTCGGCGCATAAAGAGCAGACAGGCACAGATAAGACCCACCTCAATGGCGATGGTCAGGTCGAAGATGACGGTCAGCAGGAAGGTCACCCACAGCACGATGACATCGCTCTTAGGGTTCTTCATAATGCTTGCGAATGAGCGCCAGCCACTCATACCATAACTGACAATGACCAGCACACCGGCCAGACACGCCATCGGAATATACTTAGCCAGGGGCATCAAAAAGAGGAAGATGAGCAACAGCACAACCGCATGGACAATGCCTGCCACAGGCGTGCGACCACCATTATTAATATTAGTCATCGTACGGGCGATGGCTCCTGTAGCAGGAATACCACCGAAGATGGGCGAAGCTAAGTTGGCTACACCCTGGGCAATCAGCTCGGTGTTACTGGAGTGGCGTGCACCAATGACACCATCGGCAACGGTTGCCGAGAGCAGTGACTCAATGGCACCAAGAATGGCAATCGTGATAGCGGGCGACACGAGTCCCTTGATGGTATCCCACGACAAGGCGGGCACGGTGGCACCAGGCAGTTCGTTAGAGATACTGAAGCGGTCGCCAATGGTCTCGATAGTGGTAACACCAGCATACTGCTTCAGCAGCAACGTGGCCACCGTCATGACGATGATGGCAATAAGGCTGCCAGGCAGTTTTCCTAACGCCGTACGTCCGGCTATCTTCGGCCACAGGGCGATGAGGGCTACAGAACCGATGCCCACGCCAGCGCTCCAGCAGTCGATAGTGGGAAATGAACCGACATAGGCAATCCACTTCTCGATGAAGTCTGACGGCACTGTCTCCATCGTCAGGCCCAGCAGGTCCTTGATCTGCGTGGTGAAGATGGTGAGGGCGATACCCGAGGTGAAGCCCACGATGATTGGATACGGAATGTACTTGATGATAGTGCCCAAATGGAGCACACCAAACATGATGAGGAATACACCGGCCATCAGCGTGGCAATGGTCAAGCCCTCGAAGCCATACTGCTGGATGATGCCATAGATGATAATGATAAATGCGCCTGTAGGACCGCCAATCTGCACCTTCGACCCGCCAAGGACGGAGACAAGCAGACCGGCTACGATGGCGGTAATGATACCCTTCTCAGGGGTTACGCCCGAGGCAATACCAAAGGCAATGGCCAGCGGCAATGCCACAATACCAACAATGATACCGGCCAACAGGTCGGTAGTAAACTGCTTACGCGAATAGTTCTTCAGAGTCGCAAACAGCTGCGGCTTAAACTCTAATGTTGTCATAATAAAATCGTTCGACAATTACTTTTCCTAATATTATCCTTGAAAACGGGTGCAAAGGTACGAATAAGTGAGCACAATACAAAGAAAAAGAACATTTTTCTTTGTATTGTCGAGCAAAAGTACCTTCGGGCAGAGTTAAAGGTACTACTTTTTTTTCGTTTACGACACGATTTACTGAAAAAAACAGCCTTTTCGCTGAACAGATTTGGTTTATACATAGGAAATAACTACCTTTGCGCCAGAAAGAAACAAAAAACTGCACGACAATGAAACACTACTTACTGACTGCCCTACTCCTCCTCGTCGCGCTGACCAACAAAGCCGCCACCTACGACTACATGGTCTTCGAGACGAACGACGGCACACAACTGACAATGACCGCCAACGGGCTGAAACTGGTCTATAAGGATGGCGTGCTGACAGCCACCAACGGCACCGTCACACAGACGTTCAGCACAAGCAAGCTCAGCCGCATGTTTTTCTCTAACACAAAGCAGGGCGACGACGCTACAGGCATCAGCGACCTAAAGGCCTCTGACAACCTTAGCGACACGGAAATCTACGACCTTAGTGGCCGTCGATTGCCTCAGGGCACCAAGCCTACCCCAGGCCTCTATATCTTCAAGAAAGGAAACACAACAACTAAGAAGTACGTAAAATGAAACATCTTCTCACCACAATTCTGTTGGCTATGACGATAGTCAGCAGCATAGCTCAGACACTTAACGTTCAGCAGGGCAACATCACCTACGCCTTCACCGCCGACGCTGGTGACATGCGCTATAGCGACAACGGACAGACGCTGACCATCGGACAGAAGGCCTTCAATGTCAGTGGGATAACACAGATCACCATTGATGAGACCAGCGTCGAGGCCAACACCGTCAGCATCAGTTATGACGGCATCTCGGCAAACGTTACCATAGCAGGGAACGTGGCACCATACGTCAACGCCACCGTCAACGGCGCCCACGTCAGCATCAGCCAGACAAACACCGCAGACATCGATGGCGAAGAAATCACTTACGAGCTCAGCGGCACCAGCAGTAACGGCTCACTGACGCTCGACGGCAGCTACAAATGCACCATCTCGCTGGCAGGTGTCACACTCACTAACCCCAGCGGAGCAGCAATCAACATCACCAACAAGAAACGCATACAGATTAGTGCCAAGAACGGTACCAAGAACTACCTCACGGACAGCAGCAATGGTGAGCAGAAAGGGTGTCTCTACAGCAAGGGACAGCTGCAACTGCAGGGCAAAGGCACACTGACCATCAGTGGCAATACGGCCCACGCCATCAAGAGCGGTGACTACATCACCGTGAAGAACCTGACGCTCAGCATTACCAAAGCCGTGGGCGACGGCATCAACTGTAACAAATACTTTCAGATGAAGAGTGGCAACGTCAGCATCAGCGGTGTCGGCGACGACGGCATACAATGCGATCCTGAAGACGACGACGACCTCACCAGTGAGACCACCGGCCACGAGGACGAGAACTCTGGCAACATCTACATCGAAGGCGGAACACTCACCGTCAGCACGACGGGCACTGACGTCAAGTGCATCAAGACCGACTATGTGCTGACCATCAGCGACGGCACCATTAGCACCACAGCAACGGGTACCGACAGCAAAGCCATCAAGGCCGGTCATAAGGTAGCTGGGACGAATAGCCGCAGCCAAGCACCCGGCTGGCCTCCCAATGACAGACCAGGCGGACACGACAACACGAAATACGACTACTATGGCGGTATCCTCATCAACGGCGGTACCATCTATGCCAAGTCTGCAAGACACGAGGCAATAGAGTCGAAAAGCACCCTCGTCATCAACGGCGGTATCGTCTACGCCGAGGCCAGCGACGACGCCATCAACTCGGGCAGCGACCTGCGCCTCAACGGCGGTTACGTCATGGGCAACTCCAGCGCTGGCGACGGTCTCGATGCCAACGGCAATTTCTACATCAAAGGAGGAAACGTTTTCGCGGTAGCCACCCGTCAGCCAGAAGTGGGTATCGACGCCAACACCGAAGGCGGCTACAAGCTTTACATCACAGGCGGCAACATCGTCGCTATCGGCGGATTGGAAAACGGCAGCAGTCTCAGCGGTGTCACAAGCAAGTCAACATCCTACAGCAAAGGCAGTTGGTACACCTTGAAGAATGGCACCACGACAGCCTTCTCATTCAAAGTGCCGTCAAACAGCAGCATGGGAACCAGCATGACCATTGTCACCAGCAGCACACCTTCTGTATCAAGTGGTTCCAGCAGCGGTGACAGTATTTGGAACGGCTATGGCATCAAATGACAGTCAAGGAGACAGACTGCTTGCCACATAACTGACGAAGACAATATTTTCCTGTATATCCCGTTATAGTGTATGAGAAAGACATCTTGGATGAAGCAGTCGCGACAGGAAAATCTGATATACTTGGCGGTGTGGGCCTTGCTCTTTGCAGCCCCGCTGCTGAGTCTTTATGTACGGACAGCCAGCGACGCGGACACGACGTTCGAGTGGACTGAAGTATTCGTCGTTTGGCGTAGGCTCACGACATTCCTGTTGCTGTTTCTCGTCCACAACTTTCTGTTGGCCCCATTGTCAGTACACAGCCATAGGCGTGTGGCATACCTCACCATAGTGGCCGTACTCATAGCGGTCTTCGCTTTTTTCCAGTTCAGCACGCCGCCCGACATGAAAAAACCTATGGGACACCGCCCGCCACCCCGTATGGAGACGCCCCGTGCCCGTCGGCCCCCGTCAGACAAGCCCCGCCCTCCTGGCGGGCGCCACCACATGCCGCCTCCCGTTGTCGGTGAACGTGAACTGCTCCCCGTCGCCATGCTTCTTCTGATGTTTGGTGCCAACTTGGGCATCAAGGCTTATTTCCGCAGTCGCGACTACCGCCAACGACTGGCAGAGCTGGAACGGCAGAACCTTGAACATCAGCTGGAATATCTGCGTTATCAGATTAATCCACACTTTTTCATGAATACCCTCAACAATATCCACGCATTGGTTGACATCAACCCTGCGAAAGCGCAGGAAACCATCCGTGAATTGTCAAAGATGATGCGTTTCGTACTATACGAAGGAGACAAGCAGGGCATTCCACTGACAAAGGAGATGGAGTTCATACGCACCTACAACAAGCTGATGCAGTTGCGCTATAGCGACAAAGTGCGCATCACGCTCGACTTACCAGACACACTTCCCAATAGCACGATGCCACCGCTCCTGCTTATCACCTTCATTGAGAATGCCTACAAACATGGCATTAGCTACCAACAAGAGTCGTATATCGAAACGAAAATAACCATTGACGACGACGATATGCTTCATTTCGAATGTCGCAATTCAAAGGCCAACGCCCCAAGCCAAGAAAAGGGCGGCGTGGGCCTTGCCAATGTACGTAAGCGCCTCAACCTCCTCTATGGTCATAGCTACACGCTACGCATACAAGACTCACCAGATAACTACAATGTAGAACTAAACATTCCCCTGTCATGATCCGTTGTCTTGCCATTGATGATGAGCCCTTGGCTCTCAGCCAGCTCGTTTCCTATATTAATAAGGTACCGTTTCTCGCACTGGTGGGACAGTGCGAAAGCGCCATCGAAGCCCGCCGTATGCTGGACACGGAACCCGTGGACGCCATCTTCTGCGACATCAATATGCCCGACCTCAACGGCATGGACTTCGTAAAGTCACTCGCAGTGCCACCTCTCGTTGTGTTCACCACAGCTTACTCGGAATATGCCGTAGAGGGATTCAAGGTCAGTGCAGTCGACTACCTGCTAAAGCCCTTTGGCCTGCAAGAATTCGGGCGGGCGGCTTCGCGTTTAAGAGAGAGATTAGACACCCCTCATCCTTCATCTGCCACTTCTCACCTGTTCATCAAGACCGACTACCGCACGGTTAAAATTGTCATTCAGGACATCCGCTACATAGAGGGCATGTCAGAGTATCTGAAGATACACCTTGACAACCAGCCAAAACCGGTGATTACCCTGTTGGCCATGAAGATGCTTATGGAGCGCCTGCCACAGAACTTCATGCGCATACACCGCAGCTACATCGTGAACCTCGACAAAATTGTGGAGGTCAGCAAGAACCGCGTTATATTGGACAACAACACACATCTGCCCATTGGCGACAGCTATCGCGAGCAGTTCAACAACTACTTGGACAGCAACTACATAGGAAAAACAACAATAAAAACATGAAATATAAAGACCTGTTTATCGATTTCGACGATACGCTCTACGACACCTACGGTAATGCCGTCATTGCCCTACAGGAGACGTTTGAGGCGTTTGCCTTAGGACAATATTTCGTCGACCCGCAAACATTCTATGATGCCTACTGGGCAGCGAACATTGACCTATGGACGCGCTACTCCCGAGGCGAGATCACACGCGATTTCCTGATAGTAGAGCGTTTCCGCCGTCCGCTTAGTGTCGGCAACGGCATAGACATCACAGAGGAGTATTGTCTGAAGATGAGCGACAAATTCCTGGATTTCTGCGCTTCGAAATCTGGCGTTGTGGAAGGAGCCCACGAGCTGATGGACTACCTGCGTCAGAAAGGCTATCGCATGCACATGTGCAGTAACGGTTTCCACGAAGTGCAGTACAAGAAACTGGCTTCCTGTGGCCTCCGCAACTATTTCGACACCATCATCTTGAGTGAAGATGCCGGCGTCAACAAACCGTCGCCTCTCTACTTTGACTATGCGCTCAAGGCATCGGGAGCAAGCCGCGAAACGACACTGATGATTGGCGACAACCTGCAGACAGACATTCAGGGAGCCTTATCGGCAGGCATCGATGCTCTGTTGTTCAACCGATGGAAAGTAAATCTTGACGAGAGCACCATCATCCCCACTTTCGTGACAAACACATTGTCTGACATCAAAAAAGTATTGTAGATATGCAAGCTAATATAGACCAGACCCGATGGTACGACCGCATCTGGGCTGCGTTCATCTTCTTTACCCGTCTGCCATTCTGGCGACTGCACGAGCCGCCAAAGGCATGCTACAAGACCGTCGTTGAGCACTGGCCTCTGACAGGATGGCTGACGGGAGGTCTGATGGCGGGTACGCTGTGGATCTGCAGTATGTATTTGCCTTACATCATAGCTGTATTACTGGCCATTATCGTGAGACTGCTGGTAACAGGAGCTTTGCATGAGGACGGGTTAGCCGATTTCCTTGACGGTTTTGGAGGTGGCACAGACCGTGAGCGCATCCTCGCCATCATGAAGGACTCACACATCGGCACCTATGGCGTTATCGGACTAGTACTTTACCATATGCTGCTGGCAGCAACGCTCTTCTCTATGCCACCAACGATGGCCGCGCTGACCATTCTGGCCGCAACACCGTTTGCCCGTATGGTAACGGCACAACTGGTGATGATGATGCCATACGCCCGACAGGAAGAGGAAGCCAAGGCAAAGACCGTTTACCGTAAGATGGACTGGCGGGCCGGCATCAGCCTGGCCATCCAAGGTTTGTTGCCGATAGCTGCTTTCCTCTGGCTGACCCACATCTCTTGGGAACTGGTGTTCTTCATTCCCTGTATCGTCATGTACCTGCTCTACCTGCTCATTTGGAACAAGCTTCGCGGCTATACCGGCGACTGCTGCGGCGCCGTCTGCCTGCTCGTAGAACTGGCAGTCTATCTTGTCGTCTGCGCAGAAAATGTTCAATATTCAATGTTCAACGTTCAATGAAAAGAGTTATCCTCATCACCGGCGGCCAGCGTTCAGGCAAGAGCAGTAAGGCCGAAGAGCTGGCATTAAGCCTCTCTGCTAATCCTGTCTATGTAGCCACCGCACACATTTGGGACGAGGAGTTCCGCGAACGGGTGCGCCGTCATCAAGAGCGCCGAGGTCCACAATGGACAAACATCGAAGAGGAGCTACACCTAAGCCGTCATAACCTGACGGGCCGCGTGGCCGTCATCGACTGTGTGACATTATGGCTAACCAACTTCTTTTTCGCGAACGATTCCGACGTCGACAAGTCGTTGGAACTGGCAAAGGCAGAGTTCGATGCCTTCACTGCACACGACGCCACCTATATCTTTGTCACCAACGAGATTGGCTGTGGCGGCGTGAGCGACAATGCACTCCAGCGTAGATTCTCCGACCTTCAAGGTTGGATGAACCAGTACATCGCGCAGAAGTCCGACGAGGTGATACTTATGATTAGTGGAATACCTTTAAAGGTAAAAGGGTAAAAAGGTAAAAAAGTAAAGATGAAGACGTTCGACATACATCCCGTAGACCGTTTGATGCAGGCAAAGATACAGGCAAAGATTGACAACCTGAACAAGCCTAAAGGCTCGTTAGGCCGTTTAGAAGATATAGCCATGCAGGTGTGCTTGATTCAACAGACACTGTCACCAAGTCTCAATCACCCGTACCATCTACTCTTAGGTGGCGATCACGGCATTGAGCGCGAGGGCGTCAGCGTGTCACCTCGAGAGGTCACTTGGCAGCAGATGCTCAACTTCAGCCTAGGCGGCGGAGGCGTCAATATGTTCTGTCGACAGCATGGTTTCAAGCTGCGCATCATCGATGTGGGTGTAGACTACGAATTCCCAAATGAGAGTGGAGATTTAAAAATTGAGAATTACAAGATAGCACGTGGCACGAAGAATTTCCTCTACGAGCCAGCCATGAGTGAAGAGGAGTTCGACCGCGCCATCCAAGTGGGCGTCGATTTAGTCAACGACTGCGTCGCCAACGGCTGTCAAGTACTATGCATCGGCGAGATGGGTATTGCCAATACGTCACCCAGCAGCATCTGGATGCACCTCTTCGGGAACATTCCATTGAGGGACTGCATAGGAGCAGGGGCAGGACTCGACAACGATGGCATCCGGCATAAGCATGAGGTGTTGGCGAAAGCACTGGAGCAGTATTATGAGCATCATGGGACAGATGGGCAATCCACAAAGCCCAGTAACCTCATTCTCCCCCTCCGCTACTTCGGCGGTTTCGAGATGATTGCCACCATCGGCGCTATGCTTCGTGCTGCCGAACAGCACCTTGTCATCTTAGTGGACGGCTTCATCATGACTGCCTGTGCTTTAGCTGCTACCCGCCTATACCCAGTCTCACAGGAGTACATGGTTTTCACCCATTGCGGCGATGAAAGCGGACACAAGACAATGCTCAACATCCTAAATGCTAAGCCCCTGCTGCACTTAGGCCTCAGACTGGGCGAAGGAACAGGCGCACTATGTGCCTACCCCATCATCGACTCAGCCGTTCGCATGATGAACGAGATGAACAATTTCGACAATGCGAACATCACAAAATACTTTTAAAAGCTAAAAGGCAAAAAGGCCAAGAGAAAAACGACAGCCACCATCAGCAGCATCAAGATCTCAGCCATTCGATTTATCCGGATGGCTTTTTTCATGTCAACGGTTGTCAACAGACGGTCATTCTCGCCGATATAAGGTTTATCAAAGATTTCGCCAAAATAGTAATGTGGACCGCCAAAACGACAGTTCATGATACCTGCCAGTGCAGCCTCCGGATAACCGCTATTTGGCGAAGCATGCTTACGCCCGTTTTTCCATACGAAACGGGCCAGCTGCAGTTTGCCTGCAGCTACCACCATCAACAGAGCCGTCAGACGGGCTGGGATAAAGTTGGCTACGTCATCTATACGTGCCGCCCAGCAACCGAAATCTCTATAGCGTTCCGTTCTGTAGCCAATCATCGAGTCAAGGGTGTTCACCATCTTGTAGGCCAGCATGCCCGGTGTACCCAACAGTGCCAACCAGAACAACGGTGCAATCACGCCGTCGCTCAGATTCTCTGCCAGCGTTTCCAGCGCCGCCGTCCGCACCTCCTGTGCCGACAACTCGCTGGTGTCACGTCCTACGATACGTGCCACCTGCGCCCTACCCTCTTCCAGCGAACGGTCCAATGCCAGAAACACCTGACGTACCTCGCGAATGAGCGTCGTACCAGCCAGACAATAGAAGATAATTAAGAAGTTGACTATTGGTAAATGATAATTGACGATTAGGCCTACGGCATAGGTAGCAGTAATGAGTACAATAGCAACAAGTGCTCCTTTCAATTTGCGACAATGGCCCTTATTGAGTCTATGCTCGAAAAAGGCAATCGCTTTGCCGAACCCCACCACAGGATGGGGCAGCCGCTGCGGGTCGCCTATCAGCAGGTCGAGCAGCCAACCAAGGAGCATGCTTATCAGGTTAGTCATGAGTCAGTATCTGATAGATGCGCTCCATATTGACATGCCGACGCACATGTTCGGCCAATTTATCATATTGTTCCTCCTTAAAATCGGCATAACTCTGAACAGGCATAGCCTTTTTGACCTTTCCCCTCAACAGATGCTCTATGACGGGCTGGTTGTCCAGAAAACCATGAATATAAGTACCAATACAATGGTCAGTCTGCATGATGCTTTCGTCGGTATCGCTGACACCTTGATGGATTTCATAGCCCTGACATTTCTGACCATCAAACAGGAAGTTCACCTGACGCGTGGTTTTCTCTACCCCCATTGTCGTATGGATGGGCAAGAGACCGAGTCCCGGCAAACTGGCGATGTCGCCTTCGATACCCTCCGGATCGTCAATGGTCTGCCCCAGCATCTGGTATCCGCCACAGATACCCACAACCATTTTCCCGTCACGATGGGCACGCTGGATGGCCTGTGCCTGGCCGTTACGACGCAGTTCCAACAAGTCATCGAGCGTTGTCTTCGTACCAGGCAATATAATGATGTCCGCACGGTTGATGTCTGTGGTATTGTTCGTATAAAAGAGGTTCACACGCGGGTCACGCTCCAGCGTGTCGAAGTCGGTATAGTTGCTGATATGCCGCAGCAGCACTACCGCCACATTCACCTTTCCCTCCGCCAGTTGGCGGCGTTTCTTTTCCAAACTGACAGAGTCCTCCTCTTCAATAAATATGTCCTTGTAATAAGGTATCACGCCAAGCACAGGCACGCCACACACCTCTTCCATCATTCTGCGGCCCTCGTCGAAGAGGCGCATGTCGCCGCGAAACTTATTGATGATAATACCCTTGATGAGCCGCCTGTCCTCTGGTGTCTGCAGGGCTATGCTGCCATAGACGGAAGCGAAGACCCCACCTCTGTCAATATCGCCCACCAAAATGACGTCGGCTCCAGCGTGACGAGCCATCGGAAGATTGACCAAGTCTGTCTCCCGCAGGTTGATTTCCGAGATACTACCCGCTCCCTCCATGACGATGGGGTTATAGCGCGAAGCAAGACGGTCGAAAGCGGCACACACCTCGGCACGGAAGTCTATGGGCGGCTGGTTGGCTCCAGAAGCATGGCGACTTCCCTCGCCCTGGTCGCGGCACCAGTAGTCGTAGGCATCGCGGCAGCCAATGGGCCGCCCGTGGAGCACAACCTGCGACGTATGGTCGCTTTGCGGCTTCAGAAGCAGGGGGTTCATGTCGGTGTGACAGGGCACGCCAGCAGCCTCAGCCTGTACCGCCTGCGCACGTCCTATCTCGAAACCGTCGGTCGTGGCATAGGAGTTGAGCGCCATGTTCTGCGCCTTGAAGGGTGCTGGGCTGTAACCGTCCTGACGGAATATACGACAGAAGGCGGTTGCCATGATGCTCTTTCCAACATCACTGCCAGTGCCGGCCAACATCAGCGGATGGAGCCGTCGTAACGCAGTTGTCTCATGGTGGTCTGTCATACTGATGCGTAGGAGTGCATGCCTCCAAGGAAATAGTTCACACCGAAGTAGGTCATGAGGAGGATGAGGAACGCCAGTGTCATGTAGAGATGGTACACGCGCGGCGGGAACGAGCGGTGGGCAGGGGCGGCATAGACCATAAAGGTGATGAGAGCCCACGTCTCCTTAGGGTCCCACGACCAGTAAGTGCCCCACGACACATTGGCCCAGATGGCTCCGATGAAGATGCCAAAGCCAAGGAACGTGAGGGCGGGATAAAGCATGAGCCGGGACAGCAGCTGCAGACTCTCGCGACGGCCACGAACGAGAAGCGACGTGAGCGAGCTGACGAACGTGAGCGACAACAGGGCATAGGCCATCATGATGATGGACACATGGAGCGTGAGCAACGGCGAGTTGAGCACTGGCATGAGGTGCGTCATCCGGGGGTCCATCTGCGAAATGTGGCTCACCAACAGAAAGAAGCCCGACAGCAGAAAGCCAAAGATGAGCATCACTGGGAAACGACGGCTCATGAGCAGGGCCAGCAGCATGATGAGCCAGGCCAGCGTGAGCATGGTCTCGTAGCCGTTGGACATCGGAATGGTGCCCGTCACTATCCATCGGAGGGCCATGCAAAACGTCAGCGCCAGCCACGATGCTGCCAGCAGCACCAGTGCCAGCGGCGAGCGATGCCACGCAGGACGGAAAACATCGACAAGGAACAGCAGAAAACCGAGCGTCAGGCAGACCATGAAGAGGATAGTGGCAAAGGGCACCTGGTTATACAAACGCTCGGCCTCGACGCGCAGGGGGCTAGGGAGCGAGCGCTGGCCGAAGGTGTGTTGGTAGGCCAGCATCTTGTCAAGATACTGGTTGGCTACGTCGAAACGGCCTGCCTGTATCTCACCATTCAGCCGTGTAAACACATCACGAATATACTTCTGATGCTCGGCATTCATGGTCTCGGGCAGACTGCCGGTGGGTGCATACCACGTCGTGACGTTGCTCTCGGTATAGGGAAACAGCCTGAGGGGCGTGCCCTGGTGCAACTGTGTGATGAGCGTCTGCTTCTCCATCATCTTCATGGGTCGCTTGTCCTGCTTCAGCGGCTCCTTGGTCCAGTCATCGTAATAGAAGATGAAGCCTGTGAGTACCTGCTCGGCGGTCATGTCCTGATAGCTGCGGCGGCCAAAGAGTTTCTTGGTGAAGTCGAGGGCATAGGTCTGCACTGGGCAGACGCGCTCGTTATAGACCATATAGAGACGCCCGAAGCGTTCTGCCGTCTCCCGAGGCAGCACACGGGGCGCTGCCGTAACACTACCGAACAGCAGGCACAGGACGGCGGCAGCTGAAACACGGCGCAGCAGCTGGCGGTAGGCACCACGGGGGTCAAAGATCATCCAGAGCAGCGACACGAACAGCAGCGCGTACCCGCTATAGGTGACGGGTATGCCCCAGGGGTCGCTGTTCATGGTGAGGGCACTGCCCTGCAGGTCTTCATCGTAGTTGTTCTGATAGAGACGGATACCCTCGTAGCTGGCTATCTGGTTCATCGAAATGGTGAACTGCCGACAGCCGTCGATGGTGATGTGCGACAGATAGTCGGCAGGTGCCCTGGTACCCTCATAGTACTGTATTTCGAAATGGTCCAGCGTCACGCTGAACGGCAGCTGGTGCAGCTTCATGTCACGAGTCATGTACTGATTGGTGGGAACGCCCTTGCGCAGCAGGACAATGCCCTGCTGCGACGTCAGATGCGTCAGCAGTGCTCCCGCCAGGATAACGACAAACGACAGGTGAAGTGCCACTACCGACGGTCTGCGCACTTTTCTTTTTATAAAATAGAAGATAGCGGCAGCAGCCAGCAATGCCCACAGTGCCGAGAACCACCAAGCACCATAGATAGCGTCGGCAGCAAACTCCGTACCCTGGTATTTTTCAACAATCGTGGCGGCTGCCAAGACGACAACCACCACGATGTAAAGCGCGATGATAGTTTTCTTCATACAGAATTAACGGAGAAAACGCTTCTGTTATTATATAGACTCAACAAATTTTACGATGGCGTCACGGTCGGCCTTCGGCAGGTTGTAGAACTTCTCTACGGCCCTGAAACCTTGAGATTGCCGGCTGTAGCCGTGCCACATGATGGCCTCGAGAACCGAACGGGCCCGGCAGTCGTGCAGACGGTCATCAGCTCCCGTCAGACGGCGTGACAGGCCACGGCCCCACAGTGGTGTCGTGCGGCACCAGCCTGTACGGATATCGTTTTCCATGTAGAGACGATGCTGCACCATGTCGGTGTAAGGCCAGATGGTCTGGTGGGGATACTTAGGCAGCAGGCGGGTGTAGTCGCCGTCCTTGGCCAGTCCATTGGCATCGGCATAGGCTTTTGTTGCGTCGTCCACCCACATGTTGTCGGCACCAGTCGTCCAGGACGGACGGTGGCACTGTGCACAGCCAATCTGCGAGAACAGCTGCTTGCCGCGCTGCACCTGAGCATCGCTGAGGTTACGGGCGGCAGGAACGGCCAGACCACGATGCCACACCATGAACTGATAGTACTGTCTATCCGACATCTCGTCCTGTCCGTAATAGGGTGCTCCCCGGAACAAGTACTTGTCAAACACGTCTTTCCTGGCCACCGACGAACAGCTGAGAATCTCGTTCACACGCGCAGCTATTCCTTCATCGGTGCCATCGGCATAGTAAGGGTGAAGGATGCTCGCCGGCGAAGCGCCATGCTCCTTGATATAGCTGATAACCTCCGCGTCCTCACTCATGGCCTTGGCCCAAGCCGATGTCGTGTACAGCCAGTGGCGGTCGCTACGGGTGACGTTCGTAATGTTCCAGATGGCATTAGAGCCGGCACCATCCTGCAACGAGCCACGCGTCATGGCATAGGTAAAGCGTTTCAGCGGACCACGTGAGCCGTGGAAGGAGCCCGTATTGTTATAGGCGGCGCTATAGTATGCTGATGGTTTGAAGGTGCCGGCGGCCTTGTCCCACATGTTGGGGTTCATGTCGACGAAACGTGCCTCCGATGCCCACTGTTTCTCTATCTCCTCGTCGTCGATGGCATCAAGCAGACCTGTGCCGTAGACGCCGATGGTCGACTCCAGACGCACCTCATAGTCAGTTGGCTTCGGGTTGGTGTTGAAGGCGTTTGCGGGGATGGTAACCTCAGGATAGATCAGCGCATACTGCTCGCCGTCGGGGAATGTCATCGGCAGACCACTGGGCATCACCGTGACGTTCTTCCACTCTATGTCAATCAGATTCTCGTCGATAGGAGCCTTGAAGGGCGACATGGCCTGTGTCTGCGGCATGCCCGTCACCTCGCTGATGTAACCGGAGCTCTCGGTGGTGTAACGCACACCATCTTCGGTGAAGGCTTCTTCGGGGTGATAGACAACGAGCAGATAGCCATTGCCGACGGTGTTGGCGCGATACTCCGTCTGTCGCTTGCCATGACCATAAGCCGGATGACAGGCTATACAGCTGCTGCGCACCCAAGCCGGTCCAAGACCTTTACGGGGTGCCTGGTCGATGGTGTAGAGTTTCTCGAAGAACGTCTCGCCCATCAGGAAATCCTGCTCCATACCGGCAACGGCATCCATGGCCGGTGCGGGCGCCGAGTAACTGGCTTTCTCTGTAGTGCCGAGACTGCCACCTGGAAACCACTCGTCGGCAGTAAACACTTCGTTTGCTTTACCAAACACATCTTCTTCTGGAATCAGCTCGCCCAGACTGTTGCTGATGTTCTCCTCATCGGAACATGCTGACAGCCCGAAAGCTGCCAGCATGGCCACGATGTAAAATCGTGAAAGTTTGCTCATAGATCAATTCTCCTTTATCATTTCTCAATTGTCAATTAGGGCGAAGCCCGCCTTACTCCTCCGTAATAGAATCCCAGTTAGTGGGGTCGTCGAAGTTCTTATTCCAGATGACACTGCAATACTTCACGAACGGTGCCGGCATCTTGCCAATTTTGTCGATAGCACTATTGAAGGCATTCTCGACGCTGGTGTTCGTAGCCGTCTGGCTGACGCTAGCAAAGAAGCTGTGGAAACTGTTCTGAGCGGCACTGCCGTCGAGCGAGCCCATCCACACGTTGCGGATACTGCGTATATTGTCCTGGAAGTCGGTGATGGAGTTGTAGCTATAGGGCGACTCCACGTAGGCAATATCACCAGCCGAGAAGGGATTAGCAATCTTAGCCGTACCTACCTCGTTACAAATAGCCACACACGAGCCCTCATCATCGCTAAGCACCTGTGCAATGGCATCCTTCAGAGTGGGGAACGTGCTCTTCGAACCGCTGACACCGGCTTTCGTCAAGTTGTCGCCATAGCTCAGTCCGTTCTCTGTCTGATAGTCCAATCCGGCAGCCTTCACCACGGCTACGCGGTTTGCATTCATCTCACCCTCCCAGGCTACCTGCAGCTGGAAGCAGCGCTCTTTCAGCAGACGGCACACCTGCTGGGCGTATTTCAGTTCGTCGGCACCGCTGACTGTTGTAAAGTTAGTATAGGTATCGTTGCCCTGCAGCTCAGCCACCTTGCGGTTCTGTCCAGCACGGAAGAGGATGAACTCCAGAGCGTGGAAGCCCAAGATAGTCGACTCGTCCTCAATCTCAGCCTTCATGCCACCCTTGAAGTAGTCGAGCAGCTCCGTACGGTCGAGCGGCCACGAGTCGATGGTGGGGTCGATGCTGAAGTCTGAGGCGGCACCGCCGAGGAATGCCTCTGAGCGCTCCCAGTGCTGGCGGACTGCCTTGAAGTCCTTGCAGGCCTTGTCTATCTGTGCCTGTGTAATGGTGTTGACGGTCAGACCATTCAGCGTACGCTCCAAATCTTCCACATCATCGGCCAACTGAGTGTAGGTTGGCACGATGACTTTATTGACAAGATTGGTCAGCACCTGGCGCAGTGCAGACTCCTGCTCAGCGGTCAGGCTGGCGGTAGCAATCACCTTATTGGCAGCCTCCAGCGCAGTCACTGTAGTGGCACAGGCATCGATGGCTTCGTTACCCAGGCTACGGTTCTTGTACGTTTCCTCACTCGTGCTGTTGTTGTCGTCGTCATCGCTGCACGACGTCATCGTCAGGGCGCCCAGCATGACGGCCACAGACATAAACAAATACTTTTTCATTAGCTTCATAAAACCTTTTATATAAACAAATTACATATTATCTCCTATCTCATCCTTCAATGTAATCATATCTCTCATTTCTCATCTTTCATTTTTCATTTAAAGAAAGAACCCTTCGTAAGCCACGCAGAAGTTCACTGCAGGCTCATCGTTATAGACACTCTTCAGGAAGCGCTTCGAGAACTCTCCCTTTACCACAATCTGATGCATCGGGTAATAGTTCACGCCAACTGCCATACGCTTCACAGCCGTATAGTTGTAGCTGATGCCCTTGGTCTGTGAAGCATATGGGTCATACTGCTCGTAACGACCAAATAGGTAGAGTTTCTTCTGCTGCTGACGCAGGCAAGAAATCTGCGAGAAGACATCGTAGCCAGCCTCCAGCCCGATGGCATAGGCATTCTTCGACACATAGGCCGAATGGTGGAAGGGCGACTTCTTGTTCATGCGGTTGTAGAGATACTTCAGCTGTTCGGCATCGCCCAGATAGCCGTAGTCGGCCTGTCCACGGACTATCCAGTTGTGGCCCTTGTACGTCATATCCACAGCCCCGACTATCACACGTCCCTTGTAGGTGGCATCGACACCGGCGGCGTTGCGCGGGTAGCTGTTGCCGATGGCGTGACCGTAGTAGCCCGAAAGGCCGATGCGCAGGCCGCGAATACTGTAATTATCGACACGCAGCGCCACACCGTACTTGTTGGCCACATCATATTCCAGCGGCGACTTGGCACCGTTCTTAATCCAGTTGGTGTTGGTGAATCCGTCGGCGTTCAGTCCTGCCAACAGCTGTGCCTCATAGCGCCAGTCGCGATAGCGGCCAAAGAGCGACACGCCCGTCTGGTGCCATGTCGAAGGCATGATGGTGCTTTCGCCTTCGGGACGATAGACAGTGAAGAAGTTGGTGGGCTCGTGGTGGGCATTAGTCAGGCCTACAGGCACCACGATGTGCCCGAAGCGCAGGTTCAGCGCGTTCGAGAACGTTTTCTGCAGCCAGAACTGCTCGAGCTCTACCTCGCCGCCCTTCTCTACTTCCTGTTCCCACTCGCCGCCTTCCTCGTCTTCTTTCTCAAAGGCAAGGCCGTTACCACCATGTTCAAACTCTATCTCCGTTCCGAGCGTCCAGCCCTTACCGAAGTCGTATCCCAGATAGATAACGGCATGAGGCAGGTCAAACTTTCCGTGTGAAGGGTCGTTTCTGTGCTCCTCAGGCTGTGAGTAGCGACTCACATGGTCGCTGAAGAAGTTGCGGCTGTAGCACACCTCACCATAACCGCCCACACTCAGGCGGCAGCCGCCTGAGTGGTTCATGACGCTGTCGGCTGCGCTTGTCTGCGCCAAAACGGGGCAGAACGCCAACTGACAAACAACAACTGATAAACAGAATGCCTTTATTTGCATAATTACTTTTCCTTCTATTCCTACGTCTTGAAATCGGCTGCAAAGGTAGGCAGAATCAACAAATTCAACAATACCTAAAAATAATGAAATAGCCTTCTGCCCCTTGCGGGTTTCACGGAAAATGAGTACTTTTGCACCATCAAAAATAAAAAAGGTATTACGCGATGAAGAACTATAAGATGTACGAAGCCAGCGATAAGATGGTGACGCTGATTAAGGATAACTATAGTGTGCTGCAGGCCTTGGGCTCGTTTGGCATCAATCTCGGCTTTGGCGACAAGACCGTCAGCGAGACGTGTCAGAAGAACGGAGTCGATACCTATACTTTCCTGGCCGTAGTCAACTACTCCATCAACGGGCACGGCGACTTTGACAACGATGAACAGCTCAGCGTGCCCACCCTGCTGCGCTATCTGAAGGCCAGCCACGCCTACTACCTGGACTTTCAGCTGCCCTTCATCCGCCGCGAACTGCAGGAGAGTCTGAGCGAGGACGACGCACTGGGCGGCCTCATCATGAAGCTCTACGAAGGCTATGCGCAGGAGATTCGCCGCCACATGAAATACGAGGAGAAGACGCTCTTCCCCTACGTCGAGTCGCTACTCGAGGGCCGTCCCAAGACCGACTACAACGTGGAGACCTTCTCCAAGCACCACGAGCAGACGGACAAGAAACTCCACGAACTGAAGCTCATGATTATCAAGTATCTGCCCACCGACCCGCTCCACAACAACCAGCTGACGGCTACCCTCTACGACATCTACAACAACGAGGAATGGCTGCGCCAGCATGCCGAGATTGAGGACCACATCTTTACGCCGGCCATCAAACGTCTGGAACGGCTGACAAAGCAGGAGGACGTATCGAAGAACATCTCGCAGATGGTCTTCAAGGGCGGACAGGATAACAGCGAGGCGCTCAGCGACCGCGAACGCGACGTCATCATCGGCGTGGTACAGGGTCTGCTGAACAAGGAGATTGCCGATAGCCTCTGTATCTCCGTCAACACCGTCATTACACACCGCCGCAACATCGCCCGTAAGCTGCAGATACACTCACCGGCCGGCCTCACCATCTACGCCATCGTCAACGGCCTCGTCGACATCTCGAGTGTGAAACTGTGAGGTTTATAGTACGCGCCTTCTGCTGAAGAAGATTGACGGCGAAAGGAAAAAGAATCTTAAATATTGGTAAATGTCACGCGTTTTGTGTACCTTTGCAAACGGTCTGTACGTATTAGTATGTAGAAGGTCGCGAAAGTGAACCGTTGCTGATAATCAACCAGACTTAAAAAGGAATATGAAACGAGTAAGCTATATACTGATTCTGCTGATGGCTGTGCTGACGGCACAGGCTCAGCTGGTAACCCCTGCGCACTTCACAACGGAGCTGAAGACTGCCGACGGCAAGGCCGAGGGCGAGATTGTGTTCACGGGTAAGATTGATGCCGGATGGCACGTGTATTCAACCAACCTGGGCAACGAAGGCCCCATCGAGGCGTCGTTCCACGCTGTGAAGATGGAGGGCGTCGAGAAGGTGGGCGGCCTGAAGGCTCGCGGCAATGAGATTAAGAAGTTCGACGACATGTTCGGCATGGAGGTGCGCTACTTCGAGAATGCTGTGACGTTCGTGCAGAAGGTGAAGTTCACCAAGCCCCAGTACAACCTGGAGTGCTACTTGGAGTACGGTGCCTGCAACGACCAGAACTGCATACCGCCGACACAGGTGGAGTTCTCCGCCAAAGGGGAAATGAGAAATGAGAAATTAGAAATGAATAATAAAAATGAAGAAATGAAGAATGACGACGCGGCAGCCAATGATGCGGCAGCTGAGGCTACAACAGCCGACACGACGAGTGCCGACACCATTTCTCATTCCGCACTTCTCATTTCTGATTCCGACTCTGTCGGTGGTGACCTCTGGGCTCCCGTCATCGACGAGCTGCGCAGTGCCAGCGACTCACCGCTGACCGCCAACCATTCACTCCTCTACATTCTGCTGATGGGCTTTGTGGGCGGTCTGCTGGCTGTCTGCATGCCCTGTATCTGGCCCATCATCCCCATGACGGTCTCATTCTTCCTGAAGCGCGCCAAGAGCGACAAGAAGAAGGGCATCCGCGACGCCGTGACCTACGGCATCAGCATCATCGTCATCTATCTGGGACTGGGACTCATCGTGACGGCCCTCTTCGGCAGCGACACGCTGAACGCCATGTCGACAAACGCCGTCTTCAACGTGTTCCTTTTCCTGCTTCTGGTGGTCTTTGCCCTCAGCTTCTTCGGCTGGTTCGAAATCAAGCTGCCCGACTCGTGGGCCAACGCTGTCGACGCCAAGGCCGACAGTCTGTCGACGGGAAAGTCGGCCATCACTTCTTACGTCTCTATCTTCCTCATGGCCTTCACGCTGGTGCTGGTGTCGTTCTCGTGTACGGCGCCCATCATCGGCTTGCTGCTGGTGGAGACGACGACCAGCGGCAACTGGCTGGCACCCGCACTCGGCATGCTGGGCTTCGCGCTGGCGCTGGCCCTGCCGTTCACGCTCTTCGCCCTCTTCCCCTCGTGGCTGAAGCAGGCCCCGAAGTCGGGCTCGTGGATGACCACGCTGAAGGTGGTGCTGGGCTTCATCGAGCTGGCCTTTGCCCTGAAGTTCCTGTCGGTGGCCGACTTGGCCTACGGCTGGCACCTGCTCGACCGCGAGGTGTTCCTGTCACTTTGGATAGTCATCTTCGCCCTGCTGGGTGCTTACCTCTGTGGTTGGCTGAAGTTCCAGGAGGACGAAGTGGGTGGTGAACTGCACAAGCCTATGCCCGTCGCCTGCATCATGGGCGGACTGGTGTCGTTTGCTTTTGCCATCTACATGGTACCCGGACTGTGGGGTGCTCCGTGTAAGGCCGTCAGCGCCTTCGCGCCACCCATGAACACGCAAGACTTCAACCTCAACACCCGCACCGTCGAGGCCCGCTTCACTGACTATGAACAGGGTATGGCCGCCGCCCGTGCTGAGGGCAAGCCCGCCTTCATCGAC
>Ga0247611_10003317_pt1 | contig 24049 bp, 23 predicted proteins | sample 177DNAGHGhighgp2_FD_192422 | JGI IMG/M metagenome (GOLD analysis project Ga0247611, IMG submission 192422) | Sheep rumen microbial communities from Palmerston North, Manawatu-Wanganui, New Zealand - 1770 DNA GHGhigh gp2 | ecosystem: Host-associated > Mammals > Digestive system > Stomach > Rumen... | reverse complement strand
ACGGGTCGTAACTGCCATCGCCACTGTTGACGTTTACGAACACATTATCCATAATATTGCCATTAAGATTGGTGTTCTCATCAATATCCGTACCGAAGTCAATGGTCTGACCATTATCAACGGGCAGCAGATCCATTTCCACAATGTTCTTGAAATCCTTCCAGCCATCAGTTGCCTCATACTTCGATTTCGTGCCAGCGGGTACATAGAGAGTGGCATTATTATAAACCTTATATGAAAAATTATAGTTGCCTAGCGTAGCAGGAACCTCCATTTTAGAGGTAATCGATGTAACTCCTCTACTATATTCAAAACCCCACTCTTCAATACTTCTCAATGACTTTGGAAGTGTTATTGTAGTCAGATTATCGCTGCTTGAAGCTCCACTATGAATCGTTTCAGTACCTTCGGGAACCACCACTTCCGTCTTGGCTCCAGGAATGTAAAGCAGAGTCTTCATGTCCTTGGTCATCAGCAAGCCTTCGACCGAAGCATAAGCCTGATTCAGTTCATCAACCTTCACTTCAGCAAGTAAGTCGCAACCATGAAAAACATCTCCATAAAGATCATCTTCCTCTTGCATCTCTCCATAGGAATCAATATAATCTGCATTGCCAAGATATGCCACATTCTTGGGCAGAGTGATGGAAGTTAATTGACGACATTGTTCAAAAGCCTGTTCTCCGATACGAATAAGAGACTGTGGCAGGGAAATGGTAGAAATGGCACAAGTATGAAAAGCTTCTTCCCCTATTGAAATCAAACCCTCAGATAGTGATACATCAGTCAGACTACTACAATCAGAGAACGCATGTTTACCAATGGTCGTTATACTATTGGGAATAGTTATGGAAGTCAGGCCAATACACTCTCGAAATGCGGAACCCCCGATACTTGTCACGCTGTTTGGAATTTCTATGGAGGTCAGACTTGAACAGCTTTCGAAAGCAGATTCTCCGATACTTGTCACGCTGTTGGGGATAATAGTATTTTTACATCCAACTATTAGTTCATTATTCTCAGTCATGACAATAGCATTACAATTCTCACGAGAGTCAAACACAGGATTCCCTTCGTCCACTCGGATAAAAGTGAGATTTGAACAATCCTCAAAAACTATATTTCCGATAGATGTCACGCTGCTGCCGATAGTGATAGAGGTCAGACTTGAACAGCCAGAGTATTTGCAACTTATTGTGTTTCAATTTGTTTTGCTCAAAACGGTAGAAAAGTGGTTGTGTGGATTCTATTGAAGAAGAAAACAACGAAGATTTAACGTTTTTAACATTTGGAAACCACAAAAAGTAATCGAATGTGTAATGATTCGTTTAATTTGGCTACATTTCATTTTTGAGAACATAATATGGTTTCAAAATGTGAAAACGACAAACAAAATCTTATGGAGATGCAGTTCAAATGATAACAAACTCGCCTTTTTCAGCCAAGAAAACTTAATTTCAAGGGAAAATACATTGTTGTTTGAAAGAAAAATAGTATCTTTGCGGTCGGAAATATTTGTAATCATTCCGACCAAAATCAAACCAATATCTATATGCAAGACGCTGTAGTTAACAAGATTAAGAGCAAGATTGCTCATGGTAAGTTTGGAGAGATATACTTCGTGTCTTCCTTTCCACAATATGATGTGGAGTATGTCACAAAGCTTTTGGCAATCTTTGAAAGGGAAGGTATTATCAGCCGTATAGCAAAGGGGGTCTATGTCAAGGCGCGTAAGACTCGCTTCGGTGTCCTATACCCTTCTGCCTTTGAATTGGTGACAGAGATTGCCAAAAGAGATAAAGCAGTAATCATTCCTACGGGAGCCACTGCCGCAAATCGTCTCGGCTTCTCTACCCAGGTTCCCATGAACACAAGTTTCCTGACTACCGGCTCTGGTAGGAAATTGAGTCTTGGAAATAGGACTGTTACTTTAAAACATGGAGCACCAAGGAATTTTGCCTTTCGAGGGAAGTTAATGCAAGAACTGGTACAGGCATTGCGTAGCATCGGCGAAAACAACATCACAAAAGAAGATGAAGGGCAGATTGCAAAGCTGCTTGCAGAAACTCCCGAAAAAGATACAATAGAACATGATTTGCTTTTAGCACCAGTTTGGATGAGGCAAATAATCAAAAGAAACATTAAAGGACAAGACAATGAGTAAATGGATAGACTTCTCAATAGATGAGCGTAGAGCAATGATACAAGCCGTCAGTCAAGCAAAGCAGATAGATGAAGCCTCTGCTGAAAAGGACTGGTGGGTAACCGCTGTTCTTTATGCCATGTTCCATACCAGCATTAGCGAATACCTATTGTTCAAAGGTGGTACAAGCCTTAGTAAAGGATGGAACATCATCAACCGATTCAGTGAGGACATAGACTTGGCTCTGAACCGTGACTATTTCTTGAATGTGAAGAAACTATCATGTGCCAGTTGTACCTCTAACACGCAGATACATAATCTCCGTGAAAAAGGACAGGACTTTCTTCTTGGAGAGTTTAAATCGGAGTTGAATAATAAGCTAAAGGCATTAGGACTTGATGTAATCGTACTTGGCGACAATGAAGTATTGGACGAAAATGGAGAACCGAGAAAAGTTCCTCATGACAAAGACCCGTCTGTTCTTTACGTTCAATACCCATCGCTTTATAACAGCCAAGCCTCATACGCTATACCTACTATTAAAATAGAGATAAGCGTATTGTCCATGTCGGAGCCATTTGAGATGAGACGTATATCATCGTTAGTGGAGCAAGTCTTCGATGGAGAAGATGTGGACTCTGATTTTGTTCAAACCATCCGTACCGTCAGTCCTGCAAGGACTTTTCTTGAAAAGGCGTTCCTGTTGTGCGAGGAATACCAGAAGGACAAGCCGAGGACGCACCGCATGACTCGCCATTTCTACGACTTGGAGAAATTGATGCAAACCCCATATGGAGAAATGGCACTCAAAGATATAGCTCTCTATCATGAGATTGTGGAGCACAGACGCAAGTTTTACCATGTAGGCTACGTGGATTACGACAAAGAACTACCAGCCAACATTCAGATTGTGCCCGATGAAGAACTGATGCCAGCTTATGAGACAGACTACAATGAGATGAAGGAAAGTTTCATATTTGGGCAGTCATTGGATTTCGAAGAGTTGATGGACAAATTAAAGCTCCTTCAAGAACGTTTCCGGTTTTTAAAGAGCATATAAATGAACATTTTCTGAAAAATGGTTGAACATAACAACTAACATCAAAAAATATAAATATAACGGCGTGTTTTTGGTAAAAGTTTTGATCATTATTTAGTAAGATTAACGAGACTTATTTGTATAAATAATGGCTATATACAATCAAGGAACAATAGTAGGAATTGTGGGGTATAAACAACTTTATTCCAAAGGAGAAATGTACCCCCTTGAAAAACTCCTTGCAGGATTACCACGAATCTGGGCTATAAGGCTGTGCTCTAATATGTACAACAAACTTGTAGGTAAGCCATTTTACAACCCTGATTTTCGAGACGAGGAAACAACCCAAATAGATGTTCCTCGATTCTTCTTCGGCCCTAACAACTTGGATCAGTTACTTGATGTGATTCACCGGTATAAGCAATATTATGCTATGGAGGTAGCGAACCAGAGATTGCCTATGAAATATGCGACCGGTTGCGAAACACCCCTACTATTGCTGAAATATATCATGGCGATGCCTGAAAGCGATGGCACGGATGATATAGGATATTTAGAGAGGAAACTTTATAAGGCGTTTATGACTGCCAATGAATTAACCTTTAACCGCAATCAAGGCGAACCACCGTATAAGAAAGAAGAAGACTTGGAGCTATATGTAGCTAGTCTCTTAATATCAAGGTATGCGTACCAAGACTTTTTCAATGAAAAATCAGAGTTGGACGAATTGGTCAGAAACCAAGCAAGCAGAACTGTCAAGTTTTTCAAATTCGTAGCAAATCATCCCCAACTGAAAGACTTACTTGAGGATTTCTTAGAGAAATACCAACTGTCTACATGGAATGACTATGTAACTACATATTTTAGCATACAAGCTTTGGCTAGGGATAAAACAGGTGTTATAAACTTTGAAAAACTGGAGGATACAGATGGGCTGTTGTCAGAGGAAATCGTGAATAAAGATTCAATAGATATTCATGAGCCTATATCGCTGACGGACAATATAGATTATGAGGCTTTTAGGAAAAGACCATTCATCAAGATAGCACCTCACGAATATGCTGTCATAGACGTTTCATTTATGATAAAGAGGATGTTCGATGGGTTGTATTTTGATTTTAATGAGTTGTGGCAAGGTAAGCATGAAAATGACCTCCAGGGTTTTAATAGAATATTTACCACTGAATTCTCTGAGGAAACTGTTCTTGTAAATTGCCTAAAAGAGATAGCTGCTTCGTTTGGCTGGCTATCTCTCACCGACAAAGAATGTAAGTCACTGATTCCTGAAAAGAAATTGAGTTCACCACCAGATTTCTATATCCGTGATGGCAAAGATGTTATACTCTTTGAATGTAAGGATGTCAGGATACCAAAAGAAATAAAGTCAGATGGAACGACAAAGCAACTTATAGATGAGATCGATAAGGATTTTGTTGGGTATCTAGACACCGAGAAAAACAAATGGCGTTATAAGGGTGTTGGTCAGCTGGTAAGGAATGCTAAAAGGATACAAGGCGGTCTGTTTGAATGGGATAAGAAAGCTGATAAAGGCAGCAAAATATACTTAGTGCTTGTCCTGGCAGACACTAGACACGTGGATGGTGGATGGAAGAATTACTTGAATAGAAGGATGTTTGAGGAGTGCGCGCGCCAAAATGTGGAAGTTAGTAGAGTTTGCCCATTGGTTTTAACTGATTTAGGCACGCTCATTACCTATAAGCACAACTTCAAGAAATATGGTTTCCTACATTATTTCGTGCAATATTTCCAGAAGACAGGTTTTGATCCAAAGACTCTTTTTGTGGGTGACTATACAACGAATATCATGAACCAGACAATGTCATTTGGTGTGTTCATGAAAGGTGAAAAGATGATAGGCGGAGAGGAACTAAGTAATGAAGTTCTGGCCACTGTTATTAAAAATCCCAAGAAGTTGGGGTATCATTCGTATGTGACAAAGACTGTGGAATATTCAGATTTCTATAATGACAGAGAGAGAAACACACAAGAACATCTAAAGGGAATAAATAAACGGTGGTTGATAGAAGGCGTGACTCACATGATTAGTGTGGATTGCTTTGACAGTTTCTCGATGGATGCAAAACGGAGCTTGCAGATGATGTTTCAAAATTATAACGAGAAGAGCGAGGTAAAAGAACACTTCCGTAAGTTAAAACGAGTAGAAGATAACTACCAGGGAACATGGCTGACGCTGATAAATCATCAGGCTTTGTACAGATTGTTGAAGAAAGTATTGATGTTGCCCAATGAGTATGCTGGTATTGGGGAGAGTTTTGATGCTTACGAGGCTCTTCTGAAAGCTATACTGACAGAAAACAGTATTGAAATGAGGAGAGAGAAGGATGTTCTAGAAAAGATAGACGGAGAAATTGAAATACGCGATGCCAAAATCATCATGCAACAAGATGTGTTAAATCTGGATCAGTTCGGTGAAAACAAAAAAGAATTACAGAAAGCACAAATGTTGAAATATATTGCATTATGTGAATTTGGGAAAGAACATAAAGAAGTTGGGGAAGCTATAAAACGAGTGGTTAATAGATATGGATTCCAAAATGAGTTCAGCTATATGCTATTGGCCCAGATGCCACTTGCTGTTTATCATGATAAAGAAAACTTCAAGGAAGGATTATACTATGTTCGTAAACAGGACTATGTGGAAACCGATGCGATAAGGTTGTGGAATGAATTTGTAAATTATGTATCAGATAAATGTATTGACATCTGGGACACAGAAAAGATGATATCCATTTTTACAAAGCAAGAAATGTTGGATAACACCTGTTTCAGAAAGTATCCCGTCTTGAAGATGTCGGACGATGAATATTTGATAGCTTCACAACCATACTATTCACATCTTATATATGATGGTTTTTGGTGGAGTGTAAAAGAAGAATTGAAAATGGGGCTTTCTGACAATTCCATTATGAAATTGTTAACTAAGGAGTTTTCTGAGAAAAAATTGTTTTATGAACTGGTTAAGCTGATGATAGGTGACAAACGTATTAGAATATACAATGATTATTGCTTTGAGGCTCAGCAATCGGCACCAGATGCCGCTATCAAAACTAGACATCATTTATTCTTGTTTGAATATAAGGACATGAGAGTGCAAAGAAAAGCGGCAGATGGTGGAGATATGAACTTGCTTATGGATTTCATAGATGATAGGCTAAATAAAGAAAAGAAGACAGGAGGCAAGAATAAAGGACTGCCACAACTTGTAAACAATATGGAGGATTTCTTTACGGGGAAATACCCATGGAAGGAATACTATGGCAAGGGAAAGGTCCTAGTTCATCCTATAATGGTTGTAAACAGTCGTTTGTTTGGCGTGCGAGGAATCAATTATCTCATGAATCAAAAACTAAAGCTGAGAATATTAGAGAGCGAGATTCTTAAAATACATGAAAAGCAAATAGGTGATTTGCTGGTCATAGACTACGATATGCTGATACTTGTTGCTTCATGGTCATATAAAGACCATGCACAATTCCATAATCTGTTATATAGTTACCAAACACATGTAAGAAAGGCTCAAGATATAGTTACCCAGTGCGATTCGTACCGACACTATGTTATGAACAAATGGGAGAGGGAGATGACAGAAAAGGATAAGAAGAAATTTGAAATAGGTTATAAGAGAATGGTTAAAGCTATGATTGGAACTACCCTACATCAAAAATGAAAAGTGTGCCCCCTATATGAGACCCCCTATATGAGAGAAAAGTAGGAAAAAAGAAAAGAGAAGGAGGCTGTGGCACTCCTTCAAGCCGACAGGGGGTGGCTTATTTAATCAAACATTCAAATTATTCTCGTCCTTTTTTACAATAGCGATGTTTCCCTTTTGTAGATTAGGTTGATAGTGGCAAATCCGTTAGGAGCAACGCATTACCAACCTCAAATCCATTTGTGGTATAAACACTTATACGTTCACCATCATCAATACCCTTCACAAATACACTAATGGCACATAGCCACTATATCATTAATCAGTGTCCTCACATCATCAAATATTTCTGTATCCTGCATCTGTTTGGCAATATCAAATTTCTTGATGCCAAAATGCTTACATAGTGGATCAATTACTGACTTTGGATCCAAATCAAAAAAATGACTTGATGCGGCCGATGGGGCCGTATCTTTAATATCAGCAGGAACTATCAAACCGTGTGTAGTATTCAGATAGCTTTCAACATCACTCTTCCAAACTGCAAAATCCCCACCTTTCTTTGTGGCCACAGCCCTTGCTATTGCATCCACACTTATGAGATAACTCTCAATTTCCATCCTTCTCCATGTCCTGTATAATAAAACTCCATTGGCATCATGAATATCATTTAATCCCTGAAAATGAAGATTATTATCAACAAGTTCTTTGGGAGCACTGTCTCTATCCGAAAGGCTCAAGCATTTTATTCCATGTATCTCGTCTTTCAGATAAAGGAAAAGCGATGTGCGCTCTTTGTGTTTGTTTGCATATGGCCATACAACAAGATTCGAAGGCCATTGTGCAAATGTACTACACCAGTATTTCAAGAAATTCGCGTCACTCTCGTTCTCAACAAGCAAAACTTTCTTTTCGCGTTGAACAGCTTCTAGACGGGGAAAATACTCTGATCCAATACCTGCAAGCACTCTTACCTTCCCTTTCTCGCTCCCCAAATACTTATGACTCCTACCCCGAAGATGTAGAATGGATGAATAGTCAAATATCCTAATAAGTTCACACGAGTGTGATGCTAACAAAACCTGTTTATGAAATTGGTCTGCAAGTTCACAGAGATCTTCCATTAGCACACTTTGAAGCGTAGAATGCAAATGCGCATCCGGTTCATCCAACAATATTACATCTATAGATGGTGAAAGCACAAAGGCATATACGCTCAACCATTGAAGGAACCCACTACCTTCCGACATAATGTCTCTCTTTGAATAGCCTGGTAGAAGTTTGTATGTTAGACCTGTCTTTGTAACTTTGGCAAAATTGATGTTTACATAAGTATTAAATACTTCATTAAACTTCGCTGGGATAATGATGCCCTTGAATATTCTGTATATTACCTCATTCAAACGTTCAAATGGGTCATTCTCTAGTATCCATTTTACCTGCGATTTCTTTAATCTAGGAGCACCAGCTTTTAGTTCCTTTTTCTTTTTATCGCTAGCTTTATGAAGTTCCATCAATTGGTTGCGAAGTATTGCGCCAGCATTACCCTGGCCTAAATACTTGTTACGACTAGCTTGTGAATACCATTCTTCTTTGGCTGTCAAACCAGCAAAAGATGGAAGGTAAGCAACCATGGGTACTTTGTCTCCGATAATTAGGTTTGAGCCACCATTTTTAACAAACAGCTTATCTTGGACCTCATTCAACGAGATAGTAAGGAATCGTTCACCAGCTGGAACATCCCAATAACAAGTAATGGATAGTGAATATGGATTGCCTACTTTTAGGTTTGTCCAAAGATGTTTGAATGAAGGAATATTCAAAGGAGTAAAATCCGATAAAGAGACGCCGTATCCATCCCCACGTATTCCTGCTAACAATGCGTCAGAGCGTTTCTCATTCACTACTACATTACAACAGTATGACCAGGTTGAAAGGGCATAAAGGAATGTTGATTTACCAGAATTGTTTCCACCCACAAGTAAAGAAACACCTTCGGAGTGTAATTCAATAGTGTCGTCATCAAATGAGCGGAAATTCTTTATAACAACCTTTTTAATCATTTCAATTCTTTCGAGCTAATTTTAATTGTACCCATGTGTGTTAGTCCTCCATCCACAAAGAACCTGTAAATCTTTACATACATATTGTCTGCCATTAATCCTTGAAGCACCTCATCGAATTTCTCCTTTGAGATTAGATTCTCTTTAATGTTATAATCAGCGAGCGTTCCACAAATAATATCTGCAATTCTGTTTTCGTCATCATAGAAGGGCACAACACTAGAATCTGGCTTAGCTGCACAGAACAGATACTGCCGAGCATCCATATATCCATATTGCAAAGCATTGAATATGGGAACTGCTAAGCCATCACAAGTCTCATTAGTTTTGTCCCGATCTGGGAACCATCCAAAAATATGGAGAACAGGTAAGTTCTTCAGTATTGATGCGGTATAGTATGATGCCAATAAAGTAATTAATAAGACATCTATGTGATTAGTCACTTTTTTCTTTAAGAAAATCTCTCTCTGTTGTTTCTTAATCTTTATAACACAATCACTATAGTAATCTCGCATTTGTTGGCTTCCCGCATTATCTCTCCAACGAGCAAATGTTTCCTTTAGATTCGCAAGAAGCTTCTCAACAGTTTTTATCTGCTCAGTCTCATCAGTTCCAAACAATTGTTGCCGGTCATTTAATATGAAAGAGAAACAGAAAACTGCTTGTGTTTTGATATAAGACATAAACTCATCATTGATGTTTTTTGTATGCTTAATATCTACAGGTTGCATTTCGTTTATCTTTTTCTTCAGTTCTTGATATGTCGCTTCGTTAAAGAATGGCATAAGAACAAATGTAAGCACATCGTTCGGTTTGTTCTTATCATCCAAACAATAGTCACTATATAACATCCACTTTGGAGAGAATGATGCCCTCTTTAAAAAATCTTGTATTAGGGCTTTCATCTCATCCTTCTCAAATTCCTGCCTCATCAGTTCTATACACGCATCAATACTTACCATAGTTAATCTCGATTCATTGTTCCGTTAGAAAATGGGACACAAATAATATTTTCTCAAATTCTTCAATACTGAAATACTGATTTTGATTTTCACTTTTATATTTTTCACTCAATTCTTTCAATTCCTTGAACGTCTCTAACTGCAGTTCCTTCAACTCAATAATAGTATAGTTAGAATTTGAGGTTAATGTTAAATCTTAAAATACTCCATATACATTATCTATTATCGTCACTACATTTTCTGGCGCTCTTTGGTTTTAATGAAGCATATACTAAATCATTAAGCCCTTTGACGATGCCATCATTATCAATACCAAAGAAAAGGGAACCACCCAAGCCATTGGCAAAAGCACTTACACTCTTCAGCCAGCTCTTAGGTTTCCTTTCTTCAAGCATTACCTTGAAATCATATGCAGTACATTTTGCTATCAGAGTCTTTAATCCCATTCTATATAAATTCTCATTTTACCTTGCAAAGGTACTCATTTTTATCGAGAGTCGAGCATCTCTTTGGCGTTTCGCGCGTATTTTAAGCAAATTTTATCTAAAAACACATCTATTGGAGAGTAAAAGTTGCGTTAATTGAAGTTTTTTAATTAACTTTGCAACGCATAGTGGCGACATGCCATCTTTGCACGACATATTGATAATACGAAGCGTTATGCTCGACTTGCAAAAGGAAACGTGAGAAACTTCCAAGAAAGAACTGCAAGAACGGTGTACGGTTCGCGCTATATAGCGTGGGCTGGTTACTCCTTCTCAGTTCAGGTAATTCTCACGACCTCCTTTTGAAGAAGTGGTATATCAGTGCCACGCTTCTAACGTTTAATAGCCCTTTTGGTCGCTGGAGGGCAAAATAAAAGAGACGACTATGAGTCAATTATCTAAAATCTTGGTTACTATAGGAGTGGTTGTCCTATTTGTTATTATCTTTGGTGCAATTGCTGGTTCTATGAGCGATGCTGGTCGGACACCTGGTATTTTGGGACTAATTGTTTTTGGTGCTTTGATAGGGGCATTGAGGGCTATTTGGAAGAAGCCTAAGAACGAAGAAAACAAAGACAATACATCCGTTCTTCAGAAGTAAAACAAACTCGGAATGTTTAAAGACTATTATCAGATATTGGATGTTTCTTTTTCTGCTTCCAAGGAGGAGATAAAGAAGGCATACAGAAAGATGTCATTGCAATGGCATCCAGACAGAAATCCAGGAGCTGATGTTACAGAAATGATGCAAGACATCAATGAGGCCTATAAGATTCTGAATGATGATATTAGTCGGGCAAGATATGACAAGGAGTATCTATTATTCACCCAACAACGCGAGAACAGCAAACTTAAACGTTCAAGCCCACAGCCAGAGTCTTGGAATTACGATTATGAAGTAAATGATGACGATTTAAGGAATGACATTAACGAGGCAAGAGCTTACGCAAAAGATTTGGTTGACGAGTTCTTCAAGAGCCTAAAAGAGACATCAAAAGCCGCAGCGAAAGGTGCTTGGGATGGCGCTTATGGCTATATCATTGGCGGTATTATCGCCACAATAATATTTGCATTAATCAGAGCATGTCATTAAAAACAAACAGAATCATGAGTATTAAATTTTTTATTGGATTAGTGGTTTCTTCCATGATATTCACATCATGTGGTCAGAAGAAAGAAGTAACTTATAGTAAACATTCAAGCGCTGATAATACATATAGTGTTGAGCTTCCAACGAGCGCAACACCGGGAAGATGTGTTGGTGATTTATTGAGTTTTGAGGATGCTAATTCTCATCTAATAATCACCATACAGCACATTAACGAAGGAAGCATCGAAGAATATATCCGTAACAAGGATGTAACAAACGACACCTTTTCTTATGATCTCTTCCAGTCTTCTGATACAACATCCTTCTATAAAATCACAAGAGGAAACAATATGTGGTCGGCTTATGACCTTTATATGCTCAAATGTTTGGATGGAAAGAACTATCTTTTCAAGGTTAGTTCTGATGTGCTTGGCCAATCGGAGATGATAGAGATGATAAAGCATATCTACACTTCGATGAAACTAAATGGAATGGGAGAAGGTGCTGATGCAGATGCCGCAACAGAAGAAGCAGAAGCTGTTTCTCTTGAAAAGACGTATTCGACAAGATTCTATTCTGTAAAGTACCCTAAGGGATGGAAGATTACAGAGCATTTAGATGAAATGACGGAAGTATATATCGGTTGTCAACCAGAGAATTTTGGGTTTACCATTGTACGTTTTGAAACGGATTACACTCTTTCAGAAGTGAATGCAGAAGGAAATGAGAATGTTCGCCAAGCAGGTTTTAGAATCTTGGAAGAAAAACAGATGACAGTTGACAAGGCAAAATGCTATAGAGCAGTTCAAGAAATCTCCATTCAAGGACAAAAGGTGAAACACATTTCTTACACGTTCAAGAAAGGCGATATGCTGTACAATATCAAGTTTGGAACTGTGACGACAAAAGAACAAGAAAATATTGCTGCTGAGATAATTGATTCGTTCCGTTTTATGTAACCAAGATGAAAAGGGCTATCTCTGTATATTTGCTTTTCCTGTTTTGCATTGCAGGATATTGTCAGAGGACTTTGAAGTTTACTGACGTTATGCTCTATTGTGGTGGCACGAATCTTACCGTTTCTGAAAACTGGGACTCTTCAGATTCAGAAAAACTTGGCATTATACATGTGACAGAAAAAAGGTTCTACGAGTTATTAGGTCAGAGAAGAAGCATTGACATTGACTATTGGACATGGAGAAATGAACGATTTGGGAATGGCGTTTCTGGGACTTATTCTTATCTAAGGGAACAGAATGATGGTTTGTCAGTCAGCGTGTTCTATAACAATGAAGAATTGGCTCTCTTGCTGGAAAACAACACCGATATGCACATCTTCATAGACCTCAGCAGTCTAATGTTATTCTATTGCGACAATGCCGATGAAGGTGTAAAATCTGTGAGTCCTATAGGCAACACTTTGCGCAACAAAAAATTCCACAGATTTGACTACGTCCTGATTCCACCAAAGAAAAAGGCTGAAACATCCTTCCATAGTTTGCAAAACCTTTCCATTTTCCCAGCATCGCTTCCCAAAGGCACAATCATCCAATATGATGTTTTTTCTTATGCTTTCTCAACTGACCCTTGGGATACCATTGAAGACATGATTCCAGAAAAAGGAAGGAACGGAAAGAAACTATTTGAAGAGAAAGATGGTGTATATTATTTCTCGCTCCAAAACGATTTTCTAACAGCAAGTTCCTTTGGCAATAAAAAAGCGTTCGGCTTTGAATCAAAATACCACTGCAAATTATATTGAGACCATTAGCCACGACGATTATACCGCCGTGGCTAATTTCAAGTTACTGTTCTCCTTTACAATCGCTTCTGTTGCTCCTAATGTAAGCCTTCACATGAACGGTTTTACCATTCTGCTTTCTGACATACTCTGGAATGCGATTAAACTTCCGTCCTTTGCTATCTTTAGCCATAACTTTCAGCACCTGTCCTTTACAGGGGTCTTAAACATTGCCGTCAATATTAACGGTAGTACAAAGGTAATCGTTGACCGATAAACCTGCAAGTGAGTTATTTTTTTACTTATACTTTCTTACGATTTTGCTTAGTGTGACACCGCAATCTATATATCAGCCTCTTCCCCAGCCAGTCTTTTTCTTTGTGCCGTCCCAGTTGGTAAGCTCACTGTTGGAACCTCCACCGCCTGTATTGATGCCGCCTCTACCGCCAGCGGCAAGGAGTAAGTTCGCCATCAAGTCTTTGGTGACCGTCATGGCATCACAAAGTTGCCGAGTGCGAGATGCTGTAAGACCAGTTTTGAACTCGGACATACCATTCCATGTCACCCTCTCTAATAGATAGGCGGCAGCCATCCTGCGTTGCTTTTCGTCAGTTGGGTCAAGGCCATACCTGAATGCTTCAGCAATGATACCCCATGCAACAGCGTTACCCAGCTTTGGCTGGAAGTCGTTGTCTTTGCCATCTGCATAATCCCTGATGGCAGCAACACCATCTTCTATCCATTTGTCAATCTGCTTCAAGAAGGCTTTTTTGTTCTGCTGAATGTTCTCCCAGATTTCCTTGATTTCTGGGATGCCCAGCATTTCCCGGACTTGGTTCTCTGCATTCTCGGCCCGCTGATGCTCGCTATATGCCTTGTTGCCTGAACGGACGGCCTCGGACTCAGCTTTGCCAAGTCGCTCCTGTAGCTCTTTGATTTCTGCATCCTTCTTGTCCCGAAGTCGGGTGATGGCATTCTCATCCATTAAGGAAATCCGCTTTCTGAGAACATCGTTTTCCTCAGTCAATTGACCGTTCTCCTTTAGCAGTTGTTTGTTTTGTTCTATGATGGCACTTGCATTCTGCATAGCTTTATGATAAAGCGACTTACCCATTTTCCGTATATCTTCATTGTGTGCCTTCTTGGCTTCCATAAGAGCGGTCTGCAATTCTGTAAGGATGGTTTTAATTGCCTGTCTGCGTTCTTCTTTCCATTCTTTATGTCCGAATGTAGGAATTGGCTTTTCAAGTTCGGTTTTTATGGCATCCCAAGCATTCTTTACAAGTGGGTCTGTCTTTAAGGTCGGCACAATGAGGTCTTCCTCCTTGATGTCCAATGCCGCAGCATAATCTTCCAGTCGGGATATGTTGCCTTCCAGTTTTTCCTTATGGTGCTCCTTGTTTTGTATCTCACCCTCTAACCTGTCATTCTGCTCTTCCAGGCTTTCCTTTTGCTTCTTCATGTCCTGCACTTCGCCCGTCATCTTCTCCTTCTGACCTTCCAGACGTTCATTCTCCAACTGGTTCTTGGCAATGGCATCCTTAGCCTGGCGTTCAGCCTCCAATATAGCCTTGCTCTTGTGGACACGCTCACGCCGTTCCTCACCTGGCAGCATGGCGATGTCGTCACCACGCTCCAGACCGTACTTGTGCCCAACCTTGTTATAGTAGTCGGTGTGCATCTGGTAGTAGGTCTTTCCTACAGCATATTTGTCCTTACCCCATACACTGGCATAAGATACACATTCCTTTTCCCTACGTTCGTCTTCAGTTCTAATGAAGTACGAGCGGATTTCTTCAGGTAGTTTCTTCCACTCCTTTTGGGAGAGTACCTTCGATTTGTCATCCTTATGCACATACTTGGCTGATGCACGACCTCTGGCTTTTGTCTTGGCAACAGGAATGGTCTGAATCTGGATGTGAGGTGTGGTCTCGTCAAGATGTACGTCGAAGCCGATGATGTTCTCCGTTCCCCAACGGTCACATGCCCAACGGTAGGTGTCCAATGCCCAATCTCTGATGCCTTGTTTCAGTACGACATGGGCATTGCTCTTTTGCAGGGTGAAGTCCACATCTTGGTCACCGAAGGCAAGTCGGGTCAGCGCATCATGGTCGCCACTGACGATGATGCCGACAGTGCAGTTCGGGCTATTGTCGGAGATTCCTAAAGGATTGTTCTTGTCCATGTAGGGTTTGAAACCGAGTTCGTCAAGACGCTTCTGCAAACGCTCATGAAGTGGCACGGGATTGGAACCGAGAGGAATGGTTTCGCCTTGGCCGTTGATCTCAAAGTTGAGATGCTTGCGTGAGAAGTCGTAATGGTTGTTGGTGTCCTGGTTCTTCAGACGATAGGTATTCTCGTCCCATCCGCGACGTTCAGGCTCATAGCCTTCCGCAGCTGAAAAAGACTTTGCTGGTGCGCCAACATGGATGGCGGCACGAGGAATGTTGTTTCTTGATTTACTCATTTTGTTCTATAGTTTTGAAGTTTATGTATAACTGTTTATCGGGTCTCGGGTGGAACCTGAGTGGAGGGTTGAGGGAGAGAGTCACTCCCTCACAGATGCACTTTGTTCCTGGCTTTTGCCACATGTCAAGGCACAGAGTGGCTAACGTGGCCCAACCCTCGGAGAGCATAATGGGACTTTTTAAGGGAGCGTGCGAATCTAAAAGTCCATATTATGTTATGGGATTATTCGGTAATCCCTCACGGCGAACGCCTACGCTCAGGTTTACTCAGACTGAAAGGATGTTACGAAGCACTACCTTGTTGGGTGACAGGTGACGTTGCCTTCGTCCATTCTTTGTCACGCAGATAGACGTAGAGATAGGAACGTGAACTTAGGTCACCTTGCAATCGCTGGGTATGTGCGAATGCTGCCGTTCGCTCACTTTCGCTAAGTTGCTGCCATACGCCAAAGGCTTGCGATTCGTTGTCACCAATCTTCTTGTAGATGACTTTCATTCGGTCAAAGGAAGAAGTGACATCGCTAGCATTGAAACCGTCAATACTGGTTGCATTGTCGGATTCCGGTGAATGCTTGCTATCGTTAAGACACTCGGAATCCTTGGGAACTTCAACGACATTGGCTGCATCAGCGAAAGGTGATGACACAACGGTTTCTTCAATCGCTTTTGGCTTTGCTGTCGTTGCGTTCGCTACATTCGCTGCATTCGCTTTCTTCGTAGGAAAGGCTGGTGAACTTGTATTCCTTGCACTCCTGCATTTTGCACTCTCGCTACATTTCTTGCTTTTCGCTTCTGCCGCTACTCGCATAGAGTCAATGTCCTGTAGGAGCAAATCATAGTAGGCTTGCAAGCGAAGGTCATCAAGGTCTGTTCTTGTACCTTCGGTTACATAGGTGACTACAGCCTTTACCAGTTTGCCTACTTCGGCAGACGGACGCTTGCACACTGCGGTGAGCACGTTCGCTAAAAACGGAATTCTTTCAAATGGTTTCATGTTCGTTACTTTTTGAAGGTTCTACAATAGGGTCAGTTTGCCAGCTGGACTTGTTTGGCTTACGCTTGTGCGAAGCGAGGATTGCCGCATTCTCCTCATCCGCTGTCAGCGGGACGACATTCCTGCGCTTCGTCTCCAGCCACTTGTCAAGCTCATCCTGATACAGGATCCATCTTCTGCCAGGCTTGGTGGCCGGGATGGTGCCATCCTCCAGTTTCATGTACATCGTTCCCCTAGGGATGTGTGTGTACTCGATTGCCTCTTCCACAGTCATTGGCTTGTGGCGGTTCTCCTTTACTGGTTTACTACTCTCTACCTGCTGTCTTGTCAGCATGGCTCTCATGCCCATCACCTCATCCCGAAGCTGGGCAACGACCTGCGGGAGGTCGTTGAATGTCAAATTCTCGTTTTGCATAACTTATCACTATTTTGGTGAATCGGCTGCAAAGGAACTCAATGATGCCATACTGATTCCGATTATTCACGATAATCCACGAATAATCATGTCAACATGAAATAATTGGGAAAATATGGACTACAAGGGGAAAAGTGATAGGGGGAAAGAAGAAAATAGAACTTGCGGAAAGGCTTATCGGGTACCCACAAAAGAAGATACAAAAACGGATAGTGGGCGAAAACCGATGCGATGACATCAGCTTTCGCCCACTATCTGGAGATTGTCAAAAGAGGAAAAGAGGTAGATAAAGTTGAAGCCTTACTTAAAGTGGCAGCATGGCTGTATATGATAGGATTCTAGCAAAAACCATAAAATAGAACGAAGCCAGCAGACCTCGCTTTATTTTGGCAAATCATCATCTTCCATTATTTTTCTTGCTTTTTGGAGTATTTCATAATCCCATTTGTTTAAATTATCATCTTCACGAAATGAATGTTCTAAAAATGGGTTGTCACAAATCTTTTGACACCATTCCCTATTTGCTTGTTCAACATCAAACCTAGTAAATGGAATAGGTAACCTTTTGTGACAACAACTTGCCCATAGTAGAAGATTACTCTCATCCCAATATACAGTTACCAGTCCAAACCTACTATAATAACTTGCTATTTTTAAGATCCTTTTCCAAGAACAATTAACATGTCTTATCTCTTCGCGTTCTCCAAACTTTGAACTAATAATTGGAATAAGTATTCTAAAAAAGTGAGCCCTATTATCCTTTGAAATCATATCAATAAAGGTGTTAAGGAAACTTTTATTAATAATACTAATCACATACTGTTCAAACTTATTGCTGCCAAAATCAGCTAATGTATCATCATCATTTATTTTACTGATACACAATGCTGGTTCTTCGTCATCCCATAGTTCTAGTATTCCCGTTACCTTACTACCATCATCCATAATATTTACTGAATGAGGCAACAATTCATATGTTACACAAGGGAACAATTGTACTAAATTTATTCCTTTCCAGTCATTTTCTCTTGCATATTTGATTGCTTTCCGATGACAATTGAAAAAATAATGCAACAAAGCACGTTGTTTTTCAGAATTTAATAGGACGGGGGTATGGTGCCATTCATCACATACACAAAACCCTTCGGTTATTTCATTTGTGCATTCATCTATTTCTTTATGATAGACGAATTTATTTCCAGAAACATGCAGAAGAACAGGCATATACGTTTGGGGAAGTCCTTCGGCATAACATGTTTCAATAGAGATTGGAGCTGTTGTAAAATCTTTTCTTCTCATAAGTTTTGCAAAGGTACGAAATTTCTACCTTTTTTTATCTAGGAGCTATGTTAAACTGTCTTTTCACCCCTCATTTCTTGACCGTTCCTTTGTCCAAAACTCAAAGTTATGGATATTTCTACACTCACTTCTCTCATCAATGCTTTACGCGCAGAGACGAAGCTAGACTGCATCACACCGTATTCCTTAGGGCAAGGTAGAGAAACAACAGCTGCTCAGCAGATTACACAATGGAATTCGCAAGTAGGGGGCTGTCTGTGACTGACTACAGGAAGTACCGCGAAGCTTCGTGGCAATATGGCCGTATATGAAAAGGGGTCAAACTATAGGGTGTTGAGAATAAAAAGAATGGGCATGAGATTTACAATCCATAATCATGCTATCTTGCTTAAAAATCAGCGAAAACGAGAAAATATTTTTGAATTTCGCTGATTTTTAAACATGAAATCTATTCAAAATGGAAGTGATAGTCACCCTTGTCTGGCTCGTCTATCACGATGCTTCCTGTATCAGGCTGAAACTTGAAATTGCGGATGCTGTCAAGTTCTATGTCTTTCATTACGTCAGGAAACATACGCTTAATGAAGATGGCGCGTACTTCGCCCGTATAGTCTTTCTTGCTGCCCAGCCTCTCGGCTATATTCCAGACGAAGTGCCGTAGGTCAAGGGTGGTAAGAGGGGACTTCAATCTGATTGGCACAGGAATATGCTGCCAGTCATCGGCCCACTTCCTGATTGCATCACAGAGTTTTTCCAACTCTTCATTGTCATAGATATATGGGGACATGGTATGGGTCACATATTCCATGATGGCATCAATGGTGTTCTGTCGCCTTTGTTCCTGCTCGCGCTGATATTCCTTGCAGCGTTGGGCATATAGGTCGGGCTGCTCTGTACTCGTCTCTGTCGTATCAGAAACCTCCTTAGTAGGTTCTGCCGAATCGGAAATCTCTATCGTAGGTTCTTGCAATTCTTCTGACAAGGGCTCTTGTGCAGATTCTGTTTGAGGTAGAACTTCTGCCAGACATTCATGAACTTGTTCAAAACTCATGTTGTCCGTTGAATCTTCTGTTACTGCTTCCGCTTCTTGGTCGGTCAGGAATATGGTTCCTTCGTGTTGCCCGTTCTGCAATCTAAGTGGCATTTCTGCCAATACGGACTGGAACAGATAATAGACAGTCCCCAGCAAGCCACTGGATATAACAAAAGTTACGAACTTGGCAAAGTTGTCTTGCCCAAAGTCGTTACCCACCTTCAATGACACGAAGAGGGAGATGGTGAGGATGACCAAACCTGGGCATCCCCACACAAGGCAGTAGTCTCTTACAGCCATGTTTTCTGTCTTGCATTTTACGTTGTTCATCTTTCTTTCCTTTCTATATTTATTGATTTGACTTGTCAGAATTATCGGTATCATCCAGAACTCATCTGAGCGATTTGTAACGCAAAGTTACTCCGATTATTTCCGACAGCTCAAAATCTTCCGAAAAATCCGCTCCGTTTTTACATTAGTTTAGAAATTGGTCCTACCGAGTATGAAAAAAGAACCAATAATCATACTATAAAATATTGATGGACATGACGAAAGGGAAAAGAAAAAGGGAGAAGCAATGCCACTCCCTGTAACATACACATTATATAATATGTGTCCGATAGAACCGCAGGTCGTTATTGCCCCACGACCTTTAGTTGCACCGTCTTCATCGGTTTGAGCGTGATGCGATTTACTGACTCGCGCTTGCTTTCATCTGCCATCGCTGCATAAATCTGTGTTGTTGAGACGTTCTTGTGACCCAACATGTGCTGAACGGTATAGACACTCGTACCAGCATCCACCTGAAGTGAACCGAAAGTGTGTCGGCTGCAATGGAACGAGATTTTCTTGGTGATGCCGGCGGCTTTCAGCCAGTTCTTCAATGGCGCCTGTGTCATCTTGTCTGCAAAGCCGACGAAGACGGGGCCTGTTCCTCGCTCGCCGATCAGTTCCAGAGCCTCGTCACTTATGGGATTGTTTACCAGTTCCTTTGTTTTCTGCATACGAAGGGTAACATACATACCTCCATCGCCGTATGGCTGTATGTTCTCCCATGTGAGTTGCTTGATGTCGCTCTTTCTCAGACCTGTCAGACAAGCAAAGAGAAAAGCGGTTTTTAATACGGGATATTGGCATGGGGTGTTCGCCAACCTGACAAGCTCATCCTTGGACAGGTGCTCTTTCTCCGTGGGGATGGTGTCTATGCGCTCCAAGAAGCCGTTGGGGTTCTCCATAATCTTGTGCTCCCTGTAGGCAGTATGGAGTACGGCACGGAAGGTTGACCAGTAGCCAGCTACACTATTGATGTGAAGTTTATGTTCCGTGTGGATGGTCTGAGGTGCAGTCATCAGGTACTCACGGAACTTGTTGCACAGGTCAACATTGATTTCATCGAAGCGGCACTTATTGTTGCAGAAACGGGCAAAATGCTTATAGACGTGTTGCCACTTGCAGTTCTTCTTGTCTGCCTTCTGTTTGAAGTAGGCAAGGAAGTCGCCTTTCATCTTGTCACGGTCAAAGAAGTCGTACCTCTCATTGACTATGGACTCATAGCGACGGCAACGGAGGGCTTCTGCCTTCTCACGCATACGGTCGTTGTAGTCCTTCTCTCGTTGTGACTTCGGCTTGGCATAGATGTAGATGCCGAGGGATTCATGGCGCATAACCTTCATGGTGGACTCGTCCCGATAGCCGGGATAGTAGTCAAGGTAGAAGGAAAGCTGTTCTCCGCCTTTGATTTTCCGTGTGCGGAGGGTCACGGTCTTGCAGATGTTACTCATACTTATATCTTTTAAATGTTAGTAATCATGGTGGAGCGTTTCTCCACGGGTGCAAAGGAACTCAATGATGGGATGCTGACTCCGATTATTTCCAATAATCACTGAATAATCTGTCAATAAGGTAGAAACTCAGAATCCAGAGGGGGGCATTCCCAAGGATTTTCGTTCTTCCATTACTCTCTCAACGTCTGAACGGAGCAGGAGGTTAAGCCGTCCTACCTTTGTCTTCTCAATGTGCTTCACCTTGACGATATGGCAGATGTTGGCTTTGGTCAGTCCGTAGAGTCTCTGCACCTGCTCAACGGTATAATAGTTTTCGTCCTCCAACAAGTCCGTCCGGCGTAGTTCATCAAAGTGGCTTTGAGAATAGTAGGTGTGTCCATACTCACGTTTACTGGGAATCTTGTGACGGTGGGCATAGGAACGGACTGCCGTTAGGTTAATACCGTAACGGTCTGCCACTTCCTGTGGTGACAGCCAATCGACGATGGCATCAGTGTCTATGGTAGTGCCGAATACAGCATCAATATGTTTCTTGCTGTAATAGTTCCGTCCAGCTATACGGCACATGGGAATCTGGTGGTGTTTGGCAGAGGCATATAGCCACGACTGCTTGACCTTGTATATCTGCTTCACTTCTTCGCCAGAGTAGTATTCAAGTACTTCATCGGTTGCACGTTCCTCCTTTGCCTTGTCCTTTGCAGAATTCTTTATTTTCTTGGAAACAGACTTCTTGGGCTTAGTATATGGCAGGACACGATTATAAGGATTGGCCGCAAACATCTTCTCGATGTCACTCCTGCGGACAAGAGCCATTCGGCTGCTCAACCGTGAGGCAGGCAACTTCCCTTGTTCTACGAGTTTATAGACATATTGACGGGTACAGCCTAAAAGGATAGCTGCTTTGGAAAAAGTCAGGTACTCCTGCTGCTGGAGTTCCATCGCTGGTTCAACTGCCCGAAGGAAATCCCTTTGTCTCTTTTTCTTGGTTTCCTTCGCTTGCTCGGCACATTCCTCCGAGCAGTACTTCTGCATTCCGCTGTTTGTGGTGAAAACCTTGCCACAATAAGCACATTTTCTGGTCTTTGGCATACTTGCGATATTTGTTGGTTCAACATTTCTTTTGTTGTACCTCTCCGCAAGTAATCATAAGTTAACTCTCGACATCCATTGTCAACTTTCGCCACGATGTTGCATTTCTCAAAAGCGGGTCAGAAATCTGTCAACTCTTGTAACCTATCAGCAACCCTTGTCAACTCTGTCCACGATGTGGCAAAAATAAAGCCTCGTAAATTCCCTGCGGTAGAAATACGTTGCAAATTTATAGGGAATTTCCGAAGCAACCAAAAACGGCTTCTGAAGTGTTAAAATACAAAAGTGTCTGTAAGCCAGTTGTTTAAGTTTGATTAGTTTTCGTTGTTCATGGTAGTTTATAGGTCTCTAAATACAATATCGGAAAGCACGCCCTCCGATGGAGGTCACGCTGTTGGGAATGGTGATGGAGGTCAGGCTTGAACAGCCATAGAAAGCATCGTCTCCAATAAAACGAGTTCCTTCTTTTATTGTACATGTTGCAATCGTTTTGTCAACAACTTCAACAAGATAGGTATCTGCATATAGACAGTTTTCTATAATCGGTAGACTAGTACATCCCTCGAAAGCATATGCTCCAATGTATGTCACACTATTGGGGATGGAAATGGAGGTAAGGCTGGAACACCAAGCAAAAGCATAGCCTCCAATACTCGTCACGCTGTTGCCGATGGTGACAGAAGTGAGTCCTGTACACTCTTTAAAAGCATGGTCTGCAATTGATGTCACACTGTTGGGGATGGAAATGGAGGTAAGGTTGGAACACCCAGCGAAAGCATAGCTTCCAATACTTGTCACGCTGTTGGGGATAATGGTGTTTGAACATCCAAAAATAAGTTCATTATCAGCAGTTCTAATGATGGCATTACAATTATTCCGAGAGTCATAGATCGGATTCCCATCTTCCACTTTAATTCTAGTCAGGCTTGGACCGGCAGAGAATGCCGAAGTTCCAATTGATGTCACACTATTGCCAATAGTCACAGACGTGAGACCTAAACAGCCAAGGAAAGTACCGTCTTCAATTGATGTCACACTGTTGGGGATGGAAATGGAGGTAAGGCTGGAACAGCCTCTGAAAGCAGTATTTCCGATGGAGGTTACGCTGTTGGGGATGGTGATGAAGGTCAAGCCTGAACATCCAAAAAAAGCAGAGCTTCCGATGGATGTCACGCTGTTGGGAATAACGGTATTTGAACATCCAGCAATAAGTTTATTATCAGCAGTTCTAATGACGGCATTACAATCATTCCGAGAGTCATAGATTGGATTCCCATCTTCCACTTTAATTCTAGTCAGGCTTGAACAGCCATAGAATGCGCGGTATCCGATTGATGTCACACTGTTGGGAATGGTGATGGAGGTGAGTTCGTAACAGTTCCAGAAAGTACCATTTCCAATGGATGTCACGCTGTAAGATTTTCCCTCATAATTGACTGTTTCTGGTATCACTATATCGCCAGAATAATAATAATCTGCATCATCTGGGGCATAAGTCACTTCTGCCGTATTGGTTTCAGTCGACAGATTGTAATAGATGCCGTTAATCTCTACCGCCTCAGCATTAGCCAGTAGCGGTAGGAGCATCATAAGGATTGATAGTAATAGTTGTTTCATAAATGGATAAAAAAAGGCGGAACTGCTCTGTTGCTTTTCCACCTGTCTGGCACCGCCAAGTAGCCATGTATCAAGAGAAGCACGAACAGTTCACGCCCCTTGGACGTGAACCTTCGTCGCTTGTTCTCTGATACGG
>Ga0247611_10003316_pt1 | contig 24050 bp, 15 predicted proteins | sample 177DNAGHGhighgp2_FD_192422 | JGI IMG/M metagenome (GOLD analysis project Ga0247611, IMG submission 192422) | Sheep rumen microbial communities from Palmerston North, Manawatu-Wanganui, New Zealand - 1770 DNA GHGhigh gp2 | ecosystem: Host-associated > Mammals > Digestive system > Stomach > Rumen... | reverse complement strand
TGATAGCCACAGCGCGGCCGATGTTGGCCTTGGTCATGGCAGCCCAGCGGCGGGCACCGTCGGTATTCATAGACATGGTCACCTGAGGAGCACCTGTAACGTGGTCGAACTCGTCCTTGGCATCCACGACGACGTCACCCTCCAGCGGAGCACGTCCGTTGGTAGTGGTCACCTTCAGCGCATAGAGTTCGTAGATGTTCTTGGCTGTCAGATGGTCTGAGGCCTTGGCACTCCACAGCAGCTTGCAGTCGGAAGGTATAATCTGACGGGCAACGTCAGAATAGATGATCTTGTTGATTTCAGCCGTATCGCGCACATGGGCGTAGCCGACGAGTGCCAGCGAACCCTGTCCTGTTGTCTGCAGCATGGCGAGCAGAGGGTGCTGCTTCTTGGCGGCAGCCATGTCGGCCTCACTGCTTTTGCCTACGGTCTGTTTGTTGTCTTTCTGCAGCTTGAACTTAGTCTCGGCCTGGGCAGGTTTAGCCTCGGCGGTCTTGGCCTCTGCTGTTTCAGCTTTCACACTGTCAGCCTCAGCAGGAGTGGCCTTTTCACCAGCCTTCTCGTTGTCCTGGTTGGCCAGACGAGAGTCGAGCTGCACGAGATAGGGGATAATCTCTTCTGCGTTGAAGGTCTCCCAGAACTCCAGGTTAGCACTACCCTGCAGCAGCTTACGCATGCGCTCCGGTTCGCGGATACCCGGCATCTCCACCATGATACGGCCCTGCTGACCCTCCAGCTTCTGGATGTTGGGCTGCACGACACCGAACTTGTCGATACGGGTGCGCACCACGTTGAACGAGTTGTCGATGGCCGACTGCACCTCTATGCGCAGTGCTTTCTCCACCTCGTCGTCTGAGCTCTGCGGAGAAACCTTGCCCTGCAGCTGCTGGGTTGCGAAGATTTCTGCCAGGCGGTGGCCCGGTGCATTCTTGTGGTAAGCGTTTACAAACAGTGAGATGAAGTCAGCCTGACTTGTCTCTTCCTCTTTCTTTGCTTCGTCCATTGACTTGACGTAAGCAGCGTCTTTCTTATGGTCAGCGAGCATATCGACAACATCGGGCACACTGATTTCCAGAATGACGTTCATACCGCCCTTCAGGTCCAGTCCAAGACCGATCTGAGTCTCCAGACATCTCTGGTAAGAGTAGATACCCAGATATTTCACTGAGTCTTTGTACTCCTGCTGAGCAATGGGATCTTCTATCTGTGCAGCCTTGCTGTCATAATAGCTTGTGGCAGCAGAGAAAGACAAATAGAAAATACTTGCAAGCGTCAGTAAGACGGCGGTTACAATTACGATTCCTTTGTTTTGCATTTTAGTTTTATGAATTTTGATTTTAAGTTTCTTTTTCTACTTTGTTCAACGGTCTGAAGAATCCTACAGCCAAACAAGGCACAAAGGTACGCATTTTTTGGCAGAGCGGAAAATTTATAAGAAGATATTTATTTAATTTTTAAGGTTTTGACCGTTTTTTTAGCCATGCAACCACTGGATGGTGGTCCGATGCATGGATTTTGTCATCAACCCGGCATTTCACGCTCTCCCACTCTTCTGAACAGAAGATGTGGTCGATGCGCACCCACATGGCATGGTGATGGTAGGTGAAGCCAAGTCCTCTGCCACTGGTCACAAAGCAGTCGGTCAACAGACTGGCCACCTTCTGGTGGGCATAGGAGATGGGAGTGTCGTTGAAGTCGCCGCAGACGATGACGGGATAAGGTTGTCTTTCCACATACGACGCAATGGCATCGGCCTGCGGAGCCCTCCTGACTGCCGACTCCGACAGCTTGTCGATAACCCTTCGCGACTCCGCCTCGGCGCTGTCTCTCTCCAGTCCGCCGTCTATCATCTCCCTGAAACTGTTCCTGTCGGCCACCGAGAGTCCTGATGTTTCCAAGTGGGTGTTGACAACCACGACGGTGTCACCGTCGATGTTCAGGAAGAAGGCTCCACTGTGGAACAAGGCCGAGTCGGAATAGATGAGTTCCGTCTTTATCACTGGATATTTGCTCAACACATACAAGTTCTCGTGCGACTTATTCTTGAGCACCGTGTCGGCATACTGATAGTGGCCGTGGGTAGCCTCCGCAACTTGGGCAGGATCCAGCTGGGTAAGCGACAATTCCTGAAGACAAACGATGTCGGCATCCTGCTCTTCCAGATAGGCGAGAATGGGGTTGGGGGCTTCTTTATCTTCCCAGCCCCTGAAGAACCAGACATTGTAGGTCACGACCTTCAACAGGCTACTGTCATTATCCACGTCTCCACCGCCGAAGTTCAGGGGTACATAGTTGCGCACGGGCACATAGCAGACGGCCAGTCCCACCAGCGGAATCCATGCCCACCGAAACTTAAAGATGACCCAGAAGACAAGGAAGGCCATATTGACCGCCAGGAGAATAGGAAAGAACAGGCCAGCGGTTGACATCAACGGAAAGCTGGCTGGATTCAGCCGGTCGGAGTAACCGGCCAGCAACATCAGCAGGAGCGTGGACACATTGGCCCCCGCTATCATCTGCATGACGATCTTTCCCAGTTTTCCAATCATTACTTTTTACCCTGCTCAAAGAGTTTACGCTTCTCAGAAGCCGTCAGACTGTCATACCCACTCTTGCGGATTTTGTCCAGTATGCGGTCTATCTCTGCCTGTTCTTCTTGCTGCCGGGCATTGTAGTCCCAGTCTTGCGAATGGTTGCTGGTTGATGTCCACGAGCGGGAAGAAGAACCTTCGTCGGCCCGCTTGTGTTTGCGGCGTTCCCACCCGTTGCGCAGGTTGTTGAAGAACTGTTCGCCTCCCCCGCGTCCATAGCCGTCGGTGGGATGGTTTTGCCAATAGCGTATCATGAAGAAGCCAAAGAGCATGCCGCCCAAGTGGGCAAGATGGGCCACATTGTCGCTGGTAGTAGCCATGGCAGAGAATAGTTCTATCACCGCATAGCCCATCACAAACCACTTGGCTTTGATGGGAATGGGCAGAGGGAATATGAAGATGCGTTCTTCGGGGAATATCATGCCGAAAGCCAGCAATATGGCATAGATGGCACCGGAGGCTCCGACAGTGGTAAAACCGTTCAGCTGTACGGGGCTGACCATCGAGAAGCTGAGGCCCTGATCGGCCAGCATCAGATAGATGGAAACATACTGCGCCATCTCCTGTATCAAGCCAGCACCTACGCCACAGGAAATGTAATAAAAAAGGAACTTCTTGGGTCCCCACACTCTTTCCACCACGCAGCCGAACATCCAAAGGGCAAACATATTGAAAAAAAGATGCTCAAAACTGGCATGCATGAAGAGATAGGTGAAAAGCTGATAAAGATGAAAGTCGGCAGCCTTGAAAAAATGAAGACCCAGTATTTCATTCAGCAAATAGCCGCCATAGGCCGACTTGCCCATCAACAGACAGGCCACGAAAGCAACCACATTGACGATCAGCAGATTCTTGGTGACAGGTGGTATTCTCAACATTTTTCTTTTCCTTGTTCTTGTAATTGTCGGGTGCAAAAATACGAAAAATATCTGTCATAACACTCAAAACGGCCTTATTACAAGAAAAATAATCAAAAAAACACTACTTTTTCTTTCTTTTTCTTTGGTTTATAAAAGGTTTGTTTTAAATTTGTATGCAAAATTTGGAAAAGATCCATTTATTATTTCACTTAATTAACAATCTTTAGTTATGAACAAGACAGAATTAATTGAGAAAATTGCAGCAGGCGCAGGTCTGAGCAAGGCTGATGCCAAGAAGGCATTGGAAGCTACCGTAGAGGCTATCAAAGGTGCTCTCGTTGCTGGTGATAAGGTACAGTTGGTTGGCTTCGGTACATTTGCCGTTAAGGAACAGCCCGCTCGTCAGGGTGTGAACCCCGCTACCAAGCAGAAGATTACTATTGCTGCCAAGAAGGTTGCTAAATTCAAGGTTGGCGCAGAGCTTGCAGAAGCTGTAAAGTAATTTCGCAAGATTTTCTTCATTTAAAAAGGCGACTCGTTAGGAGCCGCCTTTTTTCATGTTTTGCTTTCTTTATTTCGGCTGTTTGCCGATGTAAGCCAGAATACCTCCATCCACATACAGCACATGGCCGTTCACGGCATCAGAGGCATGGCTGGCCAGGAACACGGCCGGACCACCCAGCTCTTCGGGTTCGAGCCAACGGCCTGCAGGCGTCTTGGCACAGATGAAGCTGTCGAACGGATGACGGCTGCCGTCCGGCTGCCGCTCGCGCAGGGGAGCCGTCTGCGGGGTTGCAATATAACCCGGGCCGATGCCGTTACACTGGATGTTGTACTCACCATACTCAGAGCAGATGTTGCGGGTGAGCATCTTCAGACCTCCCTTGGCGGCAGCATAGGCAGATACCGTCTCGCGTCCCAGCTCCGACATCATCGAGCAGATATTGATGATTTTTCCTTCTTTGCGTTCCATCATTTCGGGAATCACTGCGCTCGAACAGATGAACGGACCCACCAGGTCGATGTCGATGACCTGTTGGAACTCGGCACGCTTCATTTCGTGCATGGGAATGCGCTTGATGATGCCGGCGTTGTTCACCAGAATGTCAATCTGTCCCACTTCCTCGTGAATCTTCTCCACCAGAGCTTTCACGTCGTCTTCTTTGGTCACGTCGCACACATAGCCTTTCACGTTTTCAATGCCTGCCTCTTTGTAGTTGGTCAGACCGCGCTCAAGGGCAGCCTCGTTGATGTCGTTGAAGATGATGGTTTTCGCACCGGCAGCCACGAAAGCCTTGGCGATGTTGAACCCGATACCGTAAGAAGCACCGGTAATCCAAGCGTTCTTACCTGCTAATGAAAAGTCTTGTAAGCTTGTCATAATATTATTTTTGTTTTAAAAGTGAATGTCGATTATAGCATGGCAAAGGTAAACATAAATTCTGAAAAAGCGCAGTGTTTAAGAAAAATTAATGCATGTCGCGGTAGGCAGCCGGTGTTACGCCGAAATACTTCTTGAAGTTGCGGCGGAAGGTACTGTCTTCATAGAAGCCGGAGTGCATGCCCACTTCTTTTGTTTTCATGGTTTTGTTGGTAACAAGCAGGTGCGCTGCATACTCTATGCGTTTTTGGTTCAGGTAATCTACGCGTGTGTTGGTGCTGGCAAAGTGCTGAATAAGCTGTGTTGACCTCCGGCGGCTATATCCCGCCTGGTTCATCACCGAGTCGATGTTGGCCGTGGAGTCCAAAAACACCTTCTGTTCGTCAATGATGCGTTCCATCTCTAAAAAATCCTGCAGCTCGTCGTCTTCCCCTTCCTGTTTGGCAGCAGGTGTGGCGGTAGGTAATATTTGTTCCACAATCTTCTGTTTCTGTTCCAGCGAGCTTATTACATTCTGCAGGTCGTGGTTCTTGCTTTTGATGCGGTAAGCGAAGAACGCAAGAATGGATAGTGAGGCAACGATGAAGGCGATGACCACGCACAGCAACTGCACACGGCGCTCACCAATGGCAATCAGGTAGTCTTTTTCCTGCGATTCAAACTGTTCGGCAGATTCCATGGCTTTCTGTTGCATGTCGCGCCCGTGCAGCGAGTCGGTAACGATGGCAGCCCGCCGGCTCAGGCGGTAAGCCTCTTCATAATGGTTCATGGCCACCTGATAGTCTTCGGCTTCGTGCAGCAGACTGATGTATTGGCGGTTGATGGTGTCGGCCTGTTGTCGGCAGCGGGCCAGGAAGTCTTCGGTCACCCGCAGTCCCTGGGCATATCTGCCGGTGAACTTGAAATAAGTTTTCAGTCGTTGTCCTTTGTTTTGTTGTGCGTAGGGTGTTTGCCAGTAAAGGTCGGCATAGTGGTGGGCACTGTCTCTGAGCGCCTGGTTTGTTTCCGACAGTTTGGCAAAGGCCCCCGCCATCATGGCATACGCCTGTCCGCGCAGCATGCCCTCGTCCTTTTTCTGTGCCTCGGCAGCGCGGTTGACATCGAGCACCTCCAAGGTGGTGCGGCACGATGCAATGCCCCCCTCCATGTCTTGGTCGTTCACATGTGCCGTGGCCACGGTGAGCGCCATGGTTGCCAGTTTTGAGCGTTCGCCATCGCTGAGTGTTTGGTTCTGCATGTCCTTCACCTTTTTCATGGCCTTGTTCATTCGTTCCCAGGCATGCGGTTTGTCGCCCATGTCGTAATAGCACATGCCCACCAACATTTCGAAGTCGGCCTCCATGATGGGATTGTTCAGCTTTCTGGCCAGTGCAATGCCCTCGATGGCCTGACCGATGCACGCCTCGTGGTTGCCAAGGGGCAGCATCAGGCGTGTCATCCATTGCAGCACTTGTGCGCGCATGGTGTCGTTCTGCTGCACGAAAGGTGTTTCGTAGGCACGTTTCACCTCTTCGATGGCCAGCAGTCGATCCACTGTGCCCTGATAGATGCGTGCGCGTGTATAGTAATAGGTGTGGGCAGCCAGTGTCCCCTGTTCGTAGAGAGAGTCGAGCAGCCTAAAAGCCCTTGCGGTGTCGGTTTGGGCCACCTCCTCAATTTGCAGTGTGGTACTGTCGCTCAGGGCACTGTGGGGTTCGGGCGTGTTTTTACCCGAATGTCCGCAAGCCACCGTGAGCAGCAGCATGGCGGCAGCGGCCATCAGCTTGTGAAAGCGTATGTTCATTTTGTTCATATTTTTCCTGCAAAGGTAATAAATTAATACATTCGTACAAACGGATATGCGCAAAAATGCCTGCCAAAAGTGCAAAAATGCCTACTGAAGAGCACGGGAACGTTTTATTTTATTAGCTATCTTTGCACCATCGATACAACTAAACGCAATCTTTTTTTTTATTAACTTATAAAAAACCAAGGCTTATGAAAAAATCAAACATTCTGTTTTTCCTTGTATTGCTGCTGATGGCAGCATCGGGGACGAAAGCGCAAACGTTCACGGATGTGTCAACCTTTGCCGACCTTCAAGCGGCCGTGAGCGATGGAGCCCGTATTAGGCTAACAAGCAACATCACTTTCACTCAACAGATTACCATTAACAACGGAGTAAAAGTGGTTATCGACGGCAACGGAAAAACCCTCACCGGTTCTTCATGCCGTGCATTTTTAGTTAATTCTTCGGCAGTTCTTTCCATGAAGAATGTTACCATCAACGCGTTCGATCTGAATGCAGGCGGTGGAGCTTTCAGAAACTATGGCACCCTGGTGTTCGACGGATGCACCATCAGCAACAACCACACCGATGGCTCCAGCCAGGGAGGTGGTGCCATCGAGAACGGAAGCGGCTCCAAGCTCTATGCCTCGAACACCGTGTTCAGTAACAACTATTCAAGCGAAATAGGCGGAGCCATCAACAACTATGGTGGCTGCCTTTACCTTGGCGGCTGCACGTTCACCAACAACTACACCACGTCTTTCAACGCCCGTTATGGAGGAGCCATTGGCGTTAACGGAGGCAGCGAAGTTAGAATCGTGAACTGCACCTTCTCTGGTAACAAATACGGCACCAACCAGGGAGCCAGCGACCTGGGCGTGTATAGCAATGCGCAAGATTATACCATTGCAGGCTGTCCGGGAATAGTGATACAGTCAAACTCTTCCGTCATCACTCACGATTATGGCGGAGCAACCCCCGACTTCTCCGACTTGGATCACCTTGAGTTTGATTACGAGTCGTCTGACGAACCCCTCATTACAATCTACGACCTCACCCTTGCCGAAGGCAGCAATGCCCACGGCACCGTAACCTTCATGGTGGGCGACAATGTAGTTTCGCAGGCCGAAGGAGGCGATGTGGTTACCGTTGCGGTTTCGCCCGTTGATGGCTACTCCACCAAAAACGTAACCGTTAGTGCCTATACAGCCTGGAGCGCCGGAGCACGCCAGCAGGCTCCTCCCACTCTGCTCCACGAAATTGCCGTTACCAAGAATGTCAGCAACGGCACTTGGCAGTTCACCATGCCCGAAGCCAACGTGTGGGTAACGGTTACATACGCGAAGGACCTGCAAGATGACTGGATTCAGGCCATTGCCGACCTCACTTACACAGGCGAAGCCCATGAACCAGCGGTTACGGTGCAAGACGGTTCAACCCTCTTAACCCTCAACACCCATTACACCGTTGCCTATGCCAACAACGTGAATGCCGGAACCGCCACGGTAACCGTCACGGCCGTTGAAGGTTCCGATTACAGCGGAACGGCCCAGGCTACGTTCAATATCCTGAAAGCCGACATCACCGCCGTTACCCCTCCAACCCTGAAGGAAGTGTTCTACACAGGTGAGGCCCAGGCTCTGATAGAAACAGGTAGTGCCACTGGTGGCGAGATGCAGTATTCGCTTGACGGAGAAACCTATGCGACTGCTGTTCCCACGGCCGTTGAAACTGGCAACTATACTATATATTATAAGGTGGTGGGTGATGGCAACCACAACGATGTGGCGCCACAAACCATGATTGCTACCATCCTGAGGGCCGAGAACAAACTCTTGGCAGAACTTTACGAAGCTCTTGGCGATGATGTGTGGACGGGCTACGGAACCACGTCGGGTGTCATCAGCTATAGTCGTGGCGACGGACCGAAAGAGTTCAAGGCAACCTTCATGGGTGGTGCATACACCATTACCGTTCCCTTCGACGATGTGGTGAGTGCCGAGAAGGTTGACAATGGCGACGGTTCGTTCACCTATACCTTAGTGGTGAACCTGCCCGCTGAAACTGGCATGGCTTCTGAAACGCTGCATGTGACCATGAAGAATGGCGAGATTACCGAGCTGGAGAGTGAGAACACGGGTATCAGCATGGGTAAGGAAACCGGCGAGATTACCACTTGGGCCGACCTGCAAACGGCCATCGGCAACGGCGGCGTGATTAAGCTGTCGCAAAACATCACAGCCGGAAGTACCGACGAGGCGCTCACCGTGCCTGCCGAGAAGACCGTGGTGCTCGACCTGAACGGTTTTACTTTGAACCGCGCTCTCACGGGTGCTGTGGCCAATGGTAGCGTGATCGTGGTCAACGGTACGCTGGCCATTATGGACGGTGTTGGCACCGGCGTGATTACTGGCGGTAACACCACAGGCAACGGCGGCGGCATTCTGAACAACGGAACCGTTACCCTCTATGGCGGCGAAATTTCTGGCAACCATGCCGATGGCTTGGGCGGCGGTGTATATAACACGGCAACCAACACCGATACGGAAGGGTTCTGGATGACCGGCGGTTTGATTCATGTCAACACGGCCAGCAGCTACCCGGCCATTGGCGGTGATGTTACCTTCAACAACCTGGCCGTGGTGCAGGTGAATGCCGATGGCACAACACTCAGTGCAAAAACGGCCAAGGCTGGCATGGTCTCCTACAGCTACATCATGCCGGTGATGCCCGACAGCGAGAAATTCGGTATTCTGACTGAGCTCTATACGGCTCTCGGCGACGATGTTTGGACGGGCTACGGAACCACTACGGGTGTCATCAGCTACAGTCAGGGTGACGAACTGAACGAGTTCAAGGCAACCTTCATGGGCGGCACCTACACCATTGCCGTGCCCTTCGGCGATGTGGTTTCGGCTGCGAAGGTTGACAATGGCGACGGCTCGTTCACCTATACCTTAGTGGTGAGCCTGCCCGCTGAAACTGGCATGGCCTCTGAAACGCTGCATGTGACCATGAAGAACGGCGAGATTACCGAGCTGGAGAGCGAGAACACGGGTATCAGCATGGATAAGGAAAGCGGCGAGATTTCTACTTGGGCCGAACTGCAAACGGCCATCGGCAACGGCGGCGTGATTAAGCTGTCGCAAGACATCACAGCCGAAAGTACCGACGAAGCACTTACCGTAGCTGCCGAGAAGACCGTGGTGCTCGACCTGAACGGTTTTACTTTGAACCGCGCTCTCACGGGTGCCGTGGCCAATGGTAGCGTGATCGTGGTCAACGGTACGCTGGCCATCATGGACGGCGTTGGCACCGGCATCATCACCGGCGGTAACACCACGGGCAACGGCGGTGGCATTCTGAACAACGGCACCGTTACCCTCTATGGCGGTAAGATTACCGGCAACCATGCCGATGGTATGGGCGGCGGCGTATATAACACGGCAACCAACACCGACACGGAAGGCTTCTGGATGACCGGCGGCTTGATCGATGCCAACACAGCCGACAGCTACCCGGCCATTGGCGGACAGGTTACGTTCAACAACCTGGCCGTGGTGCAGATTGATGCCGATGGAACAACGCTTAGTGCAAAAACGGCCAAGGCTGGCCTGGCAACCCTCAGCTACATCATGCCGGTGATGCCCGACAGCGAGAAGTTCGGAATTCTGGCAGAACTTTACAATGCCCTCGGCGATGATGTGTGGACAGGCTACGGAACCACCACAGGTGTCATCAGCTACAGTCAGGGCGACGATCTGAACGAGTTCAAGGCAACCTTCATGGGCGGCACCTACACCATTGCCGTGCCCTTCGGCGATGTGGTTTCGGCTGAGAAGACTGCAAATGAAGATGGGTCGTTCACCTATACCTTAGTGGTGAGCCTGCCCGCAGAAACTGGCATGGCTTCTGAAACCCTGCATGTGACCATGAAGAACGGCGAGATTACCGAGCTGGAGAGCGAGAACACGGGTATCAGCATGGATAAGGAAAGCAGCGAGATTTCTACTTGGGCCGAACTGCAAACGGCCATCGGCAACGGCGGCGTGATTAAGCTGTCGCAGAATATTGCTGCCGAAAGTACCGACGAGGCGCTCACCGTGCCTGCCGAGAAGACTGTGGTGCTCGACCTGAACGGTTTTACTTTGAACCGCGCTCTCACGGGTGCTGTGGCCAATGGTAGCGTTATCGTGAACAACGGCACGCTGGCCATCATGGACGGTGGCAACACTGGTGTCATCACCGGCGGTAACACCACGGGCAACGGCGGCGGCATTCTGAACAACGGAACCGTTACCCTCTATGGCGGCGAGATTACCGGCAACCATGCCGATGGCTTGGGCGGCGGCGTATTCAACAATGTGATGAATACTGATACGGAAGGCTTCTGGATGACCGGCGGCTTGATCGATGCCAACACAGCCGACATATATCCGGCCATTGGCGGACAGGTTACGTTCAACGACATGGCATTTGTGCAGGTCGATGCCGATGGCACAACGTTCAGCGTGACGATGGCTTTGGATAACATGGCTAACTTCAGTTACATCAAACCGGTGATGCCCGATAACGAAATGTATGCACTGCGGCTCATGTTGGGCAACGCCATCGATGAGGCTGTAGCTTACTATAGCAGCATCAGGGATACCAATCCCGACTCTGCCGCTCCTCTGGCGAATGCCATTGGCACAGCACGACAAATGAAGGAAACCTACGGTGCTACGCAAGCGGACATTGAAAATGCTATAACAGCACTCAACGAGGCTGTTGAGGCTGCCAAGGCCGATGTGGCCCTGAAGCGCATCACCATTTCTATTCCTGCCAAGAGCTTCGTGGCTCGCATCGATGCCGACAAGCGACAGATTGAGCATGCTGTGAGCGGCGTTTCGCTCTACACCGTGAAGAGCGTGACCGACGAAGAGGTGCGACTGACTACCGAACTGAATGTGGTGGCTGCCGAGATGCCTTACCTCATCTATAACGATAACGACGAGACGGTTTCTGTGAAAATTGTTGTCAGCAGCAATGATGCCGACGAGGTGGAATACGACAGCGAACACTTCAAGGGTACGCTCACCGACAAGACGTTTACTGATGAAGACATGCAGGAGGCCTACTACTACCTGCTTTCGAACGGTCACAACTTCGTGTGGGTGAAGGATGCAGGCACATTAGGTGCCGGCAAGTGCTGGATTGAGCTGCCCCGCACCTCAGATGCACATGCCCGTTCGCTCACCATCGTCTTTGAGAATGGCGAAACCACAGGAATAAGCGAAACGTGGAAGCAGAGCGATGAAAAGCCGAATTCTGTTTACGACTTGCAAGGTCGTCGCATAACGCAACCCACCCGCGGCTTGTATATCATCAAAGGCAAGAAAGTGCTGGTGAAATAAGGTTTCACTTCCCACAAGGACGGACGTTCCTTGTAAATCTTTATCTCATGAGGATGTGTCAATAGGCACATCCTCATTTTTGTCACGTTGATTTTCACACTTCCCCTACACTTCTCATCTTCTCATCCCAGACTGTTTATCAGCTGAAACCAGCCTTATCATCACCTGAGAGCATTCCTGTTATCAAGTAAAATAAATTATATTGGAAAGTAAAATAAATTATATTGCAAAGTAAAATAAATTATATTGCAAAGTAAAATAAATTATATTACAAAGTAAAATAAATTATATTGGTAGATAGAAAGGTTGTTGTTGAGGGATAGACGCTATCCTTTGACAGGTCAAAAGTTCACATATCGCTGAAATCAAACAGACATAGTTTGAAACTATTTACATGATTTCTGTCACGAAGTGGCACTCATTAGGAGTCTGTTCCCTAAGTCGTACTGTTGGGAATCATAGATAGTACAAAATAGATATATCAAAAAAGCGGATAAACTTCTTGTGAAAGTTTATCCGCTTTACTAGTTGGGCCAACGGGACTCGAACCCATAATGACAGAACCAAAACCTGTAGTGTTACCATTACACCATAGCCCAATCCCTTATTTTTGCGCTGCAAAGGTAGGAAAAAATTAGCTTTCCACCAAATTTTAGCAGAGGAAAATGACAACAGGTCTGTAGTGTCCAGATGCCATCATGCTATTTTACGACCAGCAGGAAGTAGTTTTTCTTTCCTTTCTGTGCCAGCAGATACTTGCCGTCGATGAGGTCTTCGGCCGTGATGAGGCGGTTTTGGTCGGTCAGCTTTTCCTTGTTCAGGCTGACACCTCCACCCTGCACCATCTTGCGCATCTCACCCTTGGAGGGGAAGACTGGGGCTGCTGCCGTGAGCACCTCGATGGCAGGCTGTCCGAGTTGGTCCTTGTCCATCTCAAACTGTGGAACTCCGTCGAAGACATCGAGGAAGGTCTGCTCGTCGAGTCGTTCCAGGGCCTCCTTGGTAGATTTGCCAAAGAGTATGTTGCTGGCTTCGATGGCAGTCTCCAAGTCTTCACGGGAGTGCACCATGACGGTGACCTCCTCAGCCAGTCGGCGCTGCAGCACACGGCGGCCGGGGTCCTGCTTGTGTTCTTCCACGAGGGCGTCGATGACGTCTTTCTCTAAGGAGGTGAAGATCTTGATGTAGCGTTCAGCGTCCTCGTCGCTGACGTTGAGCCAGAACTGGTAGAACTTATAGGGCGTGGTGCGGTTGCGGTCGAGCCAGATGTTGCCGCTCTCAGTCTTGCCGAACTTCTTGCCGTCGGCCTTAGTGATGAGCGGACAAGTCAGGGCGAAGGTCTCTACCTCGTTGCCCAGCGTGCGGCGGATGAGTTCCGTACCGGTGGTCATGTTGCCCCACTGGTCGTTGCCGCCGAGCTGCAGCTTCACACCGTAGTGCTGATAGAGGTAGAGGAAGTCGTAGCCCTGCAAGAGCTGGTAGGTGAACTCCGTGAACGACAGTCCGTCGCGGGCTGTGCCGTTGAGTCGCTGCTGCACACTCTCCTTGGCCATCATATAGTTGACAGTGATGTGCTTACCCACCTCACGGGCGAAGTCAAGGAAGGTGAAGTTCTTCATCCAGTCGTAGTTGTTCACCATCAGCGCGGCATTATCGTCCTTGCTCTCAAAATCAAGGAACTTAGCCACCTGGGCCTTGATGCACTCCTGGTTGTGGCGCAGGGTTTCATCGTTGAGCAGGTTGCGTTCCTGGCTCTTGCCCGAGGGGTCGCCAATCATGCCGGTTGCACCGCCCACGAGGATAATGGGCTTGTGTCCGCAGCGCTGCAGGTGGCGCAGCATCATGATGCCACATAGGTGGCCGATGTGCAGGGAGTCTGCCGTAGGGTCGGTGCCCAGGTAGGCCGTCACCATCTCCTTCTGCAAGAGTTCTTCTGTTCCTGGCATCATCTGTGCCAACATTCCGCGCCAGCGGAGTTCTTCTACGAAATTCTTTCTCATATCTATCGTTTTTATTGGTCGAACAATTTTCTGGTATTTTCTAGTTTAACTAGTCTCACTAGTCTAACTAGTTTAACTAGTCTCACTAGCATCTTTAGAGTTTCACAGCTGTTCACGGTACCGGGTCGTAGCCGGAGCCTCCCCATGGGTGGCAGCGCAACAGTCGGCGCACAGCCAAGTAGAGTCCTTTCACCGGTCCATGCTTCAGCAGGGCCTGCCGGGCATACTCCGAACAGGTAGGAGTGAAGCGGCAGGAGGGCGGAGTGAGCGGACTGATGCACACCTGGTAGAAGCGGATGGGGAGAATCAGCAGCCAAGTCAGAAGGCGGCGTGGCTTCATGATGTCGGTTGGCTGGGCTTGGTGTGTGACAACTGCTCAGCCAGCCGTTGCAGCAGACTTCTGAGCTGTCGCTCCACATGCTCACTGTCGTGCAGCTGGCCGTCGAGCCATATCAGCGCCATGTCCACCTCCCTCTGTGGACATGATGCCAATGCATCGAGAATGAGGTGTTTGTTTTTCCGGTAGGCCTCACGCACCTGTCGCTTCACGCGGTTGCGCTTGACGGCCCGCTTGAAATAGCGTTTGGAGACACTTACCATGACGCGTGCCTGCGGGACTTCTTCTTCACGGTCGGTCACCATATAGACCGCTCGGAGCGGAAAAGCGGTCATCGACCGTGACATTCCGCCCGTGAAGAGTTTTTCAATGAGATTCCTGCTACATATCCGCTCTTCCTTGCTTAACGAAAAACGGTTGGTTGCTGACATTTTTAGTTGTTTTCTTTCAGATATGCCATCAATGCGCCTGTCATTGATGGATATTTCTCCGAGGGGGCTTGCAGGTCGAGTCTCAGTCCGGCGTCTTCCACAGCCTTTGCCGTGGTAGGTCCGAAGGTGGCGATGCGGATGTCACCTTGTTTGAAGTCTGGCATGTTCTTGGTCAGGGCCTTGATACCCGAAGGACTGAAGAACACGAGCATGTCATAGTCGAAGTTCTTGACCTCCTCCTCTGTAGGATCGTTAGACACAGTACGATACATCACGCACTCCGTATGCTGGAGCTTCTTGGCATCGAGCAGGTCTTTCACCTCTTCAGTGTGTACGCTGCTCTGCGGCACGAGGAATTTCTCCTGCTTGTGTTTTACCATCAAGGGGACAAGGTCTTGTATCTTTCCTGTTGTTCCGAAGAACACCTTGCGTTTTCTGTATTGCACATACTTCTGGATATACAGGGCGATGGTCTCTGCCACACAGAAGTATTTCATATCTTCAGGGATGGTCAGTCGCAACTCTTTGGCTAACGTAAAGAAGTGGTCAATGGCATGACGCGACGTAAAGACGATGGCGGTATGGCTGAGAATACTCACTTTCTGCTGCCGGAACTCCTTGGCCGACAAACCTTCTACCTTAATAAAGGGACGAAATACCAATTCAACATTACACTCACGGGCAATATCAAAATAAGGTGATTTCTCACTGGATGGCTTGGGTTGAGAAACCAATATCTTCTTGATCATCTTTTGTCTTAATAATTTATTTTCAAAAAACCATTTATCATCTCCAAAACGCCCCATAGTATAGCCAAAGGAACGATTTCGAGCGCACAAAGGTACAAAATTATTTGCAAAACGAAACCGATTTGCCTAAAAAAGATGATGTAGCACTTATAAATTGTTAGAATTTTGATAAGTATTACCAGTAAGATGATATAGAAAAGACCATTTTGAATGGACAAATTGAAAAATGACAGCAACAATATCAATGGTAAAAGGAGGGCACCCTCCACCGAGGAAAGGAAGAGTAGAGACTGCTGCCACTGTCTGCTTTTTTTACCGTCGAAGAAGGTGATGCCCGTGAACCAGTAGAGTGCATGCTTCAAGGAGAAATACAGGGCCATGACAACGGTGTAGATACCGATGACCTGATAGTTTTCTACGATGAAGGTTGTGCTGTCCCACTGGCGGGTATAGAAGAAGTAGAAGATGGAAAACAACAGACAGGTCTGCAATGCCAGGAACAACTGGAAGCGCAGTTCGCCTGCCGTCTCAGAGAGGTCTGAGGTGTTCTCACGGGTGATATAGAAGAAGTGTCGGACCTGCTCCACAATAAAACGGCGCGACTGCCGGTAGGCCAATAGTGACAAGATGAAGCAGAACAACAACAGGCCGGTAATGAGATTGTCGCCGGCTATGGTATAGGGGACGGGATCACCGGCCACGCCCTGCCTTCCCCCGGGCAGCTCCGGGTGAAACAAGGAGTCTTTGGCAAAGAAAGACTCCTTGTAATATTGCGGCAGGCTGACGTCAAGAATACTTTTGCCTCGGGGATGGCCCGGCATGTGAAGGGTATCGGGCTGCTCGCTCCAGTGTATCTCACTGGCTTTGATGTGTAGCTGGATGGCAGAATCCTGTTGTGCCGGCGTAGCATTCTTGGGCAGCCACGAGAGCACCTGCTTCGGAGTGAGACTGTGGGGTCTCACTGCCGGGGCAGATTCTGTTGCTATACTATCCGACACACCCATGATACTTCCCTACTCTACAATCCGAAAGTCCGGCGGATATCCTCCACACGGTCCAGTTTCTCCCAGGTAAAGAGCTCCACGTCTATCACACGGGTATCATGGTAGCGGCTGGTAAAAGTCTTCTTCACCACCTCGTTCTTTCGTCCCATGTGCCCGTAGGCAGCTGTCTCCAGGTACATGGGCTGGCGCAGCTTCAAGGTGCGCTCGATGGCTTTCGGCCGCAGGTCGAAGAGCTCGTCAATCTTCTGTGCAATCTCTCCGTCGCTCATCTTGACATGTGAGCGGCCGTAGGTATTCACATAGATGTTCACCGGACGGGCCACGCCAATAGCATAGCTCACCTGTACCAGCATCTCGTCGGCCACACCTGCTGCCACCATGTTCTTGGCAATATGCCGTGCGGCGTATGCTGCCGAGCGGTCCACCTTACTGGAGTCCTTGCCTGAGAAGGCACCACCGCCATGGGCTCCCTTGCCACCATAGGTGTCAACAATGATTTTGCGGCCCGTCAGACCGGTGTCGCCGTGAGGCCCTCCGATGACAAACTTTCCCGTGGGGTTGACGAAGTATTTAATCTGGTCGTTGAAGAGGGCCAGCACCTTCTCGTCGCATTGTGCCTTCACACGGGGTATCAGAATATTGATGACGTCCTGGCGAATGCGGTTCAACATGGCTTCGTCGGTATCAAACTCGTCGTGTTGGGTGGAGACAACAATGGTGTCGATGCGCTGGGGCACTCCCTCATCACTGTATTCCACGGTCACCTGGCTCTTGGAGTCCGGACGCAGGTAGGTCATATCCTTCCCCTCGCGACGGATGTCGGCCAGCACCTGCATGAGCAGGTGTGAGAGGTGCAGGCTCACGGGCATATAGCTGTCGGTCTCGTTGGTGGCATAACCGAACATCATGCCCTGGTCACCGGCGCCCTGATCTTCCTCACTCTCACGGTCAACACCGCGGTTGATGTCATCGCTCTGCTCATGGATAGCCGTGAGCACACCACAGGAGTTGCCGTCAAACTGATATTCCGACTTCGTATAGCCAATCTTGTTGATGGTGCGGCGCGCCATGGTCTGCAGGTCTATGTAGGCCTTGGACTTCACCTCACCCATGATGACCACCTGTCCGGTGGTGACAAACGACTCCACGGCACAGCGGGCCTGCGGGTCGTAGGCCAGGAACTGGTCGAGAATGGCATCACTAATCTGGTCGGCCACCTTGTCGGGATGGCCTTCCGAAACTGATTCTGATGAAAACAAATAGGACATATTCTTTTTGTTTTAATTTTTATTCTTATTCTTCTGGTAACATTTCCACGGTGATATGGTTGCCCGAGGCAATGACTTTCTTCACGAAGGCGGCAATCGTCTGCGGGGTCTGAGCCTGCACCAGCGCCTTGTAGTCGCTGTGCTCATCAATGCGGTAGCGCATCCAGGTGTCGATGGTGTTGTACCAGTAGCTGTTGTTTTTCACGTTCTCGTCGTAACGCTTCAACATCACCTCCTTACACTTGTCAAGCATTTCCTGGTCGCAGGTCACGGTCAGGTCATCGACAGCCTTCTTGAGCAGCACCAGGGCCGTGTCGCGCTTCTCGGGCTTCATGGGACAATAGGCGAAGAGCTGCATCAGGCTGTAGTTGTCTTCGTCGATGCCGGCATGGCCACCTGCGCCCACGCTATAGGCAGCACTGGCCTCCTCGCGAATCTCCTTGGTATAGACCATGCGCATGATCTGTCCGGCAATGTCTGCCTGGATATTCGTTTCCAAGGTGTAGGGGACGTCTTCGCTGAACCATATCATATAGGCATTGGCTTTCGGTGTCTCCTGTTTGCGACGGAAGGAATTCACAATCTCTCCCTTCTGCAGGAAGGTCACGCGTTTGCCCTTCTGCGCCTTGTCCTTGGCAGGGAGCGAAGCGATATACTGACAGATGAGCGGACGGATGGCAGCCTCGTCGAAGTTACCCACGAGACAGAAGGTCCACCCCTGGGCAGAGGCCGTGCGCTCCTTGGCCATCTGCAGGATGCGGTCGTAGCTGACATCCTTCAGGGCCTCGACAGTCATGGGAGCCATACGCGGGTCATGGCCATAGAGGGTGGCGGTGAGCGAGTCGGAGAGGGCTGTCTCAGGAGAGAGGGAGCGGTTCTTCAGGCTCACCTCGGCCTGGCTCATCATCTTCTGGAACGACTGTTCGTCCTTGTTGATGGCGGTAAAGTAGAGATAGACCATCTGCAGCATCGTCTCCACGTCTTTCGGTGTGGAAGAACCGTTGACAACCATGTTGCGCTCACCCATGGCGAGGTCGGCATTGGCAATCTTGCCGGCCAGGGCCTTCTCCAGTTCTGTTGAAGAGAAGTTGCCCAGGCCGCTGACGCCGATGGCCTGGTTGAACATCTGCAGGTTGCGGTAGTCTTTCTCGCCGTAGAGGGAGCTGCCGCCAGGACCTGTTGCACCCAGGATGACTTGGTCTTTCTTGAAGTCGGTGGGCTTCAGAGCTACCTTCACGCCATTGCTCAGCGTGAGTTCGGTGTAGCCCAGGGTCTCGTTGCGCTCCTCCTTGACAATCGTGCCAGCCTTGGGCATCTTGGCAATGAGGGGCTCGTCTTTCACGTTATCGACGAAGGCTTCTATCTGTTCGGCGCGAGCCTCTTTGACAGCATTGAGCAACTCCTGTTCCGTGGGATAGACATTACCCTCTTTCTCGTTGTTGAAGTTCAGGATGACCATGTTGGAGTCGTTGGCGGGAACCAGTTCCTTCATCAACTGGTTGACAGCCTCAAGGGGTATCATCGGCACCACCTGTGTCATCGTCTGGTAGTAGAAGTCTATAGACTCCATGGGTTCGTTATTCAGGAAGTTGCCCACCAGCGGGTTGTAGAGCTGGCTGTTGGTACGCTTGTCGCGGTTGGAGTAGCTTTTCTCCAACGAGCTGAGGAAATCGGCCTTGTAGCGGTTGTACTCCGTGGGTGTGAATCCGAACTCTGCGGCCTTGCGGGCTTCTATGAAGATGGCTTTCAGCGAAGCGGCTGTCAGGCTCATATCCTTGGGCACAGCATCGAGCTCAAAACAGTCTTTGGTCTTGGCATAGATGTAGCTGCCGTCACCGGCTGAAGCTCCCACATAGGGACAGTCTGGCTTCTGGACAGCCTCGCCGAAGCGGCTGTTGAGCATGCTCACGGCGGCACCTTTCACATAGTTGTAGATCATGTAGGTCAGGTTGTTCTTCAGCGAGTCGGGGAACACGTCGTGCTTGAACATGATATCGACCATGGAGTTTCGCTGTTCCTTGTCTTTATCGATGACAACGATAGGTTCGGCATTGTCGGGAACCAGTTCGTCAACGATTGGTGACGGGTTGTCGGGGTTGGTGATGGGACCGAAGAGTTCCTTGATCTTCGCCTCTGTCCGATCGACATCCACGTCGCCCACGACGATGATGCCCTGGTTGGTGGGGTGGTACCATTTCTCGTAGTAGTCGCGAAGCTCCTGCGGCTTGAAGTTGTCGATGACCGACATCAGGCCGATGGGGAAACGCTCACCATACTTGGAACCGGGGTAGAGTTTGGGCAGGTTGCGCTCAAACATACGGCTGGAAGCCGAGGTGCGCATGCGCCACTCCTCATGGATGACGCCACGCTCCTTGTCAATCTCTTCGGGCTCCAGCAACAATCCGTCGGCCCAGTCGCGCAGGATGAGCAGACAGCTGTCGAGGGCCGACTGGCGGGCAGTGGGCACATTGCTGATACGATATACCGTCTGGTCGATGGAGGTGTAGGCATTCAGGTCGCTGCCAAACTGCACACCAATCTTTTCACAATAGGAGACAACCTCATTGCCCTTGAAGTGGTCGGTACCGTTGAAGCACATGTGTTCGAGGAAGTGGGCGAGTCCGCGCTGGCTCTCTTCTTCCTGAATGGAGCCCACCTTCTGGGCGATATAGAAGTTGGCACGGTGCTCCGGCCAGTTGTTGTAGCGGATGTAATAGGTTAATCCGTTGTCGAGTTTGCCTACGCGCACGGCGTTGTCAGCCGGAATCATCGGCATCATCTGGGCCTGGGTCTGCATCACCAAGGCCACAAGCAGTGAGAATAGAATCGTTAGCTTTTTCATGTTTATCTTGAAAAATATATAGTATCAGTTACTTTTTATCCCACTTGTGGGGTTTCATGAGTTCACGCCAGTCGTCGTGGTCACCTTTATCCTTTGCTTTTTTCTGAGACTTTCGGTAGGAACGAGTACTCCGGTCGCTCTGGCCGCCACGTTCACTTCTGCCGCTCCGGTCACTACGACTGTTACGGTCTGTCTCGTCGGCACCGTTGCAGCGAACGGGACGTCCTTTATAGACCGTGCCGTCAAGGGCCTTCATCACCCTGTCGGCATCGCGCTCTGGCACTTCGATGTAGCAGAACTTCTGCAACAGGTCGATGTGTCCCACCTGCTGCTTGCCCTTGATATGGCGGTTCAGGTATTGCATAATCTCACCTGGGTAGAAACCGTCGGTCTTACCGAGGTTGATGAACAGGCGGGCATAGCCCTTCTCTGCCTTTCGTGGACCAGAGGGTCTTCCCGTGTTTCCTGTCTTTCCGCTCTTTGCTGACTTACCAGACCTGCCGGCTGTCGGTTTCTCTATCTCCGGCGCGTCGGCATAGTAGTCCAGGAAGCGGCCGAAGGTCATTGACACCAGTTTCTTGATGATGACCTCCTTGTCCATGAACTCAAAGTGACGGTTGATCTCTTCCATGAAAGGGGCTATCTGGTCTTCATCGACATCCACCTTCTCAATCTTGTCCATGGCCCGGTAGAGTTGCTTCGTGCAGATTTCCTGCGGTGTGGGCAGGGTGCCATCGACGAACTCCTTGCCAATGGTCTTCTCGATGTTGCGCACCTTGTATTTCTCCTTGCTGTGGATGATACAGATGGAGGTGCCTTTCTTGCCCGCACGGCCCGTACGACCGGAACGGTGGGTGTAGTTCTCTATGTCGTCGGGCAGACCGTAGTTGATGACGTGTGTCAGGTCATCGACATCGAGTCCGCGGGCGGCCACGTCGGTAGCCACCAGCAACTGTGTGAGGTGCTGGCGGAACTTCTGCATGGTCAGGTCGCGCTGGTCCTGCGACAGATCGCCATGCAGGGCCTCTGCATTATAGCCGTCGCGTATCAGCTTGTCGGCAATCTCCTGCGTCTCCACCTTGGTGCGGCAGAAGATAATGGCAAAAATCTTGGGGTAGTAGTCAACGATGCGCTTCAAGGCAAGATACTTGTCCTTGGCATGCACCAGATAATAGATATGGTTCACAAGCTCGGCACCCTCGTTGCGGCTGCCCACTACAATCTCCTTGTGGTCGTGCAGGTATCTCACGGCAATCTTCTCTATCTCCTTGCTCATGGTGGCAGAGAAGAGCAACGTGTTGCGGTCTTCGGGCAACTGGCCGAGAATCTCATCCACACTCTCTGAGAATCCCATGTTCAACATCTCGTCGGCCTCGTCGAGCACCACGTTGTTCACCTGTTCCAGGTTCACCTTCCCCCGGTTGATAAGGTCGATGAGCCGACCCGGTGTGGCCACAATGATCTGTGCGCCATGCTTGAGGGCATGTATCTGGTTCATAATGCTGGTACCGCCATAGACAGGCACGATATTGATGCCGGGGATATATTTAGAAAAGTCCTTGATGTCATCACAAATCTGCAGGCACAACTCACGGGTAGGACTCAGAATCAGTGCCTGCGTCTCCCGATTGGCCGGGTTGATGCGCTGCAAAAGTGGAATGCCAAAGGCTGCCGTCTTGCCCGTTCCCGTCTGGGCCAGGGCAATGACATCGTTTCGGTTACCAAGTAAATAAGGGATGACCTCCTCCTGTACCGGCATGGGGTTTTCAAAGCCCAGCTCGGTGATGGCGCGGCGTATCTCCTCGCTCACGCCCAATTCTTCAAATGTCTTCAAATCGCGATTTCTTCTAATTCGGCTGCAAAGGTACGAAATAAGTGAGAGAAAAGGGAAGAAAAAAATTTTTTTCTTCCTTCATTATTATCTTTTTATTTACTACCTTTGTCGTCACAATACCTAAAATAATGAACATAGCTATCTTCTGCTCTGCCAACAGTGACATTCCGGCAGAATATTTTGAGAAGACCCGTGAACTGGGTGAATGGATGGGACGACAGGGGCACACCCTGGTCTTCGGCGGTTGCAACATGGGCCTCATGGAGTGTATCGCCGAGAGTGTCCACAACCATGGCGGCAAGACCATCGGCATCATCCCCTCTATCATCGAAAAAGGCGGAAAGACCTCACGTTTCGTTGACGAAGCCGTCTATTGTGAGAATCTTTCCGACCGTAAAGATCTGCTGTTGTCACACAGCGATGTCATGATAGCCCTGCCGGGAGGTATCGGAACCCTGGACGAGGTGTTCACCGTGGCTGCTGCCCACACCATCGGCTACCATCAGAAGCGCATCATCCTTTATAACATGGGGGGATTCTGGAACTCCCTCATTGCCTGTCTGAATGACCTCTCCCGCCGCGGCATGATGCGCGGCAATTGGCAAGACTACATTCAGGTGGCGGAGTCAATCAAGGAAGTAGAAGCGACTATTTTCTCTATTGAGTGATGAATAAAGAATAACTTAATCACTCAGTATTCTCTCCGCCATGGCGCGACCGAGGGCGGCACACTGTTCACGCACCTCGGGAGTGAGGGCCTGTTTCATATCGACAGGCTCACCGACAGCCTCAAAGTGCAGGTGCTCGTCGTTCCACTTCTGGATGGCGGCGACTGCCTTGGAAGCCCATCCGTGGGAGCCAAACCATCCTAACAGGTGGTTGCCCTTGATATCCTTGCCGGCAATCTCGCTGAGCAGCACATCCATCTCATGATACAGACCAGTGTTGTAGGTCGGTGCTCCGACGATGAGCCCGCGGTAGCGGAAGATATCGCGAAGGATATAGGAATGATGTGTCTTCGACACGTTATATACCACAATGTTCTTCACGCCGGCCTCACTGGCGGCACGGGCGATGAGTTCTGCCATGCGCTCGGTGTTGCCGTACATGGTGCCATAGCAGATGACCAGACCTGGCTCAGTCTCATAGCGGCTCATGCGATCGTAAAGGCCAACCACCTTGTCAATATAGTGGTGCCACACGGGGCCATGGGTGGAACAGATATAGTCGAGCTCCACGCCGTTGAGTTTCTTCAGGGCTTGCTGCACGGGGGTGCCATACTTGCCCACGATGTTGCTGTAGTAGCGCACCATCTCAAACCAGAAGGTGTCACAGTTGATTGACTCGTCGATGACGCCACCGTTCAGCGCACCGAAGCATCCGAAGGCGTCGCCCGAGAACAACACCTTTCCACAGAGCGTCATCATGGTTTCAGGCCAGTGCACCATCGGGGTGAGCACGAAAGTCAGCTCCAGATGCCCCAGGTTCAGCGTGTCACCGTTTTTCACTTCCAGGTCGTTCTCACAACCCAGTCCGTAAAAGCCGCTCATCATGCCGAAGGTCTTCTTGTTGCCGATGACCTGCACCTG
>Ga0247611_10003315_pt1 | contig 24059 bp, 16 predicted proteins | sample 177DNAGHGhighgp2_FD_192422 | JGI IMG/M metagenome (GOLD analysis project Ga0247611, IMG submission 192422) | Sheep rumen microbial communities from Palmerston North, Manawatu-Wanganui, New Zealand - 1770 DNA GHGhigh gp2 | ecosystem: Host-associated > Mammals > Digestive system > Stomach > Rumen... | reverse complement strand
GACGCGGGTAGGCAGCGTCAGTGGATGCCCTTGCCCCTGCGGGGCTGCGGTGTGACGATTCAGGTCAACTACTGATTAAATAAAGTACGGGTAGATGTAGTCTTCGGCGAGTTGCGGGAGGTTCGCAAGGATGGCGCCTTTGCAGGCGATATTGCTCTTCTCGTATATGCCGCGAAGTGTTTCCAGGGAAAATCCTTCCAGCAGTCTACGAGACGTAGGCAGGTGAGCGATGTGCCAACCCTCGGGCTTGATCTTTCCCCTGCCAGGAACAAACACACGGTTGAAACCGAAGGCATCGTTTGCGGCAAAGCGCACATCCAGGAACTCATGGAATTTGGCAAACATTCCCGTGCACTCATCGGGCGTCAGTTGCACCTCGTAGCCTTCGGGGCAAGCGTTAGCGTCGACTACGTCGATGTCGGTCCCCAGATGGTGACGGCTTGCACCGGGAAGCGCAGACCATGTGAGGATGGCATACATCAGTTCTTCTTCGTCGGATGGGCGCTGCATGGGCTTGCCAAATTCATCAAGCAGCGGGAGCTCGCCTGCAGCCTTGCGGTTCCAGATGGAAAGTTGTTTTTCGAACGGGCGGTAGGCCGATTCCAGACGAAGGCGGAAGCCGTTCCCTTCTAGAAGTGCGGCAAGACGCGCGAGGTCATCGCAGATTTCTTTACAGACAAAATAACTACTTTGGAATTCAACTAGTTCCGGCGAGCCAAGACCATAGGGCAACAGGTTTTGTGTACTCATTGGAGAGTTCCTCCCATCTTTTCGATAAGCGCCTTCCATTCAGAAACACTTGCCTTTTTCTTGCGGCGAACCGGCCGGCCCTTCAGGGCTGTCGCAAGCGGCGCCGGGTTCGCATGCGTCCAGGCAATCGCAAGGGCATCGGAAGCATCGAGCGGAAGTTCCGAGGACTCTATACCCAGTTGTGCAAACACCATATTTGCGACCTGTTCCTTGGAGGCGCTGCCATCGCCCGTAACCGCCTGTTTCACGATTTTCGGCGGATACTCGCTGAACGACATCCCGCGACGGCGGCAGGCTACAAGAATCGCTCCGCGGATATGCCCGAGTACGAGGGCACTCTTCGCATTCTTCGCAAAGAACACGCCTTCCATCGCAAGAGCTTCAGGGCGATACTGATCCAGCCTCGCTTCAAGTTCTGTCACGATATGCAATAGGCGGTCTTCGACCGGGAGAGTCGCCTTCGCATGGAACACGCCGTATTCGAGCACGTCCACCTTCCCTTTTTCCGCCTTCACGAAGGCATAACCCGTCGTGATAGAGCCGGGGTCGATTCCGAGTATAATCATGCCTTCTAAATTAGATAAATAGTTCTTCGGCATTATCCCTTTTGTCAAATTTCTTATTAGATTTTCAATGAGAGAGGTTTTTATGGTCATCGATCAAGAGCACACCGGAATCATGCGCAAGAAGACACACCCGAGACAGTTGGGTGTCCCCCTAAACCGCTGGGGTAGAAACTTAATTTCATGTTGTCCGTTCCACTCGCCCGAAGAGACGTCGCTGTTCTTCTACGACGCGCTGGGCTACTGGCGCTACCGCTGCCTGCAATGCGGCAGCGAGGGCGACCTCGTCGAATTCGTGATGAGGAGCCGCTTCAACGGCATGGACGAACAGTCCGCCCGCGCCGAAGCAACGGAATTCCTGGGAGCCCGCGAGCACGAGCAAGATGCAGACCCCGACGAACATCCTTGGATTAAGGAAATAGGCGGCGAAAAGTCGCGTGTACTCGAGAACTTCGTACGCTACTGCCACTGGGCCGCCTGCAAGAGCCCGTCTTCGGCAGAATTCCTGGAAAGCCGCGGATGGAGCATCGGCCAGGCCCAGCTCTACGGCCTCGGCTACTACAGCGGTGACCCGGAACCGTTCTACAGCTACTGCATGCTTTCGGGCATCGAGCGTCACCAGGTTTCGTTCTATCTCGACAACCTTGAAGATTACCGCGAACCGCGCATCACTATTCCGGCACGCAATTCCAAGGGGCTCATCCATTCCGTGTACGGGCGTTCCATGGAGAACGACGGAGCGCACAACCCCTATATTTCCTACGCCTCGGGCCCAAGCGACATTCCGTTCAACATCCAACCCGACAACGACAAGCCTATCATCGTAGAAGGCATGTTTGACGCCCTTACCGCCGACCTCGCCGGAATCCCTGGCGTTGTATCGACCATGTACCAGGACCTCACGCTGAGCCACCTGTACAAGCTAAAGGCCTGTGGCGCTGAATCCATAACCCTCATTCTCCGCAGGGAGCCGAACCGCAGGGAACAGGAATTCCGCATTCAGAACTACCTGATGATGGCGGAAGCTCAAGGACTGCGATTCAAGTCCATCGTGCTGCCCGAAGGCGAGACGGTCGACCTGATGTTACGCAACTACGGTGCAGACCACCTGCTGAACCTGATTGCAGAAACAGAAGAAGATACCATACATACTCACCGCCGTTCCGTGCTCCTCCAGGACATCAAGGAGAACTACGATACGGCGATGGGATGCCCGCCCAACGAATGCGTGGGATACACCCTCAACACGTTCCCACAGTTCACTCGTAAGATTGACGGCATCCAGTCCGGACTCTTCTATGTCTCCTCGAATCCGTTCAGCCTTAAGACCTCGCTACTTTCAAGCCTTGCTCTCGACCTTATCGAGAGCAACCCGACCGTAAAGCTCATCTATATCGCGCTCGAAACACCGCGACGCCAGATATTCGACAGGCTTATCGCCATGCGCATCGGCAAATCCGTCCTCGACGTCCGCAAGAAGAACGAAGACGAACAGGTGAACCAGATGATACTCGAGGCAACGCGCAAACTGATGGAGTTCGTCCGCGAGAACCGTCTGGAAATCTGGGAAGACCACCCCACGTTCGACAATACGGAACTGTTGGCAACGCTCAAGGAAGAACAACGCCAGCACCCCGACCTCGTCGTGATGATCGATGGCATCGACCACTTCAAGGTTACCGACAGGTCCGACCTCGATGATATCCACGAGCGTCGTTCTTCCGCGATGCTTGACATCTACAAGTCGCTCGACATCCCGATGTTCCTGGGCGGCGAACTTGTCGATGAGGAAGGCACCCTCATCGCACCGCGCGCCTACCTTCGCGATTCCGACGCCATCTACTGGCTCGAAACCAAGGACGGCGAACATTCCCTGACGGTGAATTCCAAGCGGCTCGGAAACAACAACCTTTACAGGAGTACGCTTTCCATCGACCCGGAATCAAACCGCATCTGCGAAGCATGATGGGAAAAAAAATGGAAGCCGAAACAGGACGCAAGTTCACCATAATGGACTTCAACAACTTCTGGAGTCCCTCTGGCGGTGGCGTGCGACGCTACCACCTGCAAAAAATGGCATTCTACGAACAGCAGGGCGATGTGCTCGAAGTGTTCGTGATGCCCGATGCGAAGACCTTTACCGAAGTGCGCAGTGACGGACTGATTATCGAGCACGTAGAAGCCTTCCGTTTCCCCGGCAACTGGGAATACCGCTTCATGTGGAAGCGCAACCAGATTGCGCCCGTGCTCGAAAAGTACAGGCCCGATATTATCGAGGTAGGATCACCCTACATTTTGCCCACCGCTGTACGCCATACCGCAAAGCGGGTCAGCCCGACATCCCGGCTTGTCGCCTTCTGGCACGCGGACTTCCCCGTGACCTACGTGGGCCGCCCTGTGGCCCAAAAACTCGGAGCCGGCATCGGAAGGTTTGCCCGCAAGGAGGCTTTCTGGTATGCCCGAAAGGAATTCAAGGATTTCGACTGCATACAGGCATCCTCGAAAGAGGCAATGGCAAGACTGCGCAAGAACGGATTGCCAAACCCGCAATGGATTCCGCTCGGGTGCGATATCGGCATGTTCTCCCCCGAAAAGCGGGACGAATCACTAGTAAGCGAGCTCAAGGCCGGCAACCCGGATAGGCTCACGCTTTTTTTCCCACACAGGCACTGTAACGAGAAGGGAATCGACCTTGTCCTCGGGGCATACGATATCCTTGCCGAAAAATTGGGGCACGAGCCAGCAATCGTCTTTGCAGGTACGGGCCCGAGCCTCCCGCTGGTGCAAGAAGCCGCAAGCAAGTACGAGCACGTACGCTACGTCGGGTTCATCAACTCCATCGACGAGATGGCACGCTACTACGCAAGCGTCGACATCGGGCTTGCGCTATCGGGCTGGGAGACCTTCGGGCTCTCGATTCTCGAGAGCATGGCCAGCGGAAACGCGCTTGTCGGGGCATCCGCAGGCGCCGCATTCGAACACGTGACCGAATCGGGTGCAGGCACAATCCTCAAGGAACGTACGCCACAGGCCCTCGCCGAAGCGATTGTAGAACTTTACCATTCCGACCTCAATGCAATGAAAAAGCGTGCTCGCGCATATGCCGAGAAGTTCAGCTGGAACGACTGCTTTAAGCGACAGCTGAACCTCTACCGTAAAGTTGCAGAGAGCCCAAAACAATAATTGACCTCATTCCCGTTTATGAAAAAGCTTGAAATTCTTTTTGGCAAGTTAAAGCCGATATATGGCGCGATACACAAGCTGATCCTGATATCGCTCGCCGCATGGGGCGCGCACATCCTGCTGCGCATTCTTTTGCTGTTCCGCGACAATCCCTATGGTTTCCCGTTCGTATCGAAACCGGACTGGTTCATATTCCACGCCGTAAGCATCGACTTCATGTGGATATGCAAGTCTCTCCTGGTATTCCTCATTGCGGCTGTAATAGCCAGTCTTATCGCCAAGAAGCCCGAGCGCCCCGCAACTATCATCGTCAAGATCTATGCGATATTCCAGGGTATTCTCCTCCCGCTTACGTTCTTCGACAACGAAGTACAGCGTTTCCTCGGCAGCCACCTTTCGTTCAGCCTTGTCGATACCTACAAGGACACATCGTCTATCGTGATGTTCTGGGACTACATGGCAAACGACCTGAGCGTACCATTCCTGCAAATTCCCGTACTGCTCCTGATTGTACCGCTTGCATATGCCCTATACAGGCTGCTGCAGAAGGTTCTGCGCGTTCCGGCGACCAACACGGGAGTTTTCTGCCTCAAGAAAAGTGTCATCGCGATGATTGTCTTCTACATCGCCTCCTACCTCTTCGTCTACTTTATATGGACAGGCGGGTCCCGCATGACAAAACTGCGCCCGGTCGTCTCGCTCATTTACAAGGACCTGTTTGTCAAGCAAAAAGCCGGAGCCGGGTTGAGCGAAGAGGAACTTGCCGCATACAAGGCGAGTTACCAGGACCTGTGGCAGGCGATTGAAGGCGATTCCCTCTGGAAATTCGAGGACAGCGACGCGGGCAATCACCTGCCGCTCTACCGCGTGCCCAGTGCGGAACTCCTGAATAGCGAAAAACTACAGGCACAGCGCAACATGAAGCCGAACTTCATCTTGGTCCTCATGGAATCGCAACGCGGGCTAAACGTAGGCTATATGAACCCGCAAAAGCCCTCCCCTACACCTTTCATGGATTCGCTCGCAGCACATTCACACGCATGGATGCGCATGCACACCAGCGGCGTACCCACCACAGGTGGAGTACTTTCAACACATATCGGCATCCCGCACCATTCGCGCCTGCTGCAGGCGACCGACCTAGCCCCCATAAACCTCCCGAGCTTTGTATCGGTGCTTACGGACAGCGGGTACAGCACGCATTACCTGTCGGCGGCCGACCCGGCATGGGACAATCTTAGCGTATGGATGCACAAATGGTACACCGCGCAACACTACAACCGTGACTTCGAGGACGATTCCACATTCGTCGACCACGCGATTGAATACGTACGCGACACGCTCTCCAAGGAAGGCAAGCCTTTCCTTGCCACCCTCATGACGCGCTCCAACCATTACCCGTTCAACTTTGCGGCAGGCATGACCGACGAAGAGAAGAACAGACCCCTCCAGGAACGCATCAACGTAACCATGGGCTATGCCGACAGGCAAATCGCGCGCTTTTTCCATGCTATCGAAAACGAGGAATGGTACCAGAACACCTACGTCATCATCATGGCCGATCACGGATTCCCGCTAGGCGAAAATGGAGTCTCGACGATGAACGGCGGCGGATTCTCGAACGTGAGCTGGATTCCGTTCATGATTCACGGGAAGGGGCTTGACGCCGTACGCGATACGACAACCGCTGCACAGATCGATATCGCGCCCACCGTACTTGAGCTAGCTGGTTTTGCAGTGCCAAACATATTCATGGGACACAACTTGCTGCGCGTACACACTGCTGATTCTACATCTGCGCCGGAACCGCTCGCAGGCCTATCGCTCGGAGCATACTCAGGCTATGCCGCCATCGGCCTGGACGGCTACCGCTATATCGCGAAGTACCCCTCGCAAGAAGAAACGCATATATTTGCCGAAAGCGACACCCGCCAGGAAAACGAACTTACCGGCAAGTTGCAAAACGAAGAAGACCGTCTCTCAGCGACCCTCGACACTTTGCTCAAGATTTCAGATTACTCGCTCGAACGCGGGCTGTAACTATTTTTTCTTCAGCCAGCTGCCGCACAAATACATCGTAAAGACAATGCTCGTGATGAGGAACATCGCGATGCTGATGCAGGCGAGATCGCCAATGCCCTTCAACCCACGATGCGTGGTAAATAGGAACCCGACAAAACCTGCGATGGTCGTGGTGGAACTTGCCATCACGTTGCGGCCGGTGGTATCCATCAACTGGCGGAGCGTCATGTTCTTGTCCCCCATCCACGAGGTAATCATGTGGATGGTCGCATCGATACCTATACCGAGCGTCATCGGGATGACAATCACGTTGTAGATACTAATCTTCCCGAACTCGAACAGGTCGGTCAGGAGCCCGAGAAGCCCGAGCGTGAGTAGCGTTCCCATGCCGAACGAGATACAGCCCGCAAGGAAGAGTTTGGGCTTGCGGAACGAAATCACGAGCGTTCCAAAAATCACGAGGATAATCACGAGCGCAAGCCTGAAGCTATCCTGCTTCACCGATTCAATCACGTCGGAGAGGATAAACTGCGACGAGAACGTACGGAGGTCTTCGCCATCGAAATTCCAGCGGCCATAACGTTCCTGGAACCTGTGCAAGGCCTTTGCATCCCAGCTGGGGAATGCACCGTAGATAAACCCGATCTTTCCGTAGCTGCCATCCTTTTCACGAAGCAAGTCCAGCGCCCATTCCGGAATATCTTCGGCGGTAAACGTCTCTTCTACGCCGGCGAGTTTGCGGAGCGTTGCGATGTTCGCGGAATCCTGCCCTTCGGCGCGGTCGAACACACGGGCCTCGGCAAGGTCACGGATTTCTTCGATAATCTCGAGGCGGGCCTTCTGCGAATCGAGCGAAGGCACAAACGTCTTGAGCGTAAGGAAGCTGCGCAGCGTGGAATCCTTTTCCACATGCAGGCGTACCATCAAGGTATCGTAGAGCATGTCCAGCTGTTCCGACTTGCTTCCCATCACCGCGGCAGGCGTTGAGGTGGCACGGCTGTTCGTACGGGTCACGCCCGTGGCGATGCCATTGCTCTTGTGGTTCTTTTCCGTCGATACACGGCGGAGGTTACGCAGGTTGTGCTCGAAATCCACATCCTGTGCAAACCAGATGGAAACGGCACCAAGGGCAATGCCCGCAAATGCAGCATACTTGAAGAACCTGAGAATCTTCGATTCGTTCCAGGACTTGGGCAACAGGCTGTTTTCGGGAGCCTTCGGGATACCGCCCATGCACTTGATGAACACAGGAAGCACGAGCACCGAGGTGAGCATACTGAACAGCACACCGCTCGACGCCACCACGCCGAATTCATAGAAGCCGCGGAAATGAGCAGCAAGCAAAGTAAGGAACGCAGCAACCGTCGTGAAACTTGCGAGGATGAACGGCTTCAGCATCTTGCGCTGTGCGGCCTCGAGAACCTCTTCGAGCGTCGCATACTTGTGCATGAGTTTCTGCGACGTGCCGAGAATATGGATGGAGTAGTCGATACCTATGCCCAATATGATGGAAGCGACAAAAACGGTAAACGGATTGAACTTCCCGTAGATAAGTGCGGTAAACGCAAGCGTGGGGATACAGGCGTAAAGCACGGACGCCGTCACGAGAATCGGGCCCTTCACGCTCCTGAAGAAAATCATCGTGAGGAGGATGATAAGCACGAGGCTTATGCCGAACGAGAAGATGGAATCGTTAGCGACGTCGTCCACTTCCTTGAGGCCCTCGTACGTACCTTCCACGGAGAAGCGCGTGGGCACGGGGTAAGTCTTGCTGCTGAAATACGCAAGCAGAGAATCGGTACGCGCCAAGATATGCGTCACGAATTCGTAATCGGTGGAAGGCTTGATAAGCTTTGCGTTCACCACGCCATTGAACAGGATCTTGCCGGTGCTGTCGGGCTGCGGGCAACCGATAAAGCGGGTACGCAGTTCCGGCGGGACAGGCTTCTTCTTGTCCCATTCCTCGGCGTCGTCCTTCTTGGAGGATTCTTCCTTCTCGTTCTTCTTGAAGAACGCATCGAACGCGCCGGCGGCTTCGTCAGGGAGTCCAAGTTCCTGCGGAATATCGGCACTGAACCATACGCGTTCCTTCTTGGCAGGAGCCGGCGCGGATTCCCCCGCGTTACCCGCGGAATCTGCCGCAGGTTCATCGCCCAGCAAGTCAACGACAAGCGGGCCGTTCTTGCGCCCGATTTCCAGCTGCAGGTCTTCGAGGTTATCGCGGATGTTCTCGAGATACTTTACCGGCAGGTAGAGGAGCGCATTGTCCTTGAAGAACTTGTTGTCGTTATCGACCTGCGTCGAGACGAAATCGCCCTGCCAGTTCTTATGGATGTATTCGCTGATGGAATCCTGCAGTGCGGCCACCAGGTGCACGTCTTCGCTCTGGATGGCAATCATGAATCGGTCGGTGCTCCCGAATCGCTGATAGGACTCCTCAAGGGCCTTCACGCTCGGGGTATTTTCGGGAAGCAGGTGCGAGAGGTCGGCGTCAAGCTTGAGACCCGGCTTAAACAGGATGGGGACGGCCAGGAGTACTGCAAGGAGGATGTAGAAGGCCAGAGCCTTGTACTGATGCCTGCAGATTAGGGGGATATACCAGTTGGAAAATCGTTCTATTAGTGATTTCTTGCTCGCCATAATGGCTAATATAACAAAAAAACTGCGTTTTTTTACCCCTAAAGCGGGTTTTGCGGCCACTTCCTGATATTGCGCAAATTTAGCGGACGAACGTAAAGTCTGTAAAAAAAACAGACCGACTTCCACAGCGGCCATTTTAGATAGTAAATTTCCCAGTATGGTTAGTATGGCTCAATCAAAGTTTTATTGTATAGGCATTTCCGCGATTTTGGCTACAGGTCTCGGAACATGCTTCCTTGGATGCTCCGACACCTCCTCTGCCGCCGAATCTGACGTAATAATTCCCATTCCGACAGAACCTATCCACATCGCTGAAGAAATCCAGGTAAACCTGAACGAGATTTCCTCGCTCAATCTCGCCTGGCTCGACCAAGATGGAGACGACCCTGCCTGGGTAGAAATCTACAACGCCCGCGACAAGGAAGTAAACCTGAAAGGATTCTCGCTCGTAGAGAATCTGGACCATCCGCAGAAATGGGTTTTCCTCGACGAGACCATCCCAGCCAAATCCTACCGTACCGTATTCCTCGACAAGAAAAACATTAACACGGTAAAGGGAATCGCGGACGGAGTCGATGACGAAGGCCACGCACTCCACGCGCGCACGCACACGAACTGGAAACTCAACAAGAAGGGCGGCACGCTCTACATCATCGACAACCACAACGCCATCCACGATTCGATTACCTACCCGGAACTCCCCGCAGGCATTAGTTTCGGGCGGACTTCCGACGGTTCCTACAAGTACTTTGCGAACGCCACTCCCGAAGCGGCGAACGACGATGCTGGCGCATTTGCGACCCTTGCCCCACATTTCGACTTCGGCACCAAGAGCGCTGGCTTCTACACTGGCGAAATCACGATTGATCCACCGACAGTTCCCGAAGGCACTACCGTCCGCTGCATGCAGAACGGCTCCAAGCCGACCGAGGATTCGCCGGCATTCTCCGAACCGCTCACCCTATCCAAGAACACCGTACTCCGCTGCGCCGCGTTCCAGCCCGGCGCCCTCACCACCGAAGTCATCACCAGGACTTTCTTCATCGACGAGACTGTCCGCATGCCAGTTGTCGCCGTAAGCGTTGATTCCGCATTCTTCAAAGAAGCCTACATCAAGACCGACGCCAGTTCCCCGAAGAGCGCCCCCGCGGGGCTCTTCGAAGACACCGAATTCCCAGTGCACGTAGAATACTTCCCCGATGGTAGCAAGTCCACCAGCCCTGCCTGGGAAATCGATGCAGGAATTTCCATCATGGGCGGTTACAGCAGGCTCAAGGACAAGAAATCCGTCGCCATCGTGATGCGCGAGCAGTACCAGGACGGGAAAATCGATTACCCGCTGTTCGAGACACGCAAGGAGACTAACAGCAAGTTCCGTGGATTCAACCTGCGCAACAACGGAAACCGCATCGCAAGCGACTACATCGGAGACGCGATGGGCGGAGCCATCCTCGAAGGGAGCGGAGTCGACTACCAGCGTAGCCGCCAGGTGGTGGTGTTCTACAACGGGCGTTACTACGGCATCCACGACATGCGCGAGCGCTTCAACAAGCACTATGTAGAAACGAACTACGGCATCGATGCGAATACCGTCACCATGGTAAAGCATCTCGGTCACGAAGTCACCGCCAGCAACGGATCTACCGACGAATACATGGCTATGCTCCACTTTATCGCCAACAACGACTTCAGCGGCGAAAACAATGCGAACTACGAGATGGTCAAGACCATGATGGATGTAGGCAACTACGCCGACTACATGGCTGCAGAAGTTTTCGACCACAACGGTGACTGGCCCAACAACAACGTACGCGCATGGAAGAGTCCCGAGCAGCCGTGGAAATTCATGATCTACGATCTTGACCACGGATTCGACTGGACATGGGGCGTAAACAACGGCGAGTTCGACCAGGATACAAAGATTTTCCCGTGGATTAGGAAGGGCGGCGGAAACAAGCCCTGCATAAACGAAGGCTGCTTCGCAAATATATACGTACAACTTATCAACAACCCGGACTTTGTCCGGCTCTTCCTGAACCGTTCCGCCATCATGTTGCAGAACAACCTGAACGGAGCCAATGTGACCCGAGTGGTCGATGCAATGACGGCGACCATCGATACCGCCGAAATATCCCGCGACATGAAGAAGTTCAAGCAAGACGAAATGTACTACAAGAACTCCTGCGGAAAGGGATTCAGCAAGACCGGCAGCTGTCTCAAGGATTGGTGCATGACTCGCGACACGACAGTCATAGACGACTACAAGAACGAATTCGGCGTGAAGGGCATGATTACCGTGAACATCAACGCCTCAGGCTCCGGCCACGTACTAGTCGAAGGAAAGGCTGTTCCGGCGACATATGCCGGCAAGTTCTTCAGCGGCGTGGCAATGGAACTGACAGCCGAGCCGACAAACGGAGGAGTTTTCACCGGATGGGATGACGGTGTTACACAAAACCCGAGACTTGTCGCTCCGACAGACGGCGTCACATATACGGCCTTATTTAAGTAGTCGACTCGAAAAAGCGGCTTTAGAGCCGCTTTTTTTATAAAAAGATTGACCACACAGGCTGGTTTTTCTAAATTTATGCATAAAATTGAATAAACGCATAAAAGTAAAGAATCAACGGTTCGTGCCATGGAAAAGAAGATGACGCTACGCGAAGCTTTTGAAAGCAAGATGATGCTGCTCGACGGCGGCATGGGTTCTGTTATCCAGACTTACGGCATCAAGGGCGCGAACAACGACATGCTCTCCATCGAGAAGCCGGAAATCATTCTCGATATCCAGCGCCGCTATGTGGACGCCGGCGTCGACTGCCTGACCACGAATACGTTCTCGAGCCAGCGCGTAAGCCAGCACGAATACCACCAGGAACACCGCATCGCCGAAATGAACCGCGCCGCCGTGAAAATCGCGAAGCAGGCTGCGGCAGAGGCCATGGAAAAGTACGGCCGCCAGGTGTACATTCTGGGCGACGTGGGCCCCACGAGCAAGATGCTCTCCATGAGCGAAGACGTGAACGACCCCGCGAGCCGCAGCATTACCTTTGACGAACTGGAGGACGCCTACCTGGAACAGATCCAGGTGCTGGTGGAAGAAGGCGTCGACGCCATCCTGATTGAAACGATTTTTGACACCTTGAACGCGAAGGCCGCCGCCAGTGCATTCACTAAGGTGATGGAAGCACGTGCTGCCAAAGCCGGCGACAAGGCTGCCGAACTCAAGCCTGTCGAAGTCATGTTCTCCATGACGGTGAGCGACGCCTCAGGCCGTACGCTTTCGGGCCAGACGGTGGAAGCATTCGCCGTAAGCGTGATGCACATGCACCCGCTCTCCATCGGTCTGAACTGCGGTCTCGGTGCCGACGGCATGGTTCCCTACCTGCGCCGTATGGGCAAGGTTGCGCCCTGCTACATTTCTTGTCACCCGAATGCGGGTCTCCCGAACCAGTTCGGCGGTTACGACGACACGCCCGATGACATGGTCCGCCTGATGCATGTCTATCTAGATGACAAGCTGGTGAACATGATTGGCGGCTGCTGCGGTACCACACCGGAACACATCGCCGCCATGCGCAAGATGCTCGATGCCCTGCCGGCCGATTACGAACGCCGCAAGCCAGCGCCCAAGTACGCTACAAGCCCGCTCCTCCGCCTCGCCGGTTTGGAACCGCTGTTCAAGGAACAGGTGCACCCGAGCGATGGTGCATTCAGTTGCAACGCCGAAGACTTCGTGAAGGTGGGCGAACGCTGCAACGTGGCGGGATCCAAGAAGTTCCTGCGACTCATCAACGAGAAGAATTACGACGAAGCGCTCGACATTGCACGCAAGCAGGTCGAAGACGGCGCCGACGTGATCGACGTGAACATGGACGATGGCCTCTTGGACGCTACCGCCGAGATGCAGACCTTCCTGAACCTGATTGCCTCCGACCCGGCCGTGAGCCGCGTGCCCATCATGGTGGACTCTTCCCGATTCGAAGTCATCGAGGCGGGCCTCAAGTGCATCCAGGGCAAGAGCATCGTGAACTCCATCTCCTTGAAGATGGGTGAACAGGCTTTCATCGAGCATGCGCTCACCATCAAGCGCCTAGGTGCGGCCGTCATCGTGATGCTCTTTGACGAAGAAGGCCAGGCCACCAACTACGAGCGTCGCGTGCAGATTGCCGCCCGCGCTTACGATATCATGGTGAAGAAGCTGGACTTCGCGCCCTCCGACATCATTTTCGACCCGAACGTCTTGACCGTCGCTACCGGCATGGCCGAACACAACGCCTACGCCATCGACTTTATCCGCGCCGTCCGCTGGATTATGGACAACCTGCCCGGCGTGCGCATCTCGGGCGGCCTCTCGAACCTTTCGTTCGCCTTCCGCGGCAACAACTACCTGCGCGAATCCATGCACACCACGTTCCTGCATTACGCAATTCCGAACGGCATGGGCATGGCCATCATGAACCCGAGCGCGATTATCGATTACAAGACGATTCCGCTCGAACTCCGCATGGCGATTACCGAAGTCATCATAAACACGGAGCCGGACGCAAGCGAAGCGCTTATCGAAATTGCAAGCCGCATGACCGCGGCCCAGAACGCCGCCAAGGAAGCGGGTACCAAATACGACCCGAAGGCGATTTTCGCCATGAGCACCGGCGCGAACAGCTCTGCAGACGCGAGCAGCAACAGCGCCGCTGACGCCAAGCCTACCACGCCCGAGGAACGCCTGCAAGAAGCTCTCCTCAAGGGAACCTCCACGACGCTTCAGCCCGACCTGATGGAACTCATCAACCGCGGCGACAGCCCGGTGGGAATTATTTCTGGCCCACTCATGGACGGCATGAACGAAGTCGGCCGCCGTTTCGGCGAAGGCAGCATGTTCCTGCCGCAGGTGGTGAAGACCGCACGCACCATGAAGAAGGCGGTGGAAATCTTGCAGCCCTACATCGAGGCGGGCAAGGATGCCAACGCATCGAGTCGCGGCAAGATCGTGATTGCCACCGTGAAGGGCGACGTGCACGATATCGGCAAGAACATCGTCTCCGTGATTATGGCCTGTAACGGCTACGAAATGGTAGACCTCGGCGTGATGGTTCCCGAAGACGTCATCGTGAAGGCGGTCATCGAAAACAAGGCCGATATTCTGAGCCTCTCCGGACTGATTACGCCTTCGCTCGAAGAAATGTGCACCGTGGCGAAGGCCATGCAGGCCGCAGGCCAGCACATCCCGATTATCGTCGGCGGCGCAACGACCTCGCCCACGCACACCGCCGTAAAAATTGCCCCATGCTACGACGGCCCCGTATTCCACGTGCGCGATGCTGCAAGCAACCCAGGCCTCGTGCAAAAACTCCTCGATCCGGCGACCGGCGAGCAGACCATTCAGGAAAACCGCGAAGAACAGCAGAGAATCCGCGAAAAGCAGGAAGGCATCAAGGCCGGCGCCGCAAGCGCCATGGCCGCTGCAGCGAGTACGCCCGAAGAACGCCGCTACCAGTGCGACTGGAGCAAGTACCAGCCCGTGGAGCCTCCGTTCATGGGCGAAAGCAAGCTCCCGCCCATCGCGCTCGAAAAAGTTATCCCGCTCATCAGCTGGGAATACTTCTTCTTTACCTGGAAAGTCAAGGCCGACTGCGAAGAAGCACAAAAACTCAAGGCCGACGCCGAAGCGCTCATCAAGTCGCTCACAAAGCCCGAGTATGCGCTGCGTGCCGTGCAGGCGTTCTACCCTGCCGCCGGTACGGCAAATTCAATCATCTTTAACACGGGCCGTACCGGCACCGACTCCGACCTTGTCGAAGTCGCCACGGCACGCCAGCAGAACCCCGAAGGCACCTGCCTCGCGCTCTGCGACTACGTTGCGCCCGCTAATGCGAACACCGCAAGCGTCTTCGCCGCTCCCGCCGGTAAGGATGTATTCCGCGACATCGTGGGCGCCTTCGCCGTCACCGTGAGCGACGCCTTCGTCAAGCGCCTCGAAAAGCTGAAAGCCGAACAGGGCGGCAGCGACTACGACGTTCTCTTGATGCAGACTGTCGCCGACCGCCTGGCCGAAGCTGGCGCCGAATACCTGAGCCAGGAACTTGCCCGCACCAAGGGCTGGAAGGGAATCCGCCCGGCCGTCGGCTACCCTGTGCTCCCGAACATCAAGGAAATCTTCAACGTCGCGAAACTCATCGATTTCGACAGTGTGGGCATCAGCCTCACCGAGAACGGCGCCATGTATCCGCAGGCCTCCGTAAGCGGCCTCTACATCAGCCATCCCGAAGTCGACTACTTCCAAGTTAAAGTATAACGCCCTATTGACTTCAAGCTCCTTTTTGTATAGATTGTGACGAGGGTATAATCCCGCATAAGTTGCGCATTTTCGATATGGTGAGGTACTATTGTAATGAAAGACAGACAAGATCTTCCTGAACTGGCAAAAGGGTACCTTTTCACCATCAAAATCAGTTTCGACAACATTCTCCCCGACAAGGCTGAAGAATTCGCAGAGCTTGCGAACAACCTTTCGGCTCGTTGCCGCAAGATAAAGTTCCTCAAGGAAAACACCAGCGATGTCTTCACAATCGTCGAGATATCCTTCGACGAGTTCGAAGACTTCCTTGTCACGACCTGCATCAAGAACGAGTACCTCAAGAGTTTCCGCATGACCATCGACCACTACTCGTCGAACATGAAACTCGTATATAGCGAAAAGTTCTTTGACTGCAAGGCCGTGTACGTAGAGGAATTCGCCTACGACAAGTTCGATACAAGTCAGGAACGCCTAGTCAAGACCATCGGCGTCAAGTGCAAGCGCGGGCATTAAGCGCCCGGCAAGTCAGCGGCGTACCGTAGGCACGCTTTCCAGAAGTCTCTTTGTATAATCGTGTTGCGGTTTCACGAGTACATCGTTTGCCGCGCCACGCTCCACGACATGCCCAAAGTACATCACGAGCACGTCATCTGACAAGGCGCGGACAACCTGCATATCATGACTGATAAACAGGATGCTCAGTCCGAGATCGCAACGCAGAGTGTTGAGCAGATGCAGAATCTGCGCCTGCACCGAGACGTCGAGGGCGCTCGTCACCTCGTCGCACAGAAGAATCTTCGGCCTTACCATCAGGCTGCGCGCTATGCACAGGCGCTGCCTTTGCCCGCCAGAAAACTCGTGGGGGAATTTTGCAAGTGCTTCGCGGGGAATCGAGACACGATCCAGCAATTCGCACGCCCGGGCATGGGCTTCACTAAACGAGGCTTTTCGAGCCATAAGCGGCGCGGTCAGGATTTCTTCAACGGTCTGGCGCGGGTTCAGACTGCTGTACGGGTCCTGGAACACCATCTGCACCATATCACAAACTCGCGCCCCCTTTTCGTGAGCATCGTGAACAAACTTTCCACCCTGAACCTCGCGGCCAAAGAGCTTTATACTCCCCGACGCAAGCGGAGCAAGGCCGACCAGAGATTTCGCCAGGGTCGACTTCCCGCAACCCGACTCGCCCACAACGCTCAGGATTTTTCCCTGTTCTAGGGTAAAGGATACGCCGTCAACAGCGGTGAAGTAGTCCTTCACCTTGCCCAGTACGCCACCACGCACCGGAAACTTGACCGTCAACCGCTGCGCCTCTATGGCAGGGATGCCGCCCAAATCAGGCATCGGCCTCCCCATCCAGGCTTTCCAGTGCACCTTGTACACTTTTTTCCGTATCCAGCAGGATTTGCCGGCACTTTTTCAACAGTTCGGTTGCCTCCTGGACCTTACCAGCAAGTTCGTCGATTTCCATTTCGGAATTGTCGATACGTTCAAGAATCGCCTCCAGGCGCTCCATCGCGTTCTTGTACTCGAAGTTTTCTTTGCTCATACAATGGAATATAGTTAATCGAAGAAAGAATAAATTACATTTACTCCCGGTGAACATGCACAAGCATCACACCCCGCATAAACTATTCGCGGGTATACTTGGGGGATTCCGTTACATTCTCGGGACGGTTTTTGCCTGTATGCTGTTTGCCGGGTGTCTGGACATCCCGGACAAGCCCAACACCGAAAGTCAGCTGGAAAGTATCGATGTCGTCGTGCTGCAGGCTGGCAAAGAGGATTCCACGTTGCTCAAGATTCGCCCGAACGACTCGTCCGAGGTCCGCGTGGTGGTCTATCCCAGACAATACAGGAAACAGCTCTCGTTCCAGTGGTCCCGGGTCATCGGAGACTCGTCCTACGTGCTTGGCGAAGGGTCCGAATACACTATAGCCCCGAACACGGATAGGGATAAGATACCGAATGAACTTCAGGTCATGGACGAAGCGGGCAATTCCCTAAAGAAGGATTTCGAAATTTTCGTGAACATGGAACCCATACTGAGCAGTACAACTATTCCCGCCAACGAGGACACTCTCTACGGGAATACGCACACAGCGTTCCTTTTCAAATGGAAATCATACGACAATGATTCATTTGACGACGGCAAGCTAGAGCACACGCTCATCATCGACGGAGTCAACCACCCTGTCGGAAGACTTACCGAAATCCGTCAGTCCGGATTCAACGAAGGCCAGCACTCGTTCCAGGTTATCGTATTCGATACCTTCGGGGATTCCGACACGCTCGCCCCCATGACATTCTATGTGGTCGATACGCTCGGAGGCATGCAATGAGATTCAAGATCTTCTTTGCCATGGCCCTTGCGATCGCCTTCATCTACACGGCCTGCACCAACAGCAGCGACTATCTGTACGACGAGAGCGAATCCACATTCATCGAAGTTTCTGCCGAGATGGCCTATTCCTTTGATTCCGTAAGCGAACGGAGCAAGGCAGACACCCTCCATCCAGGCGACTCCCTCATTTTCATTGCAAACATCATCCCGTCGAAATCCATCAAGATCAAGCGCTATATCTGGACCCTTGACGGTATTCCGTTCTCAAACGACTTCAGTTTCAGGAGCGCCGTCTGGGAACCCGGACTGCACAAGATTGCCTTTATCCTAGAGACGTTCTTCGGGGACACCCTGAGCGACACACTCACGCTCCAGATTTCAAACCCGCCCATACTGCAGGACAGTTCCTTCATCCCGGCAAAAGGCTCGCAGAGGATTCCCACGACTGGCGGACTGTCCTTTGCCTGGAACGGCTACGACCCGGACTCCATCGCCAAGCTGTACTACCGATTCACCATCGACGGGCTTATCGACACCATCCTGGATGTTCCCTACTTTACCTACTGGAAAGACCTCGAACCGCTAAACCACTACCGATGGCATGTACAGGCGATAAACGAGTTCGGCTTTGCTTCAGATAATACCATCGAAGGGAACTTTTTCACAAGCGGCGGCCCGAACGAAAGCGGCATTACCGGATTTATCGACCTGTCGGCAAGGGATGCCGGCAACGCTTTCGCCTACTCTGCAAAAATTTCCATTCTTGACACGACCAACGGTGAACTGTTTAGCGACATTGTCAAGGGAGGAAGCCAAAGCGCCCTACCATTTGTAATCTCGCCCCTGAACGAGGGCAAATACAGGGCCGTATTCAGCCTCCCCAACTACCCCGATTTCGTATGTGACACCATTGACTTCAAACTTTTCGCAAACGACGTCCTGGAGCTCGATACGATCCGGCTCCGCGACACCATCGCCCCCACGATAGCCTTTATCGGAAACGAGGGCGCAAACGTGGTTATTGACTCACTGGAATATGCCGACACGTTGCGATTCCTGATTACCGACCACGGTACGCCACTATCCAAGAAGACCGTGCAGGCCTACCTCGAGTCCGTCCTGCTTTCTGAAAAGAACAACGTGAGCGACACCTTTACCGTAGTACTCCCCTCCAACACGAAATCCTGGAACAGGCGTCTACTGGACATCGTCGCCACCGATGCAAGCAAGAACAGGACCATCCGCAACTACATCATCGAGCCGGCAGAAAACTGGATCCAGACAAACAAGCCCTTCTCCACAAGCGGGTCTAAGACTATCGACCTTTTCATCATCGACAGCAACCCCTACGGATTCGAGATCAACTCCTGCAAGTTCATCATTAACGATGATTATGTCTTCCAGAAGAGTTCTCCGGGTGGCAACGTTTGCACAGTACGTACATCCACGGCCTACCTCATAGAAGGCAACAACACCATACGCAGCATCATTGAGTACACCAACGGCATAAGTCACTGGAAAACGTGGAATATCACATACACCAAAGAAGAGTAAAACATGGATAGGCGTCACAAGACATACTGTTACGTTCTCGCCGCGGTGCTTGCGCTAGCCGCCATGTTTGCCGTATCGGGTTGCGGAGACGACTACCTTGTTTCCGAGAATAACGTTTCCAACCTGAAGCAGCATATCTTCGTATTGCCCGACCGCTATTCCGGACAGCCCTACCTGTTCTCCGTCCCCGTAAAAACGGTATACCTCGACACGAACGAGACAGTCAAGTTCTGGGCAGCCTACTCGATCAGCGAGACATACATGACATCGGACTCTGCCGACAAGCACTACATAAACCACAGTTGGACTATTGAAGGCGAAGAATACAACATTTCCCCGCTGCGATTCAGTTTCAAGACACCTGGGTACCGGCAGGCGATACTGCAAACGGTGGACCTGCTCATGGACACCCTACGTGACACGCTCAACATTTACGTGAACACGCCTATCAGCATTTCGCTCATCGCTCCCGTAAACGGCTACAACCAGGTAAAGCCGAATTCCAGCAGCGAGGTTGAAATACGCTGGTCGCTAAGCGGGCTAGACCCGTGGGAAACCTCCTTATGCAACGTATACGCCTCCTTTGATCCGAAGGAGGTCTGGAACCACAACCTGGGCTTTGTCGACTGTAATGAAGATGCCCGCTTTGTCGGAAGTTTCATCGAAGATTCCCTGCAGGAATATCTGGATGAACACCCAGAAAAGGATACGTCCGTGACCATCTTCTGGGGTATGCGTGCGGCATTCCATGCAAGCGAAGGCTTCGTGGAAGCCGACTCCACGGAAATATTCCACTTTTCCACCTTGTTCCTGCACGAGGACTCCTCGGTCGTCACCATCCCCATCGTATACGAAGACTACCGCAAGACAAAGGTATCTACGCACGTCATCATCACTGACAACATGGGCGATACACTATTCGTTCACGACGAAAAGACGGCGCCATCGACTGTCTCGGCTAAGGTCGCCCCGCAAACAGGGCTTCATATCTATGTACAGGAACGTTCCCTGCGGGAATTCCAAGCCGAGCCCACTATCGTCAATACATCTCCCGGAGCACAGACTCTACTCGATACCATAAAGATGCAGGACAGGGTTCAGCCGCAGATAGCCCCCCGTTCCATCATAGAAATCGGGTCCGACATCAATGCCGGCGCCATAACGGGCGACACCGTATATTTCTATGCGCTGGATAACGGCAGCGGAATCAACCAGAACAGGATTACGGTCACCGCGGATTCGGACACGCTTGACCACGTATTCGAGGAGCCCTTTATCAAGTTCAAGACTCCCTGCAAGAAGATTTGCAAGGTTCGCATTTACGCCGAAGACTACGCCCATAATTCAAGCCCGAAGCTTTACTGGAACTTTATCCCGGATGCAAGCAGGCCCACGTTCATCGGGCCGTATTCCGAACTGGGAGGCGAATAATGAAACTGGCCTTCCGATTCGCTACGATTCTGCTTGTTCTCAGCGCCGTTCTGACGGGTGCACAGGAGTCCCCGAAATACCTGCACATTTCGACGAACCCCTCGTATGCCGAAGCCTATGTGGGCAGCATGCGGGTAAGGATTGCATCAAATCCAGATGTCGATCTTCCCGGATTCATCAAGGTTCCCGCTGGCGAGTCTAGCATACTTGTCACGATTTTCAAGCCCGGCTATAAGGACACATCGATTGCGGTCACGCTCAGCCAGGCTGACACATCGTACCTAATCGTTTCTCTCACCCCGAGTTACGACGACGAGCACTTGCAATACCAGCAAAAAGCCCTCATGCACCGTTCCCGCAGGAACATCGGGCACAAGCTCATCGCCATATCCGCCGTCCCCCTAATTGCAAGCGGCATTACAGCCCTCATTGCAAGCAACGAGATTGACGAAGCCAACAGCAAGAAGGATATCATCGAAAAAAGCCTGATCCGCGAAGGCAAGGAATACGAAGCCAACCAGGAAAGTTTTAAAGACCACCGAAAGAATGCCAATACGTCTAGGAACATCGCCATCGGAACTCTTGTCGCTGGAGGAATCTTCCTCGGCTGCGGGATAGTCCTCTCCTTCTAGGTAGCAATATGAATAGCCCTATGAAAAAAATAGTCTTGACTCTAGCCTTCTGCTTCTTCTCGCAAGTAGGCGCCGCAGACCAGCAAGGCATATACGCCCAGGTAGAACTCCTCTCGGGCACAAAGCAGAAGGCTCAGTTCCTCGGTATCGAGAAAGATACCGTGAGCCTCGGCGGCTACATCAAGAACAAGTTCACCATCGTAAAGTTCCCGAAGGCGCAATTCAAGAGTATCGTAGACGAGAAGGGCAACGACCTCCTGAATCAGGCAAGCGCACCTGCGGACTCCGCCAGTACCGCCCCTGCCGATTCAACACCAAGCGCAGACTCCACCGTAGCAGATTCCGCAAAGGCTGATTCTACCATTTCGGATTCTGCAGCCACGGATACCGCAATCGCAGCCGCAGGCATTTCGAACAAAGTATTCGTCAGCTTTGAGCCCTCGGAGATTGACCAGGGAACAAGCGACCTGTTCAGCGACATCGCCTTCAGGCTTCTACATGAACTGGACACTACCTTCTACATGCAGCGCTGGGAGAACACCCCTGAATGTAGCGACAGGGCCTGCATCCAGGAACACCTGAAAGGCTCAGGAGCAAAGGACATTATCTTCGGGAAGGCGGTTCATGCAAAGCACCCCGACTCCATAAGCATCGAACTCACGCGCGTTTTCTACGAAGAAGACCTCCCCACCATCAAGAAATCGCAGATTACCGTTTCGCGCGATGGAATCTTGCAGGACGCCCTCAAGGGAAATTCCTTTACATCACTCGTCAAGAAGGCTGCGGGCTTCCCCGTACCCACCAAGCAGGAACGCAGCTACATCCATGTGGAGACCGACCCGGAAGCGGCAACCATCTCGCGACCCGAGAAAGACGCCATCTGCAAGTCTCCCTGTACATTTGCCGTAACGGACACAGGGCGCATCGAAGTGAACGCCTACTGGAGCGTTGACAAGCACCTCTGGGGTGCGCAGACGTTCGTACATCCGCTCCCGGGCGATACCGCAAAAGTCTCGCTCAAGCTCAAGCGCATCAATCCCGAAATCAAGATCGTGAGTAACCCCGTAGGTGCCGAAATTTTCCCGGGTACATCTGAAATCGATCGCAACAGCAAGTCCATCGGCACGACGCCGAAGGTCGTTACCCTCACGATGCCCGGCATGACAGCAATGCGCCTGAGGAAGGCCGGCTACCGCGACACGCTCGTAAACTTCTACGTGGCCCCCGTTTCGGAAATCAACATTGACGTCTCGATGGAACACCTCACCGACTTCCACGAAATCCAGAAGCAGGAGGAATGGTACCACCAGCGCAAAGTCTCGTACATCGGCAAGGTGCTAATGGGTTCTTCCATCGCGCCCGTATTGCTGGGTTCACTGCTGCTCTACCTGGGTCAGCAGGACTACGAGGACGCCGAAGACATCAAGAACGAGCTCACAATGCCAAGCGCATCGAAAGGCGCCAAATACAACGAGAAGGTAAAGAAGAACAAGGACCTTGTCGATTCCGGAGACCGCTATTCCATCATAGGCGGGACCCTTATCGGAGCGGGAATTGCCGTGTTCGGCCTGGGTCTATTCCTCACTTTCTAGCAAAAAAGCGTAAAAAAGCCCGAAAATCGCTTCTTTTTTACGCACAATTGTTCGATTTTCACCCATTAAAATGTAAATTTTTGATGATGCGAAGAACAGTTATCAAATTATTGCCCCTTTTGCTTTTGACTGCGACTGTATACGCGGCTGATTTCGAGCGTTCGAATTGGCGCAGCCAGATATACCTGCAGGCAGAACCCGCCTTTATAGAATTCGAAGCCCAGAACCCGCAGCTCCTCAAGGAGCCGCTCGACAAGGAAATCTTCACGGTTCCCCTAAGCGCGGGTTTCCTGTTCAGCCCGCTCTACACCCCCCTGTTCAAGGCCGATATTCCCTTCACCATCTGGCTTGGTGCCGAAGTAAACTCCATCCAGTTCCGTGAGATTGCAAGCGACCCCGAATATTGGGGAGTCGACGACAATGGCAACGTCGACAAGGAAAGTGACCTTTCCGAGTGGGGCGACGGCCGTACGCTTTCGTTCCGCGCCTATGCTCCTTCCGTAGTGGGCGGTTTCTCCGTGAACCTCGCCGGCGACTTCGACATCCGCGTGCTCGGCGGCTACGGCTTCCAGTTCTTCACCTTCATTAACGACTATTCCTCAAGCACCAGGGACCATACGGAAATACTCCCAACGGCATTCGTCTCCGGAGCCCTTGAATACCGCATCACCGAAATATTCCAGGACGTAGACCTCAAGATTGGCGTGAACGTACGCAAGGAATTCCTCCCCTACGAAAACGTCAAGGCGACCGACGCCTACAAATACGACAAGGAAAAGGACGTTGTCCCCTATGGATACGAAGGCATAACCTTTGACAAGATCTCTTACAAGTGGCCCGTCCGCGTCGGCATCGAACTTTCGCTTGACTTCGGCCGCGAGAGCCACCGCGACCGTGGCATGCGCTTCAAGCTGCGTGACCGCGACCAGGTACTGCGCGACAACAGCGAAGTCAAGGACACCCTCAGCGACTGGGACTGCATGGCCATCGAGCGCGACTACCGGTTCTTCCTCGACGAAGACGGCGAACTACCCGACATGAGCGAAGCCT
>Ga0247611_10003314_pt1 | contig 24062 bp, 24 predicted proteins | sample 177DNAGHGhighgp2_FD_192422 | JGI IMG/M metagenome (GOLD analysis project Ga0247611, IMG submission 192422) | Sheep rumen microbial communities from Palmerston North, Manawatu-Wanganui, New Zealand - 1770 DNA GHGhigh gp2 | ecosystem: Host-associated > Mammals > Digestive system > Stomach > Rumen... | reverse complement strand
TCCATGATCTGCGCCTCCCGATAACGGGCGTGCTCCCAGAGTATGATCAGATGTAACTCCTTATCCATTTCTTCGACGTATCAAGTCCTTCAGCTCTGCCAAGGCAGGGTCGTTCAACAACCATGACAGGCCCCCATAGACAGCGAGGCCCAGGATGCCACCCAGCACCAACTGGAGGAGAGAAGAACCGACAAACGAGACTGCGACCGCCACGACGAGGCCCATCAAGACCGAATAGAGCATGGGCGGGAAAGCCGTACGGACCTGGTGCCACAGTCCATAGCCCAGGATCTTATCGGTCTGGGTACAGTTGATGACAAACGAGGCGATGGCGTAGAGGACGGCCCCCAGACAGATCCACTTCAATCCCAGGGGTGCCATCAGGGCCACCAGGGCAAAACCAATGATCTTCTTATAGATATCCAATTTCAACACCACATCCGACCGGCCCTTGACAAAAAACAGATTCAGGTTCACGATGGTCAGGGTGGTAAACACCACGGCCACCACCAGGATCTGCAGGTAAGGTACGGAAGGCAACCACTTCTCGCCCAAGAGGAAGTCGATCAGGGGATAGGCCAGCACCACCATCAGCGCCATCAGGGGATAGGCCACAAAGACCGTGAGACGGAACAAACGGTCGTAGACGTTGAGCAGCTTCTCCTGGTTGTCCTGGAAAGGGGTCAAGACTGGCAGCACCACGTTGCCTACCACATGACTGATCATGTTCTGCGGGAACTGGGAGAGTTGCAGACTCCGGTTATAATAACCGGCACTGGTGGCGGTATAATACTTTCCAATCACCAGCGTATAGATATTATCATACACCACATCGATGATGCTCGTCAACAGCATCTTGGAGCCGAAGTCGTACAGGTAATGGGCAGCACTTCGGGAGAAGGTCAGGGAAGGATGCCATCCCGACAAGACCCAGAACAGCACCGTGCGTAAGCCGGAAGCAGAGAGGGTATAACCTATCAGGGCCCACACCCCATAACCCCCATAGGCCAGGGAGATGCCGATGACGCCGGAGACCAACAAAGAAAAAAGTTTGATGGAGGTCTGGACCTTGTATCTCATCTCATGCGTCAGTTTGGCGACATGGACAATGGTCAGGGACGACAGCAGGATATCCAACGAATAGACCCTGCAGACCGCCGTCAGCTCAGGTATCTCATAGAACCCGGCAATCAAAGGGGCCAGTGCATACAGGATGAGGTAGACCACCAGCCCCAAGGCCACATTGGCATAGAAAGCGGTGGAATAATCGGCCTGGGAGTTGTGCTTATGGCGCACCAGGGCCGTGGAGATGCCACTGTTGACGAAGACCCCGCCCAAGGCCATGAAGACGCCGAGCATGGCGATCAGGCCATAGTCGGAGGGCATGACCAGGCGGGCCACGATGATGCCAATGACAAAGCTGAGTGCGATCGACAGAACCTGTTCTATCGATGTCCACTTGACACCACTGAAAGCCTTCGACCTATAACTCATGGGCATCTATCGCCTCGCGCGTGGCCTGGATATACCCCTTGCCATACAGGGTGTCGGGTTCCATATAGTTACCCTCACCCCACTCGTTCCAGGCTTTGATGAACACCACATTCTGATCGGACGCCCTGCCTTTGCACAGTTCAAACACCTTCTGACAAAGGGCTTTCCATCGTTCCGGCGTGGAATGGTGGAGGATGACACCGCGGTTCCCACTCCGTGGGGAGTGGTCGAAACAGGGCACCAGACACGGCCACACATCCTTGTGCTGACCGAAGGTCTTCAACAGACTATTGGCATAGGTGTCATACTCATACACCTTGTTGGGGCGCTGGGTGATGGTGCGCATCATCCTCTCCCAGATCTTCCGGGAAAGCAGGGTCTTATTAAACTTCTCCCTGATATAATCCACCACCACATGGTCGTAACCCATGTTCTTGATGTCCTCCACCTCCTTATCCTCGAACGTAAAGCCGAAGAACGCAAAGCCGGGAAGGCCGTACTGGATGGCGAGCTCGTTCCACGTCTTCCGGAACAACTCAAAGCGGTCCTTACCAAAGCCCATGACATCATAAACGCCGAATAACAATTTTCCATTTACCTTCATATAACGGTGGTCCTTGAAGGCTGGTAACATCGCATGGAAATGGGCGACAAAATCGTCGACACCGGGATAGGTCTGACCGATCAGGAGCTTGTCGGGCATGTCGGGATCCCACGTCTTACGATACCAGCTATGGTTGGCCCAGCAGAGACAGAAGGGGAAGTCGGGCTTTCCCGACGCAACGACCTCATTGAAGACCCTGTCCAACAGTCTCCGACCGGCAAACCAATAGTGCCAGTAACAAAAACCCTCTATACCGGCTTCACGGGCCAGTGCTACCTGGCGCTCCCTGACCTGAGGGTCTCGCAGGTCGTAATAGCCCAGATCCGCAGGGACACGAGGTTGGTAATGGCCCTTGAACAAAGGTCTACCCCGTTTAACGTTGGTCCATTCGGTAAAATCCTTCTCCCACCACTCGTCGTTCTCCTTCGTAGGATAGAACTGGGGCAGGTAAAATGCTATTAATCGTGGTTTTGACATAATCCTATAATCTTCTGCGAACACTTGCAGGCACGCCTGCCACCAGCGTATTGGCCGGCACATCCTCTGTCACAACAGCATTCGCGGCAATGATGGCATTATCGCCGATGTGTACACCTGCCAGGATAGTGACCTTGTCGCCGATCCACACGTTATCACCGATGACGACCGGTCCTTTGGATGCCAGTTTCCGTGCTGCGGGAGGGATGGCAGCCTCCGCCTGACTCAGGCCACCATGGCTATTGTCGGTGATCAGGACAAACCGCCCTGTCAGCAACCCATTGCCAATCACGATCTTGTTGATGGCCGTGATATGACAATACTCACCGATGTTACAATGATCGCCGATGGTGATGCTCGGAGAGAAGGCCTGGTCATGATAACGGGTCCAACAGCCGAGGATGGCATGGCGCTGGATGATGGTGTCATCGCCGATGGAGATCTGCTTCCCCCCGCCTCCCCAGAGGCGACTGGAGCGACCTATCATAGAGTTCTTTCCCAGATGGCCCAGGAACGGGCGCAACCATAGGGTATAGAGTCTATCCCGATACATGCTGATCCGCTCTGACACCTGATAAGGATATAATTGACTCAGAATTCTCATATTCTTAACTTGCTCTATAAAGTGGGAAGAACTTACTCTCCTGATCAAAATAGGTTTTCTTCGAAGCTCTTAACGCCACTAATTCATCATACTTTTGTTGGTCGAAAATTTCCTTGCCGATAGAAAACTGATTATCAGAATGGCGATTAAACGCAGCCTTGAATTTGTAGAGATTATCCTCACCAGAACCTACACCACCTCCAAGATGAAGGGTCTTATAGCCTTGTTCACAGCCCCACAATGCGGCCTTATACAACAATAGATTTGTTGGAGCCAGATGACGGTATTCAATCATGGAACCCGACAGGTGATAATGCATCTGACCATTAACATATAACATAATGCTCATGGCGATGATTTCACCATTCAGCACGGCATAAAACATCTCATAATGATCATGCAAATCATGATGGATGCTCTCATAAAAAGCATCTCCAAAGAAGTAATACGCCTCTGCATGATCTTTTTCCATGGTAGCATTGTAGATTCGCATAAAATCGTCAAAAAGTGACAGATCCTTGCCATGACGGATCTCGATGCCATTCTTCTCGGCTTTGCGAATCATATTGCGATTCTTACTGGTTATATTACTCCATATGACCTCTTCGGAAGTCAGATCCAATGCAACAGTCTTACCCAAATCAATCACGGTAGAGATACGTTTCATGGGGATGGCATTGGCTAAAACAGGGTGATATCGGACAAAATTATCCACAATCCCCTCCTCTTTCATCTTTGTGACGTATGCCTTCCAAAATGCCTGAAGATGATCATCTGATGTAGGACCATCAAACAGCACACCCCCATAACCATAAGGTGTAACGCTGTCATAATAACCCTCTATGTCTGTTTTACGCTTCATATACACATAGAGGGCCCTTAACCCATCAGCCTCGTAATAGAGCAACTGTGGATCTCCATCCCCATGTATCATAAAAGTCTTCACATAGCCGCTCAGGTAGTAAACATCATATCTGGCAAAGCTCTTCACTTTTTCATCCCAACGCTCTGCCTCGTCAATATTATAAATATGTATCATTTATTGCTTTATCGCTTGATTCAGAATATCAGCCAACAGTCTGATATCTTCTTCGGTATATCTTCCATCACAATGAATGGACAGCATCCTCTCACTAAAATCCTTTGAACTGGCAGATGCCCCCTCAGGGACCTTCCAAAGAATAGCGGGATAAACAGAATGGTCAATCAGATGCTTTCTCACGGCATCACGACACTCTTTTGAAGCCAATAGTATGACCAAAGAGAACATGGTACACGATTCATGTTCTGCAGATAATACTTGGCAATGCTCTTTGTGGACCAGTTCTTCCAGTAATCTCCAATTTCTGCGCTTGGATCCAAGCCAAAGATTCAAATCAAACTGTTTGCTAATAAACCTCTTTGACCTTTCATCTATTTGCGCTGGTGCTGCATGGTCAAACCACTCTTCTGTCTCTATAAACTTCTTTCTAAAACCATCCTTTGCAACATCCTCACCCTTCAGATATTTAGATTTCATCTCCATACCCTCCCAGCGAATGGCTGCTATGGTCTCATTGTCATCCGATGATGGTATTTCTATCGTCAGCTTGTGCCCTTGAGGCGACCACATCATTCCTCCTTCAGGAAGAGGCAGTGATTTGCGAATAGAAGATATACACCAGTCAGCATCGCTATACAATGCCCAATGTCCAAACGGGTCGTGAGAATGGTCTTCTATCACAGGGACTGGAATGGTCTTATTACTCCGGAAATCCCTCATTCCAAAGAAATTCATACGAAGAAGAGCATCCCCTTCCTGAAAAGGCAGTTTTTCCACCTCACCTTCATTCATGGGGCTATCCTCATACAGGATGACTTCAATAGCAGTCTGTGCTTTGATCGTCTCTATTACCTCATAGCAGAAATAATCAGGCATCCAGAGCCTTCGCCAACCATATTGACGGATGAGCACCACGATGCATTGACGCCCATCAGCCAATAATGTCGCATCGCGAATCACATCCGTCAGATGAGCACGTTCTGAGTTGTATGAATCTATATAATGAAAGTCAGAGCCAAACTCCATCATCTTAAGGAACAACCCTTCTAATAGGATTCAATGGCCACCCATCCATTGGCTGATTTCTCAAAAGCATCATATAGTACGTTAACGGCTTTACCGTAGTTTTCTGCTTTATAGAAATAGGCTGGATCGTTACAACCATACGGTTTGATAATAGCGGGAAAAGACACATTACCCAAGGCCATTTTAGCCTCTGGATAATTGTCAAAACATAATATGCTCTTTGGCTTATCACTCATTTCATTGCCTCCAATCTTTTATTAATTTCCAAGATAAGTTTCTCCGTTTTATCCCATCCAAGACATGGATCAGTAATTGATTTACCATACACATCGCCATTAACAGGCTGATTACCGTCCTCAATATAGCTCTCAATCATCAAGCCCTTAATGATTCGTTGAAGGCTCTGATCTTTTTCCATGGAGTTAAGCACGTCAGCCGCAATATCCATCTGCTTCAAATACTGTTTGTTTGAATTACCATGATTGCAATCAACAATGATGGCCGGGTTTTCAAGGTCACGTGAAAGGTAGGCTGCCTGAATCGTCTTCAAGTTTTCATATGAATAGTTCTCCATCGCCTTTCCACTGCCATCCACATATCCTCTCAGAACGGCATGGGTAAACTCATTTCCGCCAGATATCACTTCCCATCCATTGAATAAGAAATGGTGAGGACTCTGCGCTGTTTCTATCGCATTCAGCATGACTGCGATGTCTCCGCTGATAGGATTTTTCATTCCCACTGGCACTTCTATACCACTAGATACCAATCGATGCTGCTGGTTTTCAACTGAGCGAGCGCCAATCACTATATAGCCAAGCAGATCTGATACATATTGCACCAACTCAGGGTACAAGAGTTCATCAACAGGAAAAAGACCAGACGCTTCTATCACCTTAAGGTGAATATTTCTCATCGCCATCACGCCTGCTGCCATATCTTCACGACTGCCGATATAAGGCTGGTGAATGATTCCCTTGTAGCCATTTCCTATGGTGCGAGGCTTTCCTGTATAGACTCTTGGAATGATCAGGATATTGTCTGCTACCTCTTTTTGCAATTCGCCTAACCGGATCGTGTAATCCACAACAGGCTCAACCCTGTCGGCAGAGCAAGGTCCTATGGCAAGAACGAATTTATTCGATTCTCCTGCAAAGATAGCTCTTAATTCAGAATCCTGCTTCTGTTTTTTTGCCTTCAGTTCCTTACTCAATGGCATCTGTTCTGCCAAATCATCTGGAGTAATCAATTTCTTCAGAAAATCCATCGACTAAAAAGCATTTAATTCCACTTTATTTCCAAGCTCTGCCGACATATAGGCTGCATAGATAATCTTGATGGTGTCATATGCAAGCGTAAAGCCTGATTGAGGCTCTCTGTCATAGTAGACACATTCCACGAAGTCCCTCATCTCGTCAGTATATCCTCTCAGAATTTCATCTTCCAAGAAAGGATTATTCCACCCTATCTTTGAGGGGAGCATCTCTGAGATATACACATCGTCCAGATTATCCTCATCGAGGAAATAGGTACTCATGATATTGGACATCGTCAAAGTACAATTAATCGCAGCGTCATTGCAATACAACTCGACATAGTTCTTACTACCACCAAGAAGGGTATCCGTAGCTATAATAACGGCCTTGGTGCCGTCTGTAAAGTCGAGGATGACAGTACCAAAATCCTCTACGTCATGAGGTCGTGCAGCAATATGTCTATGTTCATACTCATCAAGCTGCGGTGTGATTCTGTCCATCACTCCAAGAACACTCTTCACCTTGATTTCCAGACCACGAGCCTCACCTTCTTTTTGTTTGAGCCACAAGATGGCAGAAAGAGGGTGTGCGCCGGTACGAATAAATGTACCACCACCCGTCTTACTCCATTCACCTGCCACCGGTGAACTGGAACCTTTCAAGCTTTCCTCTCCTTTCATGAATAGAATCCTGCTCTTTTTGGCCTGAACAATCTCTGCAGCTTTTCGAATGGCCGGAGCATAGACAAAGTTCTCGGCGTACATAAATTTCTTGCCGGATTTTTTAATCACCTTTCTCAGATTACGAATATCTTCCAGCATCTTGAGATACATCACTCTTTTAGAAACTGTATCTCCTATAGGATCTTCATCGCCAGGCTCTCCAAAATAGCCTGTCAAAGGCTTCTCGCAGATGACATTCTTACCTGCGAGCATCGCCTTCTCAATCATCTCTTTATGCGCATAAGGAGGCGTACAGATATCAACAATATCTATCTCAGGATCGTTGATCAAATCATCAAAATTGGTTGATATCTGTTCAAAACCGTAGGCCTTCTTGGCATAGTCAAGCTGTTCTTGTCTTCTTGCGACTACAGTCTTGAGCTTGATTGGTACTCCCGAAAATCGTCGCAGTCCTTGAATATGTAATTCTGTTGCTCTTCCTGCTCCAGCAACACCTATACAAACATAATCCTTGTTATTCATATCGTAGATTTTTATTTATTCAACATTGACTTTAACCATTTCATTGATTAACGGCATATAGTAATTTTTCTCCTCTTCAGTATTAAAATGGAAAAGACAATTACCAACTTTATTGCTCAAATAATTGGTGATCTCAAAACCGGGCTCCTCCCACATGACGACCTGATAAACATATTTCTGAAACTCAGGAGAGATGGTCACATCTTTGAAGATACCATTCCGGTCGGCCAACATCATATGATAACCGTAAAATCCTTTGGGCTCTTTCGGTCCTGGAATACTATGACAATCCATACCAGCTTCAGCCCTGATAACCCAGTCTGGCCAGTTAACGCCTGCAGCATCATTCAACATACTGGACCAGAAATTACCGATATTTCTACGCATCATTTCAATGATGACCGGTTTCCCGTTTGGTTGCATAATATACTGCATATGCAGTTGACCGTCTACCAGTCCTAGTATTTGAGCCACCTTTTCGGTTTCTGGAATGAGATATTTAATTGCTTCCTGCCAGTGATCAGCGGGAGAAACACCCGAGTTAGTCATATACTTATTTAAATAAGAATAATCGTTAGCCGTGCAATAGGAGACAACCTTTTGATCAACTATAAACGTATTCAGGCTATGCAATGTGCCTTCAACGAACGGCTCTACGATAATCCTTTTCTCTCGGGAAAGGTGAAAGGCATTCTTGACAGCCTCTGCAAAACACGCCTTGTCTCGTATGATTTTAATGCCTTGTCCACCTGCCAAATCTACAGGCTTTACAATGACAGGATATGTGGCCTTTGACTCAATGGCAAGCGCATCCTCCTCGTTCTCAAAATGCTCTGCTATTGGCGTATTAATCCCATATTTTTTGGCAAAAGCCTTGAATCTGTCCTTTAGGTGGATAATTTGTCCGTTTTCGTAGGTATCATGCCCCTTCAATCCAAGTTTCTCACCCACATAGCAAGCAGCAAGAGCACAAGGATCTGTGGTCCCCCAAGAAATAGCATCGATCTTGATTCGTTTGCATAAATCTACCAGGCCATCATAATCCGAATAATCAAATGGTACATATTCGTCGGCATATCTATGTCCAGGATATTCAGCTTTTGTACTTGTTGTTATCACATAAAAGCCCATTTTTCTCGCTGCAAGAATAAATGGCAATTCATGCCAACTTGCATTAAGCATTAATAATCGCTTCTGTCCTATCATACTCTATAATAATGATTTTTATTTTACTTATGAGACAGTTTTTCAAGAAACCCCAAGTCATCAATATCTACCATATCACTGCCACCTTCTCCAACATCAGAGCGTTTCAAAACATTCCATATGGTTAGCCAGATGATTTTAAGATCAGTCAAGAAAGTGCAATGATCAACATACCAAACATCCAATTCAAACTTCTTACTGAGTTTACAATGATTTCTTCCATGGACTTGTGCCCAGCCGGAGATGCCCGGTCGAACTTCATGGCGGCGGGCCTGCTCAGGTGAATAGAGCGGCAGGTACTGAACCAATAAAGGTCTTGGACCTATCAAAGCCATATCCCCTTTCAGCACATTCATCAGTTGGGGCAGTTCATCTATCGATAATGAACGTACGAACTTACCAACCTTTGTCAATCGTTGTGCATCCGGCAGCAGATGACCTTCCTCATCCCGCTCGTCTGTCATGGTCTTGAACTTGATGACCTTAAAGATCTTACCATGCCAGCCTGGTCGCTCCTGGAAGAAAAACGCCCCAGCACCCTTATTGGCTACATACAGCCAGAGGGTTACTACCAATAACAGCGGACTGACACACAGAAGCGCCACCAGGGCTATCCAGAAATCCAAAAACCGCTTGAAAAAGTGCTGATACATTTCAATATTTGGTCCTGAACTGATAATCCAGCCAGTCGAAACGGGCTGTCAGCCATTCTTTCATAGACTGTACCTCGTTGGTGTAATGGCCCCAGATATCGTAGTTGGGCCATGTCTCCGTATAAAGCGTGTTCCAACGGTTCTCATTCTCCACAGCCGCATGGCGCAGATAGACCGCATCATCCGTCATGTGGCGGAAGATATCGTCCTTGTGGTTGTAGAAATAGGTGAAGCGCTCCTTCACCTTCGTCACAAAGGCGGGATCCTCAAACAGACGGGAATACCAGGTGGTTGTCTTCACCCAGAAGCCATCGGTCTTGAAGTTATTATTATAATTGATATTTCCGAAGGCAATATCATAATCCCAGATCGGGCCCATCTTCAACTTGCCGCCTCGGGTGAGATTCATGTAACAGCTGGAATAGAACAGTGCGTCATTATTTCGAGCGATTTCATTGATCAGATACCATTCTACGAACGAATCCATATCCATGTATTTCTGCCAACCGCTCTCAGGGTCTTTGAAATTGGACGAGAACAGCACATTCTCGGCCGTCGTGACAAAGTCCTTGATATAATTATAGTTCTCATCGCCGACCTCGACGCTGGGGGATTTGACGTTGATGGGGTGTTTCAGATGACCGGTGCGGAAAACGGGTTCATTGTCCTTGGCAACAGCATCCACCTCTATCAGGAAGCCATCATCGCCCACATCCACACGATGCTTGGAGCGCTTCAGTTTCTCACAGAGCTGATAGGTGCCCTGATACCTGCCATTCAACATGAGCTCCACGAAATGGGCTTTCGGCGTATAGTCGAGGTTACTGATTTCACCCATATAGAAAGCGGTGCTGTTGCGCAGCATCGTCTTGTCGGCGTAATTGCCTAACAGTACCCAGGCTTTGTCCTTATGTTCACCCAACAACGGGTAATCCTGGTCGAGTTTGAGACGATAGGGTTTCTTGGGCATGGCCCAGTTGGAGTTACCACGTCCCTTGATCTGCATGCCCGTCTCGATGACATCGCCTGCAGAACGGGTTCTGACATCCTCCACCAGTCGGAAGTTGGCATTGACATATTCCTCTCTGGAGGCAATCTCCTGTCGGTCCCAGGTATCTATCCATACCACGGGCAGGCCAGTAAAAGCATGGACATACACGGTATATTCCTTCGACTTGTTCTGGTTGGTCACCAACAGTTTGACAGGCTTCTTGAAATCATAAGCCGTCGTTCTGCTGGACGCCGTCGAACCATTGAGTTTGACATTCTCACCGACGAACTGGAAGTCGGCCACCAGCTTCTTCTCATCCATCACATGGGGAACCCAGCACTCCACCACACTGTCGCCGATGATCTCGCCCTTCACATCGGCTGCCAACAAGGTGGCGTTATCTGCAGCCCAGAAATTCAGGCCCAGAAGGACAGGATCAGCCGGCACAGGCTTCTTCATCCCGTCGATCTCTTCCTGGAGATGTTTGTTCTTGTCCCTCAGTTCTGCCAACTCCTGTTCAATACCACTGAGGTCAGTCTCCTTGCTACAGCCTAATAAGGCCATAACCATCATTGTACAAAAGATTAATCTCCTCATATGCTTTATTTTTTTTGGTTTTATCTTTATATAATTACTGGCAAAAAAATACGCTTTATTTTGCTTGCAGCTGCAAAACAAATATCAATAGGTGCTAGTAAGTAGGCTTTGAGAACCATTCGGTAATAACCAGATATCCCATAATACACCTTCATACTCTTCTTGATATTATTTAAGATAAAGGTATGCTTTGTGGGCAAAATCTTTTCATTTTTATAGAGTTTCACCAATAATCCAAACAAATCCTTTCTAATGACTTCAAAGGTTTCATTACTAATTCGTTGGGCATCTCGAAGTTCCTTGATCAAATCAAGAAAATGGACTGCAAAAGTATCAAAGAGATCATAGCCTCCTTTACCTGCATCATCAGACATTTGCTCGTATTTCTTATTCCAGATCACGTACTGAGAATCCTTGCGTACATTAAACAATAACGACGCATTAGGGAACATCTGATCTAAATGAATACGCCCAATTTGATCCATATCTTTTTTCCAAAAGCCAATTCCTGCACTCCAGCTAGCCCAATAACTCAAATTCTGAAGGAATTGATCCATATCCTGACACTCTATGACATCAGGTCCTTTCACCTGGCCATCAGAACAATATATAATAGGTTGACTTTCCTTATATTTTTCAATCATGGCCAACCAATCAGATATTGTACCAGGTAAGAGCACACTACGATGATTGAGCATTTTACAGAAAAGAGCCTTACCCTCTTTCAATGAAGTAACCAGATTCAGAAATCCTTCGTCTGTGGTAGGGATATATCGAAGGTTGGGGTAATTATATCTGGGAAGATAATCTGAAATCTTTGAATCCTTGCCATTGTCCGTGATGATGACTTCAAACTTTGAGAGGTCACAATTCTGGGCATAGATGCTATCCAGGACTGGAAGAATCCACTGAACAGCCCCATTCGTAGGAATACATATTGAGAGAAGTATTTGATTGATCATATTTCTTTCAAATAATTCAAATAATCATCGTAATTTCTGATATAATCATCTTCTGAATAGCCCTCTGATGCTAACACCAGACAGATAGAGCCTGAAGAAAACCCTTGTTCGGAAGCCCAAATGCCAGGAGGGACATGGAGCCCCCAAAACGGACGATTTAGAAGCACAGTTCGCTTATTGGTCCCATCATCAAGAGAAACTTCAAAACTTCCACTTGCGGCAATCAAAAACTGATGGCACTTTTTGTGAGCATGAGCACCACGGTCTTCTCCACCAGGGATATCATAACTGTAAAAAACCCTATTGACAGGAAATGGCACATGCACATTCTGATAGATATATGTAAGATTACCCTCTGGGTCGTGCATTTTGTTCAGTTCACAAAGTGAACAGTCAAAAACGCTCTTTCCTCCATGTGACAGATACTTAGTTATGGGATTATTGACTTTAACGGATGTATCTCCTTTTGAGGAATCAATCATGACGGTCTTATCCTTTGACCACAACTTATATTCCTCATAGTCCATGATATAATCATTTTTATCGTAATCGGTAGAAGAGAGTACAAGGGCCAACGAATTCGTAGAAAAATTAGTCATGGTTCGCCAGATCCCCTTGGGCACGTAAAGGCCATAATAAGACCTATTGAGTGGAAAGGTCTTTTTCTTTGTACCATCACTAACCTGCACATCAAAACTACCAGACAAAGCCACAATAAACTCTTCTGTTTCTTTATAGGCGTGTCCACCGCGATTCACGCCTCCTGGAACATCGTAGATCCAATGAGTCCTTTTGATTTCAAAGGGAATCTGTTTAATTTGCTCAATGATGGACAAATTACCACGCTCGTCGCCAATTTTTGGCAATGATATGATTTTACAGTCAGTTATTTTCATACTTATATAACCCCATTTTCAGCTTTAGCTGCATCAAAAACCTAAATATAACATGATTGGTTGTCCTATTGTTTTCTTCGTGTTCGAAGAAATAATCCATATTTAGTTTAGGATTTACCTTAAAATACACATCTGTCATCCTTCTCTTTTTCTCATATACATCCCAGGCTTTAGACCAATAATGATTAATCTGAATGGTATAATTGGAATCATGATCAAAGTGGCTAAAAAAGATGGGTTCGAAAACAAACCATCCAAATTGATTAACAGGGAACATGGTCCATCTAAAAAGGCCACCAAGAAGAGGATATCTGACACGTGTAAGATGATGAGTGGAAGTATCAAATACAGATATGTCGTAATCCGTATTAACTAAACATTTTCCGCAATGATATAAATGATCCCATGAAACAGGATATTGCTCTATTACTAATTGATCACTCTGATGATAGAGTTGGCCAGAAGTACCAAACATACGCCAATATATCACTAATACGGGGTACTTATCGTACTTCGCAAGCCAATTTGTCAGCGTTCTCTCGTATCGCGGACAGAAAAACTCATCAATATCAAGAAATGAAACCCATTGAGTTTCATGACGATAAGTCTCATAGAAGTTCTGATAAGCTTTTATTTGGGCCTGATCATAAGGCCAATCTATTAAAGAGACCAAACCTTTATCCATATAAGGCTGCAACACCTCTTTATAGTTGTCCTCTGAGTTATTGTTATAAAGATAGAAATGTTCTACTCCTATCATCTCATGAAACTCTATCCACTCCTTCAGAAATGGAGCCTCGTTCTTAAAAATGCCACAAATACTAATTCTGTACTTCTTTGTATACTTTGGCTTGCGAAGAAAAAAACGAAGGATAAAATTCTGAAATAAAAGATTTAAGAATAATGGCAAAAGCATCATTCGATCGTGACACGAAGCAATCACGCCCCTTAGTCTTTTATGTTTCTTTACAAATAATACCAATATATTCTTAAAAGCCATACCTTTCTTTTTTATAAACTTGTATCTTCTTGATATAATCCAGGAACAAAGAATCTCTCAGTCCCCAAAGGACTGCGCAATAAATCAAACTCATGATGATTGTTCTGAAGACTATGTCGACAACACAGTTGAATTGTACAAAATTAGAAAGCGAAAAGACAACTACCGATCCTATCACCCATGCCACGAGATACTTCGACACATCCTTTACCTGCTCTATGTATGTATAACCAATATACTTACTTGGAGCAGACATATTTACGATGGTAGAAATTAAGGAAACGATAAACATGGCTGCCAACAAACCATACAAGCCAAACTGAAGCAGTAATAAAATGACCAATAAGTAAACTGGTTTTTTGATGAACTCCAACTTTAAAGTATATTCTGTATGATTAACGATCTGCAAGATAATAAGAGTCAGATACTGTACATTAGAAACAATGTTACATAATAATAATATCTGAAATATAGGAACCGTTTCAACCCACTTCTCACCCCATATCAGGAGAATAAGCGGTCTGGCAACCACTATGAGTATGCCACTTACCAAGGTCATAACGCAAGTTATCATCATGGTAAGATCTCTGTACTTTTCCTTCAGCAAAATAGTATCACCCTGATATTTAGACAGCAATGGAATTGCGACTTTCTGCACGACACCATTGCAGATATTGTCTGTTTGAGTGGATAGTGACCGGCCTTTAGAATATAAGCCCAGATCGCTTTTTCCAACATATTTTCCTATGAGCACAGAATAAATTTCATTAAACACGGTTCCCAAGAAATTGGCACCAATGAGTTTTGAACCAAATCCCCATAAATAACTCATCGACTCTTTACTAAATTCCATCGTGGGCAACCACTTGGCTACAATCCAGAACATCAGAGTCCTGATAAAAGCAGAAAGGACGGAAAATACCACCAAAGAATATACTCCCAAACCACGATAGGCCAAATATATAGCCACTAAACCTGATGGAATCTGAGAAGCTATATTGATAAATGCCTGTTCCTTCATCCTCAACTCTGCTGTCAATATAGCATTCTGGACAATACACAAAGAATTGAGTATTACGGTGATGCTTACGATACGAGTCAGAAGAACCAGCTGTTGATCCTCAAAATAATCAGCTATAAAGGGTGATGAGATATATAGAACCAAATACATGACCACACCCATTATTACATTAAAATGGAATGCAGTAGAGTAATCTGTTTGAGTCCTATCAAGTTTACGAATTAATGCATTTGAAAAACCTGCTTCTATAAATACATTGGAAAAAGTAATGAATATCGTACTGATACCCACTAAACCATAATCTTCAGGAGTAAGTAGGCGTGCGAGGACAATTCCTATAAAGAGACCAACTATTTGGGACCATACCCTATCTAGCACACTCCAAATAGTTGCCAAATATGATTTTCTCATTTTGTAGTAGACATTTTAATCATTATCCTATCCACAACTCGTTCTGAAGCATGCCCATCATCTATACTACCATACCATTTCATGAAATCATCAGAATAAGGATGATCGAAGTCCAAATCTTTCAGAGATGCTACTAATTCTAAATTATTTTTGCAATGAGGGAATGGTAGTTTATAATACTCCGGTCTTATTCCTCTATGGGCAACATACGCCTGCTCGTCAGTAGCAAACAACAGAACAGGTTTATGCATCAACAAAAAATCTATCATTATGGAGGAATAATCCGTTATAAGGATATCTGTTATCAAAAACAACTTTTGAGCATCAGGGTAAGATGTTACATCTCTTATGGAATCAGAGTATTCAAAATCCAATGATTTTCCTGATAAAAAGAATACATTAGGATGAGCTCTTACTAAGAGTATCCAATCTTCTCCTGTCTTCCGCTTCAGCTCATTTAGAAGCATATTGGCATCAAGACAATAACAACTAAAATCGCCATTATCACGAAACGTAGGAGCATAGGTTACAATCTTTTTTCTATGGTCTATACCAAGTTCCTTTCGAATATCCTGCTTATCTGTATCCTTCCAATTGAAATAAATATCATTACGAGGGTAACCACTTTCCATGATTTCTCCATGATACCACAAAGCCTTGCGACAGAAGTTGCTTGTCCATTCACTATCAGACAACATTAAATCCGTCAGTTTGGAGTCTATCTTACTGTATTTAACATACACCTCAGGAAGTTTCTCCTCACATTCCGCTTCTACATATTTAAGAGGAAAGGATCCATGATGAGTTTGTATCAAATATTGTTTTCCTTTCTTTGAGTATCTTATTCTGTCTCCTTTGCTATTCATGACAAGAACTCGAGCTGTTGAAAGATGATAAACCGCTTTTATTCCTGTTTTTTTTACTAATTTAATAGGATGAGGAATATCTTCAATCTTATAATTGGATAACCAGATCAATTTCGCCCTTATTCCACGTCGTAATATTTCTTCTGCAATAGCTTTAGGATTACAGCTATAATCTTCGTTTATAAATACGATTTTGTCATTCTGCACCCGACAAAGGGCAAAAAGATATTTATATAAGAATATCTTGCTTTCAGAAAAGATTTTTAAAACAAGACAACAACTAATTGTCAAGGCTGATTTTGTCAATCTTATCAGCATATCATTTATGCTTTAAAACAGTAAGTAGTCTCTATTTCAGCCATGTATCTTTATCCATTTTTAGATAGCCTTTAAACAACTCAAGGTCATCTTTGGTCGTTAGTTTAATATTCTTATCAGACCCTGCGGCAAAATGAAGGGTTTCTCCAAGTTCTACCATCATTGTATTTGTATAAGCTGAGCCATAAATACCAATCTCTTTTTCAAAAGCTTCATGATAAGCAGAATCTAATCTTCCATATTTATAAGCTTGAGGTGTAGAAACCCTACGAAGCGTTTCTCGAGGGATATATTGTTTGGTCGTGTCAGGGTCATCGGGATTGACAATAAAGATTTGTTCATTATATGGTAATGAGGTAACACCATTTCCATATTTCATGGCAGTATTTATCACATCAGTCAATACTTCTGCATCCACTAAAGGACGAATACCATCATGAACAATAATAATATCATCACCACCTGCTTTTCCTTCTAGATTATAAACACCATTACGTATGCTCTCCTGGCCTGTATGGCCTCCAGAAACAACCCATTTTAATTTTGAAATATTAAACTGATGGGCATAAGCCCACAAAACATCATGCCAACCATCTAAACAAACGACTTCAATGGCATCAATCATCGGATGCTTTTGAAAGCCTTCAAGCGTATATATCAAAACTGGTTTGTCGTAGACATTGATAAATTGCTTAGGAATATCCTGGCCCATACGATTGCCTGAACCACCAGCTATAATTAAAGCTATATTCATATACTAGAATTTTATCATTTAAATGATACTGTCTATCACCTTCAGTTCCTGTGCGGCCAGTTTTTGATAATCAAAACATGCTGCCGCCTCACGTACGCGTTGACACATCGCACGATACTCATTCACAGGCTGTTCTGCCAGACGTTTGATCTCCCGGGCCATCTCCTCCGGAGAATCCATATCACGGGCTACGCCAAGATGACGGTCTGTGATGATATCGTCGTAGGCGATGTTGATATTACAAACGATCGGTTTTCCTGCTGCCAGATATTGGAACATTTTTCCGGAGCTGACCCCCATATAGCCAAAGCCTCTTTCATAAGTCATGATATTGACCGTGGCCTGACTGACGACCCATGCCACTTCACATAATGGGATATGCTTCTCCTTGAAATGAACATTCCGGATATGGTGTTGCCGGGTATACTGCTCCAATCGTTCCCGGTCGGAGCCATCTCCATAAATATAGAAAATATATTTCTGATCGCTTTCCAATAGAGCAGCCGCATTAATCAACGTATCCAGATGATTGGCAAAGCTCATCGTACCCATGTAGACAATCTTATAGACATCCCGCTTATTGAGATCCTCATCAGACCGTGGATAAGCATCTCTATCCGCATCAAACTGCCTTAAATCAACACCATTATTGATATAATGTACGTGAGCAAGATCTATTTTCCCTCCAGAATCAGTGGTCCATCCTTTATCCTTCAGATATTGTGGGGCTCCTGCAAGGGTAAAGACCAACCGATCTGCATGTTCATAAATCCACCGCTCCACACGATAAAACACTTTCATGATGGGATTCTTGGCGGATATAAGTCCGAAGTTGACAAAATTATCGGGCCACAAATCCCATACTTCTGAGATATATTTCGCATGAGCCCTCTTCGCTGCCAGAACGACAGGGAAATCAAATGGGGCATGGACATTATGCAAAATGACATCAGGCCGTTCAAACGCTTTGCAGTAGCGATAGATTCTCCAGGCAAACATCCAGATAGAGAACATTCTTTTGAGACCATTACCTTCATAATGGGGGGCCTTGACATGCACAAACTGATGTTCACCATAGGTTCGCTGCGTGAAGAGAGGTGTCTCACGATCCGCCTTATGGTCTGCGTTGAAGGTGATGACATCATAGCCTGCCTGATGGAAATAGGAAGAGAACTGCACATACCGGGGGTTGGAGATTTCCGCCGGAGTGGCTGTATAGTAATTGACTATCCAGATTCTCTTACCCATTATTTAAACTGATTGATCAGTTTAACGACTTGTGCCACTTCTTCCATGGTGATGGCAGGACCAATGGGAAGACTCAACTCCTCATCAGCAAGACGCTCAGTAATAGGTAAAGACAACTGGGGGGTATTCCAGCTCTCCTTGCCATAGCACTCCTGCCGGTGAGGGGCAATCGGGTAATGACAGACCGTACCTACCCCATTCTGCTCCAAATAGTCGTGCAGGGCGTCGCGCTTGCCATCACCCACCAGAATGGGGAACAGATGATAGGCGTTCTGCTCGTCAGGAAGCAAATCTGGAAGCGTTACCAGCGGGTTGTTGAGGTGCTCATAATAATAATGGGCCACCTCCTTACGGTGCTGGTTGTCGGCCACCAGATACTTCAGCTTCACATCCAGAACGGCCGCTTGGATCTCGTCCAAACGACTGTTACGACCTGCATACTTGAAGACATATTTCTTTTGAGAACCGTAGTTGGCCAAGGCACGGACAGCTGCAGCCAGTTCAGAATCGTTCGTGGTGACAGCACCACCATCGCCAAGCGCACCGAGGTTCTTGCCGGGATAGAAGCTGTGACCGGCTGCATCGCCGATAGAACCAGTCACCCGACCGTCGGTGAATTGGCAACCATGAGCCTGGGCATTGTCTTCTACCAACTTCAGGTTATACTTCTTACAAAGCTCACCGATCTTCTCGGTATAGGCGATACGGCCATACAGATGGACGATGGCAATCGCCTTGGTCCTGGGTGTGATCAGCCCTTCAATCAGGTTATCATCGATCTCCAACGTGTTGGCCTTCGGCTCGCAGAGGACAGGTTTCAATCCATTCTCCGTAATAGCCAGGATCGTGGCGATATAGGTATTGGCCGGAACGATGACTTCATCGCCCGGTTGCATGATACCCATCTCGATATAAGCGCGGAAGATCCAGATGAGCGCATCAAGGCCGTTGGCACAACCTATGGTATACTTGGTTCCGATAAACGTGGAGTAGTTCTTTTCAAACTGTTCATTCTCCTTACCCTGGAGGTACCATCCTCCATTGACAACCCTTGAGACAGCCTCATTGATTTCCTCACCATGAAGGGCTGTGACGTCTTTTAAAGATAAAAAAGGTATATTCATTTTCAAAAATCTATTTTTCTAACAAACTTGGCAGGATTCCCCATCCACAGTTCGCCTGGAGGCACATCTTTTGTCACCACCGAGCCGGCACCAATCATGGCACCCTCACCAATGGTCAGGCCAGGGAGGATGACAGATCCTGCTCCTATGGAGGCCCCCTTGCACACTCTGGTTCTTAACAGCTTCCAGTCTTTGTTTTTAGATCTGGGATACATATCATTCGTAAAGGTGACGTTAGAGCCAACCATCACATCATCCTCCAACGTTATGCCATCCCACACCTGGACCCCACATTTGATGGTGACATGATTACCAATGGCAACCTCATTCTCAATGAGGCAATGGGAACAGATATTACAATTCTCCCCTATCTGAGCATGAGGGAGGACCACACAAAACTGCCAGATGTTCGTACTCTCCGGCACATTCGGGTTCATACAGTCGGCTAATGGATGTATCATAATTGTTGGCGGAAACTTATAAACTCGTCATAATCCCTGATATAATCCTCGGGCAGATAAACTTCGGAGGCCAGCACCATACAGACGGCACCAGAAGAGAAATCATCCAAGTCACGCCAGATACCAGGTTTGACAAGCAGCCCCTGGTAGGGGCGGTTCAAAACAAATGCCCTTTTGGTGCTGCCATCGTCGAGCACCACCCTGAAACTGCCACTGGCAGCCACAATCAGCTGACTCAGTTCACGATGGGCATGGGAGCCACGGCTCTCACCACCAGGGACATCATATAAATAGTAGACACGCTTGATATCGAAAGGCACAGTAACACCATTCTGAACCACCGTGAGGTTACCCTTGCGGTCGCTATGGTGTTTGTTCAAGTCCAACACTGAACAGTCGTTGACACTAAATTTCTCCATTTCTCTTCAGTTTAAGGAACTCATCATAATCACGGATATAGTCGTGGGCATCATAATCGGTAGAGGACAAGATCAGCGCCAAGGAATTGGTAGAGAAATTCTCCATCTCACGCCACAACCCTTTGGGAACATACAAGCCATGGTAAGAGCGGTTCAGGGAAAACACCTTCTTCTCTGTCCCATCATTCAATACCACATCAAAACTACCCGATAAAGAGATGATAAACTCCTCATTATTCCGATAAGCATGGCCTCCCCGGCACTCGCCTCCTGGAACATCATAAATCCAATAAGCCCGTTTGATGACAAACGGGATATGCTTCTCCTGTTCTATAAAAGACAGGTTCCCCCGTGCATCCAGGAACTCGGGGAGATTGATAATCTGTGGTCCGTTCATAATTTCATATATAGCCCTCGGTAAAGACGGCTGATTTCTTCTTTCAAATTCACCCATACCGGAGAATTCCACTGCCGGGGATGCGTTAACAATTCCAAAACAGGCTCTCCACTACGCAACGCTGACAGGGCCTTCTCTGTAAAAGAATCCCCCTCTTTCTGGTCTGCAATCCTACAGGTGAGCAGGTCCATATGTGCTGCATCATAGGCCTCACGGATGATACCGCAAGACTGGCGCACACGGTCATCCATCAGAACCAGGTTGGGGCATCCAATCATGATATTCACGAAATCGCCATGAGATGCCACCGTCAGACAAGGCAATTTCGTCAGTTCCTTAAAGCTATGATACTGGCTTACAAACAAATTCCGGATGTCCTCCAGATGGGGCAGCATCGCCTCATGCGTCTTGATACGATGACGGTAACAATAGGAGGCGATCTCCTCATAATGGTAGGAAGCTTCACCGCCTGCATTTGAAATCTCATGCATGAGGGCGATGTTCAGGGTATTCCACCGGAAATAATAGGTACACCTGGCACCATACTTCTGCTCAAGGGCCAACATCTTGCGAAGGATGCCGAAATCGGCGGTATCAATGTCACGGCGCAGAATCAAGTATTTCTTGCCTGCTTCCCGACCCTGGGCAACCACATGCTCAAAGGACAGAACCGTATGGAACTCATAACCAGCCTCCTTGGCTGTTCGTAAGATCAGCTCATAGTCAGCCTCCTTCGACGGTCTGAGGAAGTCGTTATAAAGTCTGTGTCCTATCCTCATCCGATAATCCCTTTCAAATAAGCCTCTGCGACCTTCCTGTCGGTCAGTCCCTGAGCAGTCTCGATGGACAAATCAGACATCCTCTGTCGCTCTGCTTTCGGCATCGAAACCATCTTCTTGATGACTGCTGCCAAGGCATCCACATCTTTTGCACTACAGAGGAAGCCATTGACACCATCCTTCACCACACCATCGATTCCCTGTCCTTTGGTGCCTACGACCATCAGTCCCTTAGCCATGGCCTCTACATAGACCAGCCCAAAGGCCTCGCGGGAGCTGACCATCACAAAGCTATCAGCCTGTTCTATCAGCTTCTGCGCCTCATCACGGCTTTTCCTGCCATGGAAGATGACTTTATCGTTCACACCTAACGCGTCTACCAGTTGATGCAATCGGTCGTTCTCTGCACCCTCACCCACAATATCGAAGGTATAGGGGGCATCGCCCAAGGCCTGATGGAGGGCACGAATCGTAATATCCACATTCTTCAGTTCATAGAGACTACCGACAAAAATAAACCTCGATACCTGGTCGGGAACCGTCTTCCGGCTTGTGGAAAGGTATTTCTCAGGAATACCAGACAGACAAAGGAATTCCCTGGGATGTGTGCCGAAACGGTTGTTGAAATCATCCATAAAAGCTTGGGAACGGAACCCCCAGACATCGACAGACGCCATCAGCGACTCGTAGCGCCCTGGATAACGATCCTCTATGACATGGCTCTCGGCATGAAGGACCAAACAGGTCGTGGCTGAGGGATAGTGCTGTTTCAACAAATGGATCATCTCCAGTTGGGGCAGAACGAAATGGGCTGTGATGATATCGGGCACAAAGTCTTCCTGGTCCAGTTGTTCACAAACCCAAGAACACGCTTTCTGCATGTTGGTCGGTGAAGGACTGGTATGCGGTCTGTATTTAGGAATGGGGAGGAACAGCACAGGAATGCCATCCACCTCATAACGGATATTCTTTCGAGGCGTGTTAACATAAGCCACAAAGCCTGTCCTGGCCTGAATCATCTTATACAGAAAGCGTCCCGCCCAGTAATACGGACGTGGGAACAAAGACTCTATATGCACCACCCTGACATCATATCCCATTTTGCGCCACTCGGTTGTAAACGTATGGCATACCTTGGTCCCTCCATAGGAAGGATCATTGTTCGGATAGATATTGGTGACAAGGAGGACTTTCTTCATATCAGAGTCTGCCATCAATGATTGAGCGGTCCAGCACACCCTTCACATCATAGACCACACCCTGAGGGGTGGTCAGGGAGCGGACATCAAGGTTCAGGAACTCCTGATGGGCCACGCCTAAGATGACTGCATCATATTGGTCGACAGGCAACTGGTTCACGACATCAATACCATACTCATGCTTCACACGACCAGCATCAGCCCAAGGATCATAGACCGTGATATGGCTGGTATACTCAGAAAGGGTATGATAGACATCGACGATCTTCGTGTTGCGGATATCCGGACAGTTCTCCTTGAAGGTGATACCCAGCAGCAAGATCTTCGCATCCTTCACCAGGACACCCTTCTTATTCATCAGTTTGATGGTCTGATCGGCCACATAGGCACCCATACCATCATTCAGACGACGGGCATTGCTCATGATACGAGGCAGGACGCCATAAACCTGAGCCTTCTGAATGAGGTAATAGGGATCCACACTGATGCAATGACCTCCTACCAGTCCAGGACTCAGTTTGATGAAATTCCATTTACTGGAGGCTGCCTCGATGACGTCATGGGTATCGATGCCCATGGCATTGAAGATCTTGGCCAGCTCGTTCATAAAGGCGATATTCACATCGCGCTGGGAGTTCTCTATAATCTTGGAAGCCTCGGCCACCTTGATGGAAGGAGCCTTATGAGTGCCATTCACCAAGACGGAATTATAGACACCATCCACGATATCGGCCACCTCGGGGGTGGAGCCAGATGTCACCTTCTTGATCTTCTCCACCGTATGCAGCTTATCACCCGGGTTGATACGTTCGGGAGAATAGCCTGCATAAAAGTCCTGATTATACTTCATACCACTCACACGCTCCACCACTGGCAAGCACTCCTCTTCGGTGACACCGGGATAGACCGTAGACTCATAGACCACAATATCCCCTTTGGAGATGACCTGGCCCACCGTCTCACTGGCTCCCCAGAGCGGTTTCAGGTCGGGCCGGTTGTTCTCATCGACAGGGGTGGGAACAGCCACCACGTAGAAATTACAGTCCCTGATA
>Ga0247611_10003313_pt1 | contig 24069 bp, 47 predicted proteins | sample 177DNAGHGhighgp2_FD_192422 | JGI IMG/M metagenome (GOLD analysis project Ga0247611, IMG submission 192422) | Sheep rumen microbial communities from Palmerston North, Manawatu-Wanganui, New Zealand - 1770 DNA GHGhigh gp2 | ecosystem: Host-associated > Mammals > Digestive system > Stomach > Rumen... | reverse complement strand
TGATAATAGACCTTTTGTTATTTAGGTAGAATTGCTTGATAAAGGTTTTGAAGTGTGTTTTTTAGATCTTGAAACTGGAGAAAAAAGAATGTGTAAGTATGGGAGTCGTCGTGCTTTTGATTTTGAATGGAAATTATGTTATGATATAAATGATGTGGGAGTTTCTTATAAAGAGATAGATTATTATCAGGAGTGATGATATGGAAATTATTTTGTTAGTAGCGGCGATTTTATTATTAATACTTATGATTGGATTTATGATATTATGTTTTATAGATTGAAGATAGGAAAAAATTTAAGAAGCTTTAAAAAAGAGTTGAAAGTATGGAAGAAAAAAATTATGAATATTAGTTAGGGTATGAAAGATATGAATAGAGAATTAAAAGTTTGATATTCAATATCCACATTTATTGTTAGGAATAAGAGTGGAAAAAAAGAGAGAAGCGGATTTAAAAAGTATTGTAGAGAGTCAGGAAAAAAGAAAGAAAATAAATAATTATAGATTAAATAAGATAAATATCTAAGAATTATTAGGAATGAATGGAAATGAGAAGAATAAGAGATAAGAATAAGTGAAAATGATTGGAATAGGTAAAAATGAGTGAAAATAAGGGAAAATGAATAAAAATAAATAAAAATAAATGAGTGGGGGTGCCAACGGGACCAGTGCCATATCCACTATCATTTCGATAAAGCGACCGTTTACAGCAACCAAAAAAGCCTGGAATCACTCCCAAGCTCTTTCTTTTTATTTAGTTATAGTTTTACTTTAGACTCTTGATAAACTGAGCAATAATATCATCATCATTAACAGAACGAGTCGTAACTTTGATGTTGGCTGGTTTCTTATCCTCACTTTTGGTTTTCTCAAGAATTTTATCTATCTTGCCTATTTTCTTAAAGAAGGCAATAGTTTGTTCCATTTCTTTTTCAAGCTCTTCAAGAATTTTAACAATAAATTCAACAGAAAGGGATTCGTCCAAATCCTCGTTGAGAAATGCTTCGGCATATTCAATAAATGCATCAGCCAAACATTCGCGGCAGTGGGTGAGATATTCCTTATTGGCAGCGGCCTCTTGTTCTACGGCAATGCGAGCAATTGCTTCGTCCAAATCTTTGTGAAATGCTCTTAGGAGTTCCTCTGTACTAGTACCAGCCTTTAATGCTTCATATAAATCCATATTTTTTATCCTTTCTTTTTTATAATAATATTATAACAAAAATTTTTAGAGTTTTCAAGTGGGCGCGGCGTAAAAAAGTCTTTTTTTTTAATTATAACATATTTTTTGATATTTGTCAAGCAAAGAATCTGCGGAAATCGGCCATATGAACGAAGAGACGGGTCCCGCTGCTCGGAGTGCTAATTTTGGGAATCTAGGGGCGGCGAAGTGAGTTGCTAAGGTTCTAGGAAAAAAGCCCATATAGGACTGGGGAGGGAGAAACGGGCCTGGGCGGTGGCCCGCGGCCCGGTCATTATATACGGCCGCACCTATTCTGTCAATAGATATTTTGCATAAAAAAAGAAGGTTTTTACCTTCTTTTTATTTAATCTCAACCCAATTGCCCCATTTATAGCAACCTTTTTCAAGATGCCAAACTGAAAAATTATCATGTTTAACAATCCATGTTTCAGTTTCATTTTTTATAACAAAATCTCCATGAAAATTACTTTCAATAGAACAAAAAGTTGAAAGATTCGGAATTTTTTCTTTTAATACTTTTATTACTTTTTCTAAATCACAAAACCAAACAGAATACATTTTTTAATTACTCCTCAATTTCAATTTCAGTAATACGTGTTTTACCCTCTACCATATAACAACGATTTTCATAAAGATTTTTTGCAATTTTTTCAGCTTTTATTTTATTAGTACAATATTTAATTGTTTTCCATCCTATAAAACGTCCCCAATCTGCTGAAAGTTCTTCAATTTCAATTTTATAAGCTTTCATTTTTTAATCCTCCTCAATTTCAATATCCCAATGCAGGGGAGCTTCGCCAATTTCTGAACAGTGGTTATCTAATGGGCAACCAGAACAATAGGTAGGGTCTTTTTCAGAACACCCTTGCTGAATAAGTTTGATTCCTTTTAAAATTTTTTCTTTCCAAGTTTCTTTTTCAGTCATTTTTATTATTCCTCCGTAAAACCGCAAATAGGACAAATCATTTCTTTTAAATCTTCTTCAGACCAATCACATTTATAAACTGGCTCTCCACATTCAGGGCAAAGATAAAATTTTTCTTTCCAATTTACAAAACTACCATACAACTGTTCTACTGTTTTTGCATTTTCTTCCCACATTATTTTCATTTAAAATACCTCTCTTTTATTTAATAAATTAATTATATGACAAATTAAGACAGCTGTCAAGTGTTTTTTTAAAAATTTTTTGGATCGGTTTGTGGAAGTTAATTTCCACAAACCTCTTTTCTTTTCTGCTGGACGGTTCGCCAACAAGCTGAATAAATTCTATCCTTGTATTCCATGCCAGACCGCAAGACCGCAAGCATAATTTCAATTTCAATTTTTACATCTTCTAAACCAGTATGACTTTCTATAAAGTCAACTTCATTTTTAAGGTATCTATAAGCGTTTTCCGCACTTGTCTGAATGTTATCATGTTCAGATACAAAACCATTTTCAAGAGCGAAAGTTATGTAATCTTTTGTGCTTAAAATTGAAGAGCAAGCCATATTCCAAATGCAAAAAAATTCAGTACCATAAGGAAAAAACCATTTAATAAGTGAACCGCTAATATAGCGAATATCATTTTTTGTTGCTCTGTTATCAAAACCCATATTATAAGCACCTACTCTTTTTACATGATAAAAATCCATATCTTTTCTAATTGCTTTTCGAATATTGCAAATAGATTTCATTGTTCGTTTACCTGTTTTTATATCTTTCCAATACTGAGGAATTTTTTCAGCGAAGTAAGCGTTTTTCATCAGTCCTTTATCAAGAAAAATTTCCGCAACTACAAAAGATTTTTCAGTAAAAATTTCTCCAGTTTTAGTATCAACAATAGCATAGCCTACATCGTAGGGTAATGGCTGTTCTACAGAGTTTGCGGTTTCAGTGTCAATTACAAGTACATTCATAAGTTTTTATTTCCTTTCTTTTGATAATATAATTATATTATATCTTTTATTAAAAATCAATAGTAAATATTGTACAAAAGATAATAAAAAAATTATTTAAATTGCCTATTGACAAGATTTTCGCCCGGCACAAAATTTTCAAGTTGTCAAGAAGAAAAAAATAAAAAAAATTACTGATTTTTCATTATTTTTTATGAAAAATCAGTAAAAATAACTTAAATATTTACTTTTTAGGCGGTCTTTGTTTAATTAAATCCAGTTTATAGTGATTTTTTCCTACATTAAACTCAATAATCTTACTTTTATTAGTAATTTCTGTATCAAATCCCGCATTTTTCAGACAATTTGCAAGAATTTCAATAAGATTTTCCTTTTCTTCATCGGGTTTTCGTTCTCTTTTTACAGTTTTTCTAACTTTATCAGATTTAGCGCCAAGTTTAACTTTATTAGCTTTAGCTTTTTCAGTCAACTCTTTTACAGTTTCATTTTCAAGATAGCCTTCATCTTCAAGCCAAATTTGAATTGCTTCTTCTTTTGATACTTGTAACAATTTGCAATTTTTTTCAATTTCTTCATTTGGAATATGAATGTGTTTTCCGTTTAAGATATAATTCATAAACATCAACTCCTTTTTAAAGAGTAGGGGCTTTTAAGCCCCCTACTTTAGATAGCTTTGTAAAAAGGTGTTTTCTTAATGTATTCTTTCTCAAGAATACCATCTTTTACAAGGGCTGTCAGCAGATGTGTTACTTTCTGATTAGTAAGATTTTCCAGTTCCGCAATCTCTGCCTGAAGTTCCTTAATGTTTTTAGCTTCTTTGTTTTCTGTAAGGTATTCAACAATCATTTTCTTAAAGCCTTCATTTTCAAGCTGAGTTTTAGTCATTTTTTTCTCTCTGTTGGTTTTACGATTAAGAAGTTCAATCTCATGGTCAATAAACTCTACCATCTCTACATCATTGATAACCATTTCACGAATTTTAGCAAACATTTCTTTCTTTGTCATAGTACATTCCTTCTTTCTTTTTATGATTTTATTTTTTCTTTATCTTATATATTTATTATAACAGATTTTAAAAAGTTTGTCAAGAGTTTTTTTATTTTTTTTGGGAGGGTCTCTCATAAAAATCACTTTCCTTTCCTTTATGTATTTATTATAGCATAAGATTTTTAATTTGTCAACAGTTTTTTAATTTTTTTAAAGGCTATCCGCTTCCTTAAATAACCCAACGGCGCACGGCTCGTCAGACCACCTAGCACTTCACTTCGTTGCCTTTCTTTATCTTATGTATATATTATAATATAGGTTTTAAAAAAAGTCAATATACAAAATGCATTAATTTTGGGATATATTTTTGTATATTTTTTTAACAGATTTTACTTGACAAAAAGTGTGGCGGGTGGTATAATGGAGATTTCGCGCTGGCCCGGACGCCAGCGCGACGACAAAAAGAGTATGTTTTAGAAAACATACTCTTCATTCCAATCTTTCCCAGGTTTCCGTAAAGTGCGGTTAATATCTCTAATAATTCGTTTGGTGTCATCAATTCCAATAGAATCAATCATGGCCACAATAACCTCTTCTAAATATTCTTTATTTTTTTTATATTTTTCCTGTTTAATGCGCTCCGCTCGCATTTCTTTTATAAGTTTTTCACAAGCAGAGATTTCTTCGTTTGTTAAGGAACAACCATTTAAAAATAGTGCAGTTTTCATATTATTTCTCCTTTTCTATACGTGCATATCGAAACCAACGAGCATTAGAGATACGATAAGAATGTTTACTTTCTGGCGAATATCCTACAAATCTGCCTGTGCAGTTTTTAGAAAAATCTTCTGTTTGTGATACTTGAATTTTTTTACCCCAAAACTGCATCCAATTATTATTATTTAAATAAATGTATTCATTATTTTTTTCATCATTTGGCAACTCTTCGGTATAGTGTTCTATTTCTTTTAATATTTCCTCTAGTGCGGAAATTTCTCCCTTAAATGTTGATGCAGTAGTATAATATTCATCTTTCGCAAAAGAATACATAAAATCTTTTTTTATTTTCAATGCGTTTTTTAACCAATCAATAAATTCATAATTTATTACTTTCATTTTTATTTTCTCCTCTCTTTTGATGATTTAATTATACTATAATAAGATTTATTTGTCAAGTGTTTTTATATTTTATTTTTACAATGTGGCGGTCTCGCCCGGGCGCTCTGATGAACTAGTAAACAGGGGGATTTCAACCCCCTGCCCGCGATTATTTCTTGGGACGATGCTTAATCAACTTCAAGCTGTATTCCTCGCTCTCAAAAATGAAGGTAACTTCCGTTTCAGTTTTCACTCTGAGAATTTCAGCGCCTAAACCCTCAAGCAAAACCTTGCAGTCCATCAGCAACCGCTTTTTGGTGGCATCCACCTTGCGCTCTTTCTTGACTGTCTTTCTCGGCTTGTCGGACTTTTCATAGTGCTTAATACCGTTCGCCTTGATTTCCATCTCAGCCATTTCCTCGGCTTCTTCTCTCGTGACAGGCTCGCCGTCCTGCTCACACTCTTTCATAATCCTTGTAATCAATTTTTCTTTATCCATGTTCATCTCTCCTTTCTTGATTATAGTATAGCACCAACCGCAAATTTTGTCAAGACTTTTTTTTCTTTTTTTTATGTTTTATTTCTCTAAATTCATTAGCTTCGTACCAATCGAAATCAACAAGCCCATAATTAAATTCTACCCAGCGGTCACCCTCTGAAAAATACTGTTTTGCCTGCTCAAGGGTGGGATAAATTGCTTTTACATAAGTGTCATGACCAAATCCATCTGTCCATCTTAAAACCGCAATCATTTTAGAATCTCCTTTCTTTTGATGATTTAATTATAGCATAGTGAGATTATTTTGTCAATAGGTTTTTTAAAAAATTTTTTCAGTTCGCCCGGGCGCCGCTCAAGGGAAGCTACCTCAATGGTAGCCGCCCTAAGACTAAGTTTTTATCTCGCAATAGAGAAGTAAGGTGTTTTCTTAATGTATTCTTTTGTAAGAGTACCATCTTTTACAAGGTCTGTAAGCATGTGAGTGATTCTCTGATTTGTCAGTGCAGAAATAGATGGAATCTCAGCCTGAAGTTCTTTGATTGTTTTTGCAGTATCTACGCTTGTAAGATATTCAACAATTTCATTCTTAAAACCAATGTTCTCAAGCTGAATTTTTGTAGGCTTCTTTGCTGATGACGATTTACGATTGAGAAGTTCAATTTCGTGGTCGATAAATTCTACCATCTCAGCATTGTCGATAACTACGTTGCGGATTGCGTTAAACATTTCTCTTTTTGTCATATAGCATTACCTCTTTCTTTTTATTTATTTTATATATTCATTATATCATATTCTTTTGATTTGTCAAGAGTTTTTTATTTTTTTTGAGCGGTCAGCGCTAACCGCTCATGGATGATAGAATTTATGTTAGCGCCTTGCATCCACCTAACATGGCGCTTTTCGCCTAAATTTCATATACTCGACGCCCTTTCTTTGCTTAACTTCTATATTTATTATAGCACAAGGCCTTTGTTTTGTCAAGAACTTTTTTATTTTTTTACCTAGGATTGAAAAATTTTTTGTTTTGACTTCTTTGACTTTCCTTACCTTGTATAATTATTATAATAAAAATTTTAAAAAAAATCAAGAGGTAATTTTGCACTAATTTCGGGATCTTTGTAGTGAAAATTTTGTGTGGTTTTTCTCTTGACAAAATTTGCGGGGTATGTTATAATGGAAGTTTCGGCGCGAGTCGATGGCTCGCGCCCCGCCAACTTTTAAATTAAAAAGCAAGTCTATTTTTAAGACTTGCTTTTGATTCTTTCTATTCTTTTTTTGTATCTGCGGATATACCTTTCAATCTGTTCTTTGGTTTTTTCTGTTTTTACCTCTGTTAAAAAAGTTTCCAAGATGCGGTTTCCGCAAGTAGTTGCAAGAGTGTAATCAGTTGTTTTAAAAGTATGTCCATCACAAGTTTTTATTAAATAATTTACATTTCTCATTTTTAACTCTCCTTTTTCTTTTGTTTTTTGATGATTTAATTATAGCAAATGCTGTTTCTTTTGTCAAGGGGTTTTTTACATCCCCTTGAGAATTTCTAAAATTTCATTTACATCAAAAGCTGTTCCTGTCCAGTTGTTACGATTTTTGGCTTCATCGTCAAAAAGAATATCATTTTTAGTTTTTGCAAAAAGCTGTTTAGGTGTACCATATTCTACGATGTTAATTTCATCAAAATTTACACTTGCCAGATGTTTTTTAAGCCAATTCATTTTTGTTTCTGTCACAGCTTTATTATAATCTTCAGTTCCATTTTTTGACAGCCAGCTAATAATTCCAATTCTATAACCATTTTTCTGAAGTTTATTTAAAATTCTTGCAAGAGAATTAAGCCTTATAAGCGGTTTAGCAATTTTATAAGGAAGTGTGTCTGAAGCAATTAAATAATCTAACCAGTTTTCTACACCATAAAGGTCTGCGATTGTGCCGTCCATGTCGAAGAAGATTGTTGTTGTCATTTTTTATTTCCCCTTTCTTTATCTTGATTTAATTATAATACCATTCTTTCAATTTGTCAAGCATTTTTTGAGATTTTTTTAAATATTTATATTTTCTATTTTCTTCGCACCATGGACAGCCACCATGATTTCTACAAGATTTATCTATTGCTTTACTTCCATAATAAGGTTTTCTATGTTCTTTTCCGCATTGAATTGCTTTATTAAGTGCCATTTTTTTATTTCCTTTCTTTTACTGTAATTATATTATATCATTTTTCATTTTATTTGTCAATAGCTTTTTACATCCTTGCAAGTGTTTTTTCATTTGTGAATGTAGCTTTTTCAAATTTTATTTGATAAGCAATATTATTTACTGTTAAATCGCCATTTTCTGTAAAAGGAACATTATCTTTTGTCCATTCTTGACCATAAAATTCTGTTACCATCTTTTCAAATACTTCACCTTTGTTGTATTTGCTTTCTTTTACGCTTGTTTCAAAAAACTCTTTGGAACAAAGAACCTGTGCACCTTTTGTTAACAAGAAGGTTTTCTGTGCCTTAGTCGGGCAAAATCTTAAGCTGTATCCAGCCCCACGACTTGCTTTATCAAGTTTTAAAATATAAGGCATAATTTCAGCTGTAGTTTTAACCATATAGACAGTGTTCTGAAAAAAGAATCCATAAATGTAGTTGTGAGTATATGAAAGCTTGTTATAGCGGTTAATCATCATTTCAAAAAGGCTTGTGTTCATCATCGGTTATACTCTCCTCTCTCTTGATGATTTAAGTATACCACCATACGCCCGGAAAGCCAAGCGTTTTTTAAAAAATTTTTTGCTTAATTTTGGAAAATAATGCGTAATAATCACATAATTAATAATCAATAGCGCACCAGATAGCAGAGTCAATTCTTAAAACATTCTCTTCATAATCGTTTTCATCATCTTCATCAGCTTCATTATTAAATTCAATAGCCCAATCCATTAATTTATCATAAATACGTTCTCTTTCGGCATCCTGTCCTTCAAAAGTTTTAAATTTCATAACTTTATTTGCCACCAAAGCCAAAGCGTCCATGTAGTTTTCTTCTTTTAATAATTCTTTCATAACATTCTTTGTCATCTTAGTCATTGTTTTTATCTCCTTCCCTTTGATGATACAAGTATATCATCATAACCCTAAAAAGTCAAGCGATTTTTGAAAAAATTTTGCTTAATTTTGGGATATTTTTGCCCCAGATTTTTATACAATTTGCCTATTGACAAAACTCGATGGCTATAGTATAATGAAAAAACGCGCTGACTCGAACGCCAGCGCGCCGGGCACAAAAAAAGATGAGAATTATTCATTCTCATCTTCATCGCCTATAAGCGGGAAAGCTTCATGGTGTTTGACTAAAGTTTCAAGTGTCTTATCGCTTACACCTGTTTCCATCAGGGCGGCGAACTCAATAACCGCTTCATGTTCAAATCCGTAAATCTTAATCATTCTGCTCAGAAGTTCTTCTTTCATTATTTTAATCTTCTTTTTTGATAATGTTATAATATCACATCCGACTTGAATTGTCAAGCTTTTTATTAAAAGATTTTTTTAATTTTAATTTCCCATGCATAGCCATCATCTGTCAGTATTCTGTAAACAAAGAAAGAAATTTCAATTTTGATAAGTTCAATAACTTTAACTTGGCAGCTTTCTTCTCTGATTTTATTCATTCTATCGGCATTAAGAATATTATTCTTTTCTTTAATTTCTTTATCAATTTCCCAAGAATACATGTCCGAGTCTCCTTTCTCTTTTGATGATCTAATTATACCACATGAAGATTAATTTGTCAATAGTTTTTTTATTTTTTTTTATTTGGTAGTCACTCGTTAGTGACCACCTCACCGCCAATCTCAAGAGCAACTTCATTCGCCTTATCGCGATCATTCCAAGCACCCCAGAACCAAAGCTCTTTATTAATTCTACGAGCAACAATATACTTATATTCATTAGCGTAAGTAGGAAGGTTGTTAATCATAATTTTTATTTCCTTTCTTTTAATGATTACATTTCAACATATTCTGCATAATTTATTAAACATTTTTTAAAAGTTTTTATATTAAAAACAACAGGAATTATAGCTTCTATTTCATAAGATGAAAAATTATTATAATCAGTATTATTAAACAGATAACAAACTCTTTTCATCATAAATTTTGTAAAACCATATTCCCACCAAACTTTATTAGTTTCAATATTTCTTACTTTTATTTTATACATAATTTTTATTTCCTTTCTTTTGATAATTTAATTATAGCAGACTTCCCAGTTCTTGTCAAGCGTTTTTTATTTTATTTTATAAAAATGAGTTAAGCATCTAAAAAATAATTTAGGTGTGTGAAGAAGTTTTAAATTCCAAATCATTTCAATTTCATAAGTCTTGCCTTCTTCCATGTACCAGTTTGGGAATTTTGGTTCTTTGCCAAAATGATACCATGTCAATTCTGTTGTAGTATTTTCTGTTAAATTTTTAATCATCCATACGGTTTTATACATTTTGATTTTCTCCTTTCTTTTTTTGATAATTAAAGTATATCACATTAACAGAGAAAGTCAAGAGCTTTATAAAAAGACCTTTCAATCCTCAAGTTCTCCATTTATTTAAGAGTTCAAGGTCTACATCAAAAGGATTATCTAAAGCAACTAATCTTTCATCTGTACAATTACACATTTCTTTATTTACATTCCATTTACCAAAAAGCCACAGAGCGCAATTCCATTTTAAAGGACAATTCCAACAAGTATTATTATTTTTTTCCATTTTTTTGTTCTCCTTTGCTTTCCTTCTTTCTGATTATATTATATGCTTTCCGGAGTATTTTGTCAAGCGGTTTTGGCGAAAAAAATGCCTAATTTTGGGAAAAAATTTTTATTTATTTTTGTGCAGTTTGTCTATTGACAAATGAGTCGAGAGTATGATATAATGGAAAAGCGCGCCGAGTCGATAGCTGGCGCGCCGGCATAAAAAAGAGGACTTTTCAGTCCTCAAAATTCCATGCCCAATATTGAAGAATTGTAATTCCATGAGCACCCATAGCGGTCAAGTCAATATTATTCTTTTTAGCCCATTCTTCAAAACCTTCTTCCATTTCATACACAGAATATTCATATTCATTAACTGCTCCCCATTCAGCTTCATTCTTAACATTTTTATAAAGATTATTAAAGTATTCGCAAATATTCATCATAATTTTTATTTCCTTTCCTTTTGATGATTTAATTATATCATCTAAACTGTTCTTTGTCAAGTGTTTTATAAAAAATTTTTTTAATAATAGAAAAGAGGTTTAAACCTCTTTTCTACACTAAATTGTAAGCCATTTTTTGATGTTGTCTTGCTAACTGTAAAAGATTATTTGGAATAACTTCATTTTCATTGAAATATCTTTTTATTTGACCAGGCCGTGCAATTAATTTAGTAATCATTTTATGTGTATACAAATTGAAGATAGTAATAATTCCAGTATCGCTTATTTCATGAATTTCAGGTCCATTTTTATGATTTCTGTCAACTATTACGGTTTTAATTGTTTTCCCATAACCAATAGCTTCGATCAATTCTTCTCTTTTTCTTCTATCATAAGTGTAATGCTTGCTTGTCATTTTTGTTTTTCTCCTTTCTTTTTTCTATAATTATAATACCACATCCGGTTAGAGAAGTCAAGCAGTTTTTGGAAAAAATAAAAAAAGATGAGGATTATTCATCCTCATCTTCATTATCAAAAGGCATTGCGATTGCCACGACCATTGCACTTTGTAAAGCATTGTTTGAAATTGTTTCATTCTCCATCAGCTCCGCAAACCAGACTGCCCATTTGTCTTCAAATCCTCTTGTTCTGATAACCTCTGTCAGCATTTCTTCTCTTGTCATTGTTTTAATTCCCTTTCTTTTGATGATTTAATCATACCAAAACAATTTTAAAGAGTCAAGCATTTTTATTAAAAAACTATTTCTAGTAAAAAGAAAAACTCCTAGAATAAGAATAATTAAAAAAATATAACCTCTTTTTTTATTTGAAATAAAATCTGTTAATGCCATAAAAGATACTAAGATAAACCAAAAGACAATTATAAAACATTTAAAAAATAACAATAAACATGATAGCAAAGTCATACGTTTTTAATCCTCTTTATTTTTCTATTGTATAACATAATGAATTGAATTAAAAGACTATTTTATTTTGATAGTCTTTTAATTACTTTTAAAAATATATTTTATTTATTATAAATAACATTCACTTTCTCAATAATATCATCTTTTTCATTATTATCTGTATGCATTGTATTAATTGTTATTTTTAATATATCCCCTATTTTAAATCCATCTTCTTTAAAAGTCCAATGATTATTGTATTCATCTTTCACTACAATAGCATTATCATAAACATTCATTACTTCTACTATTCTAGTATAATGTGTTTCATACCAAGATAAGTTAGCAAAGATAATTAAAGATATTATTACAATGATAGCGGTTAAGACAATTTTATTAAAGTTATTTTTGTTATTATTCATTATTTATTACTCCCTTTTCTTTTGATATTATTATTATAATATAATATTTTTTAAAAGTCAATTGTTGTTTTTTAAAATTATTTAATAATTAAAACTATTTATCTAAAAGCATTTAAATAAATGTTTATTAAAATATATGTGCAATAATAAAGAATTAACTTTTGCATGTTATAGCTTTAGCTTATGAATTAAAATAGAATACTATTCTCTATTGTTTTTTATAATTGCCTTTGTTAAAACTTTGACATGCGCACAGCTGTAGGATACTCTAGTAGTAGATTAATATTATATTCTTATATTTATTATATAATAATATTAATAATAATATTTATTTAATATAACTTTTATTATAACACATTGTTACTTCATTGTCAATGACTTTTCTTGTTGTCTTTAGCTTTTACTCCTCTAACTCTTTCCGGTCAATCGCTTATGCGCTTTAGGATTAGTTGATTTTACAGTTAACATAATTATTAAAAATTTTATTAATTATTTAATAAAAAATTAATAAATTTTTAATAAAATTTTTTTTATAAAAAATACTAATCATCAAGAGTGACACTTTTAATGATTAGTAAAAAGATAAAAAATAAAATCATTTTATTTTAACATGAATTTTAGGAAAAGTCAAGCAGAAATAATTAACAAAAGTCTGGAGAAAATTTTGTGCAAGATATACAAAGATTCTGACAGCGGACTCGCGCGGTCGCTCGCTCGCCGAGCATTAACAGTCTTAAATAAAAGCTTTATTATTATTTTATTATTATTCTAAATAAATAAAAAGATAAATAAAAATCATTATCTTTCTTATTCATTGTAAAGAGAATGTAATAAATGCTTATCTTCTTTATTTATTTTATTTTTTTATTGAATAAAAGTAGCGCGTCCATTAATATTTTTCTTTAGGGTGCCCCGGTATTTGCCGTTCAAGGCTCTCGAAAATTTTCTAAAGTAAAGTCAATGTATAGGGGGTATATTTTGGGAAAAAATTTTTTAAAATTGTGAAATGGGTTTGTGCTCGACAAAACTCTCTCCAAATTAATTTTTAAAATCGAAAAAACGGGACTTTCTCTAAAAGTATTTATCTGTTAATCCCTCGCCGCCTTTCAATCAGAACCATAAACCACTTCATCCATTGCCCTATGCAAAAATCGACATTCATAATAATGTTCGCAGTTGCTACATTTGTCATTTGACATAATCAGTTCGCCATTTTCGTAATCATCAAAACACTGTTTCTTTTCTGTCCCAAAATCTAAAAAAGTACTATTCATCACTTCTCTCTTCCTTTTCCATTTCAGCTATCTTTTTCATACTCTAATTCCAAAATCTACGCGGCACCAGACTTCAAATAAGAAAAATTTTTTAATTTATTCATCATTGGCGCTCACCATTGCGGCGATTACAAATCCAGCTCCCGCGCCAATCATTAAAAAAATTAAACATTTAATAATAATCATCCTTTAATTTCCCTCATTTTATAATTAGTTCTTTCTGAAACCAGTTTTGCAACAGAAGGCTTATAATATTTTATATATTTACCACCTTTGTTATTAAAAGTTTCATAATATTTTCTCTCTTCATTTCTTTCTTCTGCAGTGTCCCATTCTTCATCTAAAAAATTTTCTTCATTTCTTTTTTCCCTTTAACCATTTTTCCATCCAATTATTAAATTCAATTTGACAATTACCACATAAATCAAAACTATTAGTATGATAAATTGAATTTACATAATGAATGTCATAAGTTGGTAAAATGGCCTGTTGCCGCGAATCATAATAAATTTCTTTTCCACATCTATCGCAATATGTTTTTTTCATAATTAATTAGACTCCTTCGGTTTATGCGGATTTTTTATGAAACCATAATTACGAAGATTATCTACACATTTAGAAATACCCTTAATATAAGCCTTTAGTTCAGTATTAATATCTATCTGACGGGCGCGAGAAGCTCTGTACTCAGCCAATCTTTTACCATAGATTTCATTCCAAGTATCTTCAGGCGCACATTTCGCAATACCTGTATAGGTACGAATATCGAGGTCAATAGTGTCATAATCCTCATCTGCTAAATCATATTTAGCTAATCGTGATGGAATATCATTTACTGTTGTTATGATACATACTACTGTACGTTTCTTTTCATTTACTTTATATTTTGTTGTTACTCGATCCATAAAAATGTTGCGGTTTTGCAGGTATATGACCGTCACATATCTGCGACTTCCGCTCCTCCTTCTTTAAATATTTTTCTATTTTATATTGTTCTTTTTCTATTGTTATAAAATTTTTTATTATTTATTTTTCTGTTCTAAAAATATTATAATAAAAGGAATACAAGCTAATATAATTGAAGCAATAGTTAATACAAAAAGCACATTAAAAATTAAAATAAACATATAAAATCTCCTTATGCTGTTGTAATAATATCATGAAATAAATGTTCAGCAATAGAAACATTCCATCGTGATGATATATATTCAGGCTTCCCATCTGTATTTGTTTTACTAATTTTTTGTCTCTCTGTAACAATATTTATTGTATTATCAGAACTAAAATAACAATTATATGAGATAATATTTTTTACAATAAGCGGCTGCGGCCGATTATCGTCATCATGATAGATAGTTAATGTCATTTTTTCACCTCTCTTAATCCATAATAATCTATTATTTTTTTATTATTTTTATAAGCATAATCTCTAGTAATATAAGTTCCCCCGCTACAAATCCCATCCCATACACATAAGACCGCATTTGCATGATCTATCATAAACTTATCTCGAAGATAATAGGCTTTTTTTGAGTAAGCGGAATTAATAAATATAATTTCATTATTTTCCATTATCCATTCTTCAATAGGATGATAATAATTTTTAGGAAAAGGATAACAACAGATAATAGGAATACTTAGTTCTTTTGCGGCGGTCGCTATAATTTGATCAGTGCCTTGTGCCATTCCGCAATAAATTGCTGATGGATTAAGGTCTATAAGCTGCGCCCGCGCCCATTTTTTTATTGTTTTTTCTTGTCCTTTTAATCTTTTGGGCCTATGCCCCGTTATTGCTAATATCAATTGTTTTCTTTTCTCCTTTAAATTTAAATTTTTATACTTAAAATTAAATATAATATGAATATTTTTTCTTTCTAATAGCTCGCATTTTCTTTGCACGTCTATTGTATTTATGTTTTTGTATTATCTAAATATCTCCATTCAAATTTGGTATAGTCATCTAACATAAGAAACGAGTCGTCATGTAGATTAATAATACAGTCAAGTCCAACACGAAATACTCCATACCATTCCTTGTCGTTATAAAACCAATGTGCTAGGATCTTTCTACCCTCATCTGGCATTTTGTCTGCGCTATTTATGCCGTCAAAAACGAACGGCTCATCTACGCTCAACATCAAAATCTCCTATTAATGTAATCATCTTCTCCTGCGATTATAGCGCAGCTTATAACAGCTAATGCTATAAAGATTCCACCTGCGATTAACATGTTTATTGCAATATGTATCATCATTTATTTTCTCCTTAATACTCACCAAACGGCATCAACTATTAGCTCAGTTTTTATCATCTCTTTTTGCCCTCTTTTATTTATATATTATTTTTTCTTTAAATATATTATAAAATATTTTTTAATAAAAATCAATAAAAAGTTCTTTTAATCCAGTTTGACTTTTAAAAATTTTTTTGCTATAATATAAAATATAGAAACTAGAAAGAAAGGAGTTTTTATGGAAAATAAAGAAGCTAATTTAACAGATTAGCTAAAAGAAGAAATGTCGTATCTTCAGTTAGATTATACAATTTCTGACCCCCAAGAGCGTAATAAGAGAGTTCATTATATTATAGAAAAAACTCCTCCAGAAAAATTGACTCCTTATTACTTAGAAGAACTTACAAAATATTTAGTTGAAACTAAAAAAGATAAAAAAGAAAAAAATATATTAACAGATAACCGAATGGTTACTGTAAATAAAAGAGAAACATCTTATTAGGGATTGGTTTCGAAGCTTGGCAATGGAGAAGATGGTATTTATAATTTTATGACAGGTGGAGATAAAAATATTTTATTAGTTCCTAAAATTTAGATTACAGAGGAAGATATTGCAACAATTCCAGGATTAAAAGAGTTAAGAGAAGATATAAAAAAAGTTGAATTAAGACAAAAAGCGGCAAAAGGGAAAAAGAAATATTTATTAACAAAAGAATTAATAGAAAAAAGACAAGATCAATATATTTTAAAAAGTGCATACAAGCCGCCAATTTCAATGACAAAATTAACAAAAAGTATAAATAAAATACAACTTGAAGAAAATATAGAAATAACAGAAAATGGTGAACCTGTAAGTGATTCTTTAATATCTTTTTTTAATCCATAGCACATTTGTTGTCTTTTATGTAATTATTCTAAATTAAAAGAGTAGGCATGGGGAAATTTTTAGAATGATTTATGGTATTTAATGGAAGATTTAGATAATTTAATTGATCGAGCTTTAAAAAAGGATTTTCCTGTTTTATATGATATAATGATATATAAAATAGATGGAGTTCAAAATAAAGAAATTATAGAAAAAATAAAAGAAAAACATAATAGTAGTTATTCAGTGGAATATTTATCTACAATTTGGAGAAAAAAAATTCCAAAAATAATTGCAGAAAAAGCAAAAGAAGATTGGATAATTTGGCATTACACTTTTGAAGAAAAAGGAAAATGGAAAAAATGTTCTCGATGTCATCGAATTAAAATTGCTCATCCTTATTTTTTTTCTAAAAATAAAACTTCAAAAGATGGCTGGTATAGTATGTGCAAAGAATGTCGAAATAAAAAATAAATAAAAGGATTTGATTATTTATGATAAAAACATTAGAAAATAATGCTTTAAAGGGACAAGTTTAGGATGAGAATGGAAAATGTAAATGTAATAGATGTAAAAAGATAATTAATAAAATAAATTTTTATACTTATAGAGATGGTAGTAAATGTGAATATTGTAAACCTTGTTTAACCGCCCATATAGATAATTTTGATCCATCTACTTTTGAATGGATTCTTGAGAAAATGGATGTTCCATATATCCCTACTGAATGGAACGCTTTGAGAGATAAGGCTTTTGCAAAAGATCCTTATAAAATGAATGGAATGTCTGTTATAGGAAAATACCTTGCTAAAATGAAATTAAAGCAATGGAATAAATATACTTACAAAGATTCTAAAAAAATACAATAGGAATTAGAAGCAGAGTAGAAAGAAAAAAAATAGTTTGAGCAAGGAGAGAAAGAAAAATATGAAAAAGAATTAAAAACAAAATTAGATGAAGGAAAAATTTCACTAGCTGAATACCAGACTTTAGTTACGACAGAAACTCAAAATAAAGAATTGTCTTATTGGGGTAATAATGTTACAGGATAGCACTCTACAAAAGATTCTATTTCTACTAATAATAATCTTTTATTAAATCCTTATCAAGAAGATAATTTTATATCGTAGGAATAGTTAATTGACCCTGCATCAGATTTAGAAAAAGAAGATAAAGTGTTTTTAGCAATGAAATGGGGCAGATTATATCGCCCAAATCAATGGCTTATTCTTGAACAATTATATAATGAGTTTATGAACTCTTTTGACATCCAAGGAGCTGCGCGTATAGATACATTAAAAATGATTTGTAAAACATCTTTAAAAATGAATTAGGCAATAGATGTTGGAGATATTGATTCTTATCAAAAATTATCACGTGTTTATGATTCGTTAATGAAATCCGCAAAATTTACAGAAGCACAAAATAAAGATAAAGATGGCGACAATATCGATTCAGCTTCTGCTATTGTTGATTTTGTTGAGGCACATAGCGGAGAGATTCCAAGATATCATTGCGATGAACCTCAAGATATTGTCGATCAAATTATTGCTGATCTAAAAGCCTATAATAAAAATTTGATTTATGAAGATAAATCATTAGCTCAAGAAATTGAAAAATATCTACAAGATAAACGTATTTCTGACGAAATGAAAAAGGATAAAAAAGATGCAAAAGCAAAAGGTTTAGATGATGTTGAATTAGAAGATAATGATTTTATAAATTATAAAGATTCTTTAAAATAGATGTTTAAACATGATGAAGCCCTTGATGATGAATTAATTGAAAAAGAGTATCAAAGTAGAAGGGTTAATATAGAATGAATTTAAAAGAATTATTACAATTATCTTCTGATAGAGAATATAAAAAGCAAGGATTGTCAGAATAGCGATTATTACAAAATATAAATGGGTTAAGAGATTTAATTGCATATTTTAGAGAATATCCTGATATTTTTGTAGATTTTATAAAAGGCAAAGATAGTACATTTAATTTTTTGTTTTATCAAAGAATATTTTTAAGAATTGTGATGCGGCATCGGTATGTGTACGCGACATTTCCCCGCGCTTATTCAAAGTCTTTTTTGTCAATGATGGCGCTGATGATTAGATGTATTTTATATCCCAACTCACATTTATTTGTAACCACAGGCGGTAAGTAGCAAGCAGCTAGTATTACAATAGCAAAAATCTAGTAGATATGTAAATTAATACCTGGTTTAAATAATGAAATTAACTGGGATCGCGGCGTGTCTACAAAATCAAAAGATAATGTTAAATATGTATTTAAGAATGGTTCTACTATTGATATTTTAGCAGCCAGGCAATCATCTAGGGGACAACGTCGTACTGGCGGATTGATGGAGGAATGTGTTCTCATCGATGGTGATATTCTTAATGAAGTTATTATTCCTACTACAAATGTTGATAGAAGACTTTCGGATGGCAGTCGCCATAAAGAAGAAAATGTTAATAAGTCACAGATTTATATTACTACCGCTGGATGGAAGAACTCATTTGCATATCACAAATTGATATAGATCTTGATTAATTCTATTCTTGATCCAGATGAATATATGATTATGGGCGGAACCTATGAAACACCTGTTATTTCTGGATTATTGGATGAAGATTTTGTTGAACAGTTAAGGTTACAAGGCACTTTTAATGATGAGTCATTTAATAGGTAGTATAAATCAATTTGGTCAGGAGATGTAGAAAATGCTTTCTTTTCTTCTGAAAAATTTGATAAATATAGAGTATTATTGCAGCCAGAATATTAGTATAGCGGACGATCTTCAAAAAATGCTTACTATGTATTTGGTATAGACGTTGGGCGTGTGGGATGTACCACAGAGATTTGTGTTTTTAAGGTCACACCGCAAGTTCAAGGTGCAGCTTATAAGACTCTTGTAAACATTTATACTTATGATGCAGAACATTTTGAAACACAATGTATTCATATAAAACATTTGTATTATAAATATAAACCTCGTAGAATTGCAGTCGATGCTAATGGATTAGGTGTTGGTTTAATTGATTATTTAGTAAAGGCTCAAGATACAGATGATGGTGAATATTTACCACCTTTTGGAGTTTTTAATACAGATGAGTATCCAGAATATAAGAAATTTGTGACCCCTGAGACAGAACGAGATGTATTATTTTTAATTAAAGCCAATGCCCCTATCAACACTGAAGCTTATAGTTATGCGCAAACACAAATGTTTAGTGGAAAAATTAGATTTTTAATAGATGAGAGCTTAGCAAAAACTAAATTAATGTCTACTAAACATGGTCAAAATATGAATATAGATGAAAGAAACGAATATTTAAGACCTTTTATTTTGACATCTATTTTAAAAGAACAGATGTTAAATTTGGTTGAAGAAAATTAGGGTATTAATATTATTCTTAAACAAAGTAATAGAAGCATTAAAAAAGATAAATTTTCAGCTTTTATTTATGGTCTTTATTATATACGATACGAAGAAGAATTAAGTAAAAAAAGGAAACATAGAAATATTTCAGATTTTTTATTTTTCACTTCTTCAAAATAAGGACAATTCTTTAAAATAATATTATTCAATTTTTATATAATTAGGAATGAATTTTTCAGAAAGGAGTTATTCCATAAAATGAAAGCCTCTAGAGGAGAAATAAAAATTTTTGAAATTTTACAAGAATCTGGATTAGAATTTCAATAGGAATATTCTTTTTCTGATTTAGTAAGTAACAATGGTCGTCCATTACGTTTTGATTTTGCGGTTTTTGATGATTAGCACAATATAGATTTTTTAATTTAGTTTCAAGGAATACAACATTATGAAGCAAAAAGTAAATTTGGGGGATATAGTGGGCTAAGAAAACAACAATATAATGATATGAAAAAAAGATAGTATTGTAGTAAAAATGGAATAAAATTAGTAATTATTCCATATTGGGATGAAGCTAGAATAACATATGATTATATTTTAAAGGCTGCTTTTGGATGGTGATGGAATGACTAAAAATATTATAGAAGGAGAGGTATCTAAGGTTGATTAATCGAGTTGCTGAAATAAAAAAGAAAGGCTTTAATATGATTGAAACTGAAGATTACCAAATTCCTGATTAGGCGACTAATTATATACCGATTGATTTTTCTAAGATTCGTGTCGGTTCAAAATCAGTTAAAGATGCAACTTTTAAATTAGGCGATTTTTATAAAATTAATCCTCTTTTAGCTGATAAAAGAGAAGTTTTAAATGCAATTCATTATGCTAATCTTGATAAAATGAGAGACATATCTAATTATTTTTATAAAATTAGTGGTATTTATCAAAGATTATGTCGTTATATGGCATATATGTACAGATATGATTGGCTCGTGACTCCATATTATTCAAATTTAATAGAACCAGAAAAACTTCTTAATGGTTTTAATAAGGTTTTAACTTATTTAGATAAATTTGAAGCAAAGAAATTTTTTGGAGATGTTGCATTAAAAGTAATAAAAAATGGCTGTTACTATGGATATTTAATTGCACGAAATGGAACGGTTGTAGTGCAAGAACTTGCGCCAAAATACTGTAGGTCACGTTTTACAGTAAATGGGCAGCCCGCAGTTGAATTTAATATGAAATATTTTAATGACATGTTTATAAACGTTGAGCAAAGAGCTGCAGTATTAAAAGTATTTCCTCCAGAATTTGAAAAAGGATATAAATTATATAAACAAGGTAAATTAAAGCCTGAATTTCCTGGTGATGATGCTGGATGGTACTTACTTGAGATAGGTTCTGTTATTAAATTTAACTTGAATGGAGAAGATTTTCCTCCTTTTATTGCAGTGATTCCTGCAATTATTGATTTAGATGCTGCGCAAGACCTTGACCGTAGAAAAATGCAACAGCAATTATTAAAAATTATTATTCAAAAAATGCCAATTGATAAAAATGGTGATTTAGTATTTGATGTGGATGAAGCACAACAACTTCATAATAATGCAGTTCAAATGCTTTCAAAAGCTATTGGAATTGACGTTTTAACTACTTTTGCAGATGTTGATGTTGCAGATATGGCAGATAATAATACTTCAACTACTTCAGATGATTTAGAGAAAGTGGAACGTACTGTTTATAATGAAGCGGGTGTTTCACAGATGCAATTTAATACAGATGGAAATATTGCTCTTGAAAAGTCTATTTTAAATGATGAAGCTTCAATGTGGAATTTGATTCAGCAGTTTGAAACATTTTTAAATACTTTATTAATACCTTATAATAAAAGTCCAAAAAAAGTTACTTATAGAGCACAAATTCTTCCTACTACAATTTATAATTATAAAGATCTTGCTAAACAATATAAAGAACATACTCAATTAGGATATTCTAAGATGTTGCCGCAAATTGCATTAGGACAATCTCAAAGTGCTATATTAGCAACTGCATATTTTGAAAATGATATTTTAGATTTAGTTAATGTCTTTATTCCACCTTTGATGTCTAGTACAATGAATGCCGAGGTATTAAATAGGAATAAAAATAGTACTGGAGAAGACGGGGCAGGGCGCCCTGAAAAAGATGATGATGAAAAGTCAACTAAAACAATTCAAAATAAATAGTCAATGAGTTAAAAAATAATAAAAAAAATTAGGACAAAGGCTATTAAAATATTAAAAAGATTTTTATTATAAATATAGGAAAACTAAAAAGGAGAAAATATTTATGCATCAATCAGTTGCTACTATTGATTCTCCATAGTTTTTAAATCTTCAGCCTTTAGACATTAATCCATTAATGTCTAAATGTGAAATAAAAGTTCTTTACGTGGGAGCTAATAGAAATCGAACTTTTATTACTGAATAGGTTGCGGCGGAGATAGGTAAAACGCTTCGCGGGGCGCCTATTGTTGGTTATTATCGACAAAACAAAGAAGATTTTACAGACCACGGGGAAAAAGTTATTATCGATGATGAAGGAATTAAGTTTGAATGTCAAACCATTCCTTATGGATTTGTTTCACCAGACGCAGAAGTTTGGTTTCAAAATTTTGAAGATGACGATGGCATGGGTAATAAAGTTATTCATAAATATCTTATGACAACTGGTTATCTTTGGACGGACCAATTTCCAGAATCCAGCTTACCTGTAAATTAGGGGCGTCCGCAGTCAATGGAATTTCAAGAAAAATCCGTTAAGGGATAGTGGAAAACAAATTATAATAATGGAATAGATTTCTTTATCATAAATGATGCAATTATTCAAAAGATTTGTATTTTAGGAGATGATGTTGAGCCTTGTTTTGAAGGCGCCTCAATTACTGCTCCTGATATAAGTACAAAATTTACATTAGATAATAATTTTAAACATACCTTGTATAGTATGATGCAAGATTTAAAGAATGCTTTAAGCAGAGGAGGACAACAGATGGAGAATCTTGAAAATACTGTAGCTGTTGAAAATGAAGAGACTAATCCTGTAACTGATTTTATTCAGGTAGAAGATAGTATTGAAACAGCTTCAGAAACAAAAGATAATATTGAAGATACTTCTGTTCCTGCTGATTATGTAAAAAAAGAAGAAGATGAAGAAGAGAAGGAATAGTCTACTAATGACACAGAAGATTCTAATTCTGATTCTAACTCTGATGATTCTAAAAATGATGATAACGAAGAAGAAGAAGATAAGAAAACTGCTAAAAGATATGAGCTTCTTGAAGAAGAGCTTAATACTTTAAAAGATTCTTATACTACTCTTCAAAATCAATATCAAGAACTTGTAAATTTTAAGAAAGACATTGATAATCAGAAAAAGGACGCTCTTATTGCTGAGTTTTATATGCTTTCAGATGAAGATAAGAAAGATGTTATTAGTAATAAAGAGAAGTATACTTTAGATGAAATTAAAGCAAAACTTTCAGTAATTTGTTTTGATAAGAAAATCAATTTTACTTTAGATAAAGAAATTGATGATAAAGAAGAAAAAATTGTTACTTATACTTTAAATAGCAATGAAAATGACAGCCTGCCAGATTGGGTAAAAGCTGTTAAAGAACAAGAAAAACTTGGTTAATTTATTATTAGGAGGATGCTGAAAAATGGCAACACAAATTAAGAGAATTGGTTTTGGACAGGTTGAGCCTAACCACCTTTCTGGTATTGTCACTGGTCAGATTTATGCTCAGTTACCTGCTGCAAACGTAGAGGGGGAAGGAGCAGCTGCAAAGAAGACTCCAATTGCTCAGCTTGAACAGGGTCAATTTGCTAAATATGATTATGCGGCTGGTGTAGTTCACTTTAAAGGTGATGGCGAATTTATGCTTGTTTATAATGAAGAAAAGCTTTATGATGAAAGAAAACAGGCGCATAAAGATTTTGTATATAAAGCAACAGATTTTACTGATAAATTTATGTATCCACGCTTAATTAAGACAAATATTGGTGATATTTTTACAACTAATACTTTTGGTGAGGCAAATACTTCTGCAGATACAGAAGTTTCCACTAGTGTTTCTCTCTCTGTTGGAGATAA
>Ga0247611_10003312_pt1 | contig 24078 bp, 33 predicted proteins | sample 177DNAGHGhighgp2_FD_192422 | JGI IMG/M metagenome (GOLD analysis project Ga0247611, IMG submission 192422) | Sheep rumen microbial communities from Palmerston North, Manawatu-Wanganui, New Zealand - 1770 DNA GHGhigh gp2 | ecosystem: Host-associated > Mammals > Digestive system > Stomach > Rumen... | reverse complement strand
AGTGGTTATGGCCTTTGCTGCATCTACTACCTCAATCTGACCTGCTTCTGCCAAGGTGTTTGCTGCCGCTGTAACAGACTTTAATCCTTCCTGATCCTTAAGCAATTCCGGTGCCTAAGAACCAATAAGCTTCATTGAATCTACAATATCCGATGCAGAAGCTTTGAAGTCTTTAGACATATTAACAGCTGCCTTTGACATATCCTTCATTGCTGTATCATCAAGACCTGTCAAAGATTGCAGGCTATCTAAATGTGTATCAAGTTCACTTGCTGCCTTTGCTGCTGTAAAGCCAACCGCGCCGACTGCTGCAATAGCACCAACTATAAGTCCTATTGGACCCAAAGCTGCTGTCATTGCTGCACCAAGTCCGCCTGCTGCTCCAGTGGCTGCACCCATCGCACCTGTCAAACCGCCCATAGCAGTTGCCGCATTAATAGCCTATTGACCAAATGCAATAAAATTTCCAGACTAAAAAGCCCCTATAAGCCCAGCTAAAGAAGACTATACAGAATTTATACTACCCTGCATATTCTTAAGGGATTTCTGTGCCTGCTCTGCTGCTTTCTTATTTTTACCAAGACTTTCAGTTATGGTATTCAAGCCACCTGATAAATTATCCTAAAGTGAAGCGGTTATTTTGAGATCCTAAGCCATGTTATATGATTCATGAATTTTAATATTTATATGAATTATTAGATAGCCAAATTTTCACAAATATAATAAAACAAAAGGACCCTAAATAAGGATCCTTTTATTTCTAATTCTACAAAATCTTCTCAAACTGTTTTGCTCTTTCTCTCAACTTATTACGGTTTTCAGTAGTGTCTTCAATAGTTTCCACTTCTTCACCTTCACTGTCCCAAGGGAATCTCAATAAATCAGTAATTTTTAAATTCTTCTTACTGTTTGTCTATGCAAGTATATACATCAAGAGACGTGTCTGTTCCCATTCAGGGCGATTTGCATATTTGAGGTTATCATAAAAATTATAAACTTCCCACTCCTCCATTTCATCCATGAAATATTGATAATCGACTAATTTAAGTTCAATTACGAGTGTTTTGAATATTTCATGATATATTAGTTTTTTGATTTCTTTACCTTCTGTGCCTTCTTTTTGTCCGCTGCTGATACATTCTAAGGTGCAAGGAAATTATTGCGCTGTACAGTCTCTGTGAGCCATTCAGAGAACTCTTTTATCATAGAAGGGTTTTCGTCAATCCAATCCAAAAATTCATCATAACTGAACTCTAAATTCTTTTCTGATGAAATTATAACACAGTACATGAATGTCAATACTTCTGTTATTCCTTTTGGCTCAAAAGTCTTACCAAGGATCTGCTCATATACCATAAGAGCTCTGAATCCATATTTTAATGTCACTTCTTGTTCCTTAATAGTAATCTTCATATTATTAAATAAGTTTATTTTCAATATTTATAAAGGGTTTAAGGTTGCGGATTTTTTAAATAGATAAACCCTGATAATACAGAGATTATCAGGGTATAACTTAATTTAAAATATGAAATGAATACCTTGCTTTAAAGAAAGCATCTGTATTATTCTTGATTATGCAACTGTCTTCTGCTGTAATGCTGAATTTCCTGTTAATGTTACAGAATAAGTCGCGTTCTCACCGTTATTGGCCGTTAAATTCAATGAAGTGATAACTGCTGTACCTTCATAGTATTTGCTGTCTTTTGTATCATCTGGAACCCAGTTATCCTAATCAGCTGCAAGTCCATTTACGTTGTAATCCTTTGCATGACCGAATACAACTGTAATAGGAGTACGATTAACCATTGTTGAGAATAAAGCATCATAGTCACCGTCTGTGAATAAGTTTTCAGAAGTTATTTCCCAAGATATTGAGCCTACTTCTGATGCAGAAAATGCACCGTGATCTTTGCTTGAAATATCGATTGTATTACCTGTGATATTAAGTGTGTGGCTAGTTGCATATGCCAAAGATTTACCATCCTTGAATAACATCAATTCTGCACCTTTTATAATGTTTGGTTTCATAATTATGAATTGTTTTATTTTTTATATTTATAAGTAGCTAATAATTTTTTTAGCCTCTATTTTTTATCTGATTTTCATTGAGAATACCAATCTCTGTAAATAAGCATTGTCGATAAACTCTTCTGTAATAGACTCTATCTCAATATCGTCTATTTCAATTTCATCGCTCCTGTATCGTTTTCCGTCAATAGTTTCCCTTATTAACTATGCAATATCAATGGACTGAGAATAATCATTAGAAATAGCGATAATTTCCAACGTTACATTATCTTCTGTTATTCCTCCCTTTGAATAACTTGCACGTATTCCTGTTCGCTGCATAACGATATAAGCATATTTGGTATTAGCATTGGCAACTATTGGGAATATTGAAGTAGCTTTAACTATTTTCATAAGTTCCTTATTGTCAAGGAGAAATTTCCTGATATATTTGGTTAATTTAATACTCTATGTCATATCTTTTCTTCTTTATGTTTTTTATCTATTATTTTCTGAACTTCATTTGTAAATGTTTGGTTTATAGCATTATATGCCTTTGAACTCGTTTGTGAAACTGCATTTGAGAAGAAATTCATAGGCTTTATACTTCCTCTGTAATGGCCATCACCATCTCTTTCTTTTGTTCCTTTCTCGAAGAAACGAGCCCTGAATGTACCAGAATCCTTCTTCCTTGAACCCATGACATGTACCTTAAAGAATACCTCATTTCCTTCTTCATATACAGTAGAGCGAATAGCATCAATTAATCTGTCAGAATATTTTTCAGAAGGCTGTGTTGCTGCTGGTAATTCTTTCTTGAAATTAGAAATAGTCTGACGTTTGATTACAGAAGCACCTCGACGCATTGCTTTCTTCTCAATACGCCTGAATTCTTTCCCTTTTAAATCCTTTAAAAGTTCAGAAAGTCCTCCGTCTGAATATGTCATGTTAATGTCCGACATAATTATTCTTTAATCAATTCTGTGACAATAGTCTTTGTCTGTTTTGGCCTGTCAATATCAATGGTTATAATTCTGTAGAAATTACCGTTGTACTTTATCCTGTCTGTATCACGCACGTCTGTATGAATGCGAACGGTAAAGCTCTTGTGATATGCATTGAAAATCTCAAAATTCTCAATGTTCAAACTTCCTGCAGTATGATCAACCATTGCCCTTACATTCTGCATGAATTTGTATTCCTCTGTAGTGTCTCCATATTCACTTGTATATATGTCCTGTGCCCATATCTCCACCTGCTCCTATAAACGTCCAGCTCCAATAACACCCATAATAATTACTCGTTAATTTTTTACCAATTATAATTTTTCAGTTGCTATAAGATATACTCATATCCGTGTGGTATCTTATTTGGAATGCCGTATGCAACTGACTCTCTGTTGGCATAGAAAGTTCCTATCAAAAGAAGAATGGCATGACGGACATTTGGAAGGTAATCTCCGTTTTCATCCAATAAATCATCGACTGAATCAACCATAACATGATTCTTAACTATCTCTTCTGCTGCTTCACAAAGATTCATAAGATATGCATCATCTTCCTTAAAGTCTGGTTCAATATTTAAATGTTTTTTAATCAAGGAAAGTTCTAACATAATATTAGAAATATATTTTATCTATTTATTATTCTCCGTTGCACTCATTCTCTATTTCCTCTGTTGTACCACTGAAGAACCTTAACAAGCATATAAGAACATTCCAGACGGATAGGATAACCATACCACTCAATGAAGTATTCCAGACAGATAAGGAATGATATTCCAAACAGATAGGATAACTTTCCAAACAGATAGGATAGCTTTCCACACACATAAGTAATCACATACACTATAGTAATAGTACATACACTAATCAATATACAATATACATTATTAATAATTATATACTATACATATACATTATATACATCAAATATATTATATACTATATACCCATGTATACCCATTTTAGGAAAAAAAAAATGTCCTCGATAAATTTAATACCCATGTATACCCGTTTTAGGAAAAAAAAACACGGCCAGTAAATTTATACTGCTAACAAATGCAAATGAAAAAAAAGTGGCCAGTAAATTTCTGTTTCTGAAATTTTCCAAAAATTTTTTCCTTCCAAATACCCCCGGCATAGCTCTAAGTTTGAAAAACGGTATGGAACGCCGCAACCACCTTGTCACACGCGTTTTGGTGATTTCTGGCCCTCAGAGCCCCCATATCGCTTCCAAACACGGGAGCCCTGATAACTATAGGCCAACAGAAAACAAACGCGATATGGAAGACGTATAATATTATAAATCAAATTTCAAAGCATGGAAGAATGGAGAGACGTCAAGGGTTTCGAGGGGAAATACAAGGTCAGCAATTTGGGAAATGTACTATCACTAATCACTGGACATATAATTAAACCAATTATTAAAAAAGGATATTGCCGTTATGTTTTGCACACTGGTAATAATAAAGAAAAGATATATAAATTTGGACATAGATTAGTAGCAGAGGCGTTTATTTTAAATTATAGTGATAATTTATAGGTAGATCATATCAATAATATTAGAAATGATAATAGAGCAGAAAACCTTAGAATGGTAAATAATGAGGAAAATTGTAATAATCCAAATTCTAATATTGTAAAACCCATTAGAATATATTTTAATAATGGTGATATAAAAGAGTTTGGTAAAATGCAAGAAGCAATGGAATACCTTAATATACCAAATAGAGTATTATTATGGAAAGTTATTAATAAGCAGAAGTCCTCTAAAAAATATAATATATTAAAAGCTGAATACATATAATAAAGATATTAATTATTATGAATTATAAATCTTATCGTAAAGAAGTGAAGACCTACATGAAGAAGCTTGAAAAGCAACTTAAAGCGGAATACGGTTGTATTCCTGATGAATGGGAAATAAGTTTCAAGATGTTAGCAGACAATTATCAAATGTACTTTGATATAATGGACCAGATTAAACAGGATGGCCTTATGCCTGAGAAAGTAACAATGACGACCAAAGGCCCTGTTTCAACAAAGGACAAAAATCCGCTTTTTCCTGCTTTATTCAACTGTCAGACAAACATTAATAGAATAGTTAATCAGTTTGCAGGTACAATTATGTCAAAGAGCAAGATTAAGATGCAACCAAATATCAATGATGAGAATGACGATTATCTGAACAGTCTTTGATTTGCCTGTATGATTTTATAAATATTAAAATATACGTTTCTCTCATTAATGAATACAGATAAAAAACTAACTATTCAGCTTTTTCTTGCAGTGGGCGTTGTTATATTCGGCTGCATATTAATGATGATGGGGTTTTGGAGTGTCCCTATTGGTGAAATTTCATCATCAGTCTTGGCCGGTGTGGGCGAGCTTTTGACATTCGCTGGCAGTGTAATGGGTTTGGATTACAGCTATAAGGCAAAGATACACATAGACAGAAAGAATAGCATTTCCACATATGACGCACAAAGAGATGAAAAAAATAAGAATCAGCCAGAATGAGAGAGATAAAATCTATAATACTTCATTGTTCGTCAACCCCTGAGGGCAAGGATTTCACGGTAGCCGATATAACACGCTGGCATAAGGAGCGTGGTTTCAGAACTATTGGCTATCATTATGTTGTGTACAGGGATGGAACAGTTCACAAAGGTCGTCCTGTAGAACAGATAGGAGCTCATTGTGAGGGATATAACAAGAATTCTATTGGTGTCTGCTATATTGGAGGATTAATGACAGACGGAAAGACACCAAAGGATACCAGAACTACCGAATAGAAAGAAGCTTTGTATCAGCTTTGCTATGACCTTATGGATAGGTTTGATATTGGAATGGAGGATATTCACTGCCATAATGAGTATGCGAAAAAGGCTTGTCCGAGTTTCAAGATTTATAAGTTCAGAGAGGAATACCTTAATTGGGTAAATAATAAGTTCTTTAATAAAAACGCATAAACATGCGATTAAAATGAATGTTTAGGGATGAATACTACAATATACGCTACAATAGAACTTGCATCTTATATGAGGCAGCCGTTTAAGACAATACAGAAGATTTATGAGGTTATTTAGCTGTTACCGGATAATGATTCACACATATATTTTTCAATCAACAAAATACTAAAGGACTATTTTAATCAGGAGGCAAAGGGTTTCAGGTTGATTGCATATAAGGAAAATGATAATTATTATGTCGATATTGCGAAGACGGAAGAGAAGCTTTCAGATATAAAGAAGAAACATATGATTAGAGGAATAGTGAATACTGACGGTTCAATACAGATAAAGATATAAATATTAGAAACGCTCTTTATTATGACTACAATAGATTTTATATTGGAATAGATAGGGTTAATGTAGGAAGAGATAAATCAGTTAAGCAAGCAAGTTTCAGAATTGATGAAAGAAATAGAGAAACAAAAGAAATATGAGGTATTGTAAGTTAGCACCGGAGGATTTCAGAATATAGACACCAAAGTTTCAGATGTCGTTAAATAACGCAAATTCTTCATTAAATATTGAATTACCATAGACAAAGAGAAATAAGCAGAATATTATTATTAAATCAGAAATGAAAACTGATACGATTAAATTGTTTTAATATATCCATATGTTATAATTTTAATTTTTCCCTGACAGTTCGCGAGAATAGTCAGGGTTTCTTTTTGTCTATAAATATCAAAAGTACTTTTAGATTATGAATATAATATATCCAGGTCAAGATTTATCATTGACATTTTCTGTTGAGAGTATCAATCCGGATTTTTCTCTTGACATGTTTAATTCATTTGATATAACTGTTTATACAGTAGAATCTTATATTAGCGCACAGATTCACAAGGAGGATTTGGAAGAAGGAATAATCAATATTTCTTCTCAGATTCTTTCTGAATTGCCGGACGGACAGATTAAGCTTAAGTTTGTCTGGAGTTTCATTGATGGCGCATATCCAGACGGAACTTATGACACACAGCAGGTTAAGTTCCTTAATTACTATTTGAAGAATAACAATAAGAATGCCTCCGTTAATTCTCGTGATTACTATACGAAAGAAGAGATTAGGAACATGCTTATTAATTTGGATCCAGAAGAGATAACAGCAGTTATTGCAGAAATAAAGACAGGTCCTCAGGGTCCTCAGGGAATTCAGGGTGAACCGGGTCCAAAAGGTGACAAAGGTGATAAAGGTGACAAAGGCGACACTGGTGAGACAGGTCCAAAAGGAGATACCGGAGAAGTTGGACCAAAGGGTGATAAAGGTGACACCGGTGAACAAGGTGAAACAGGCCCTAAAGGTGATAAAGGTGACACTGGTGAACAAGGTCCGCAAGGAATTCAAGGTGAGACAGGTCCTAAAGGAGATACCGGAGAACAAGGTCCTCAGGGTCCAAAAGGCGACAAAGGTGATAAAGGTGATGCATTTACATATGAAGATTTTACAGCAGCACAATTAGAAGCTTTGAAAGGGCCAAAAGGAGATAAGGGTGATAAAGGTGATACCGGAGAACAGGGTCCTCAGGGAATTCAAGGTGAAACCGGTCCAAAGGGAGATACCGGAGAAACTGGTGAGACAGGTCCTCAGGGTCCAAAAGGAGATAAGGGTGACACTGGTGAACAAGGTCCCAAAGGTGACAAAGGAGATACTGGTGAACAGGGTCCTCAAGGAATACAAGGCCCTAAGGGTGAACAAGGAATTCAAGGAATTCAAGGACCAAAGGGTGATAAGGGAGATACCGGTGATAATGGTGTAACTCCGCATATAGATTCAACAACAGGAAACTGGTTTATCGGAAACACTAATACAGGTGTAAAGGCAGGCGCATATTCTGTGCAGATTCTGACACAGGCTGAATATGATGCAATATCTGAGAAGGATCCTTATGTAATCTATATCATACAATAAAATTAATTTTAAGGCTAATATGGGCTCTTATAACAGCATAAATTTTACAAAGCTTATAGTTAACGGTATTCCATATAATAAGGCTTATATGGGCTCTAAAATACTGTTTGAGAATAACAATCCTTTTACTTTGGAAATAACAGGGTATAAGGATGGTAATGACAGTGCATCATTGTATTACAGGAAAGGAAATAATCCACAAGAGAACTGTACTTTCTATATTACATGCGGAAATAACACATATACAAAACGATCAAAAAATTATCAAGGAACTTATCTAACTGATGACAATAATCAGAGGGTTTATTTTCAAGTCGGTGACAAGATAAAGGTAAAGGTTGTTTACGATAATAATGATACACCCGTGGTGGATTCTAGAATATACGGTGCAGGTATTGCTCTTTCTGGTTGCTATTATAAGGTATACGGTGATTTATCTACTTATAATGCAAATGGTTATTATGCTTCTTTATTAAGTACCGGTAATTCTGGCGGTATGGCTTGTAATGGTTTGACAGATATAAGTGGAATTATATGGCCAGAGACGGTTTCAAGGTATTGTTATTACTGGATGTTTAACGGACAGTCTAATCTTACTCAGACAGTTGATTTACCTGCAACTACATTAGCATTCAGATGTTATACAAATATGTTTAGAGACACTGGCGTAACAGATATAACAATGCATGCATTAGATTATTCCCCATTGGATGGTGTTACCGCTGAACCTGGTGGATTTAATAATTTTATAATGACCGCCTCACAGCCGGCTAATGGTGGTGTATTCAGATTGCCTGCAGGAAATAACTTGGGACAGTTCCAATATATTGAAGAGAGATTAACAAATGCAGAAGATCAGAAGTGGACTATACAGACTTTTATATCAGATTATTCACAAGAATATTTCACCATAAAATCATTAGAGGATAATAACACAATTACATTCACTAAGTATAATGAGAACAGCAGTTATATTACAACAGATAAATCTATTCAGTATTCTAAAGATTTAAATACATGGACATATATTTCTTTTGTTACAGATAACAGTAGCCAAATAGTTTTAAACAATGGAGAAAAACTATACTTGAAAGGAAATAACAGTGCATATGGAGAAAAATTGTACTATAACTTTTATCTTTCTGCTGCAAATATTCTATCAAGTGGAAATATTGATGTTATGGGTAATATTATGTCATTGGTATATGAAGATAATTTTGCTAATAACAACACTATTGAATCTTATGCATTTCCAGCGTTATTCTATAACAATAAAAAATTAATAAATGCTAAGGACCTAATCTTACCTGCAATAACAGCAACAAGTGAATGTTATAGGAATATGTTCCGTAATTGTACAAGTTTAGTAACTACACCAGAATTGCCAGCTACTACACTAGCAACAAATTGCTACAATGCTATGTTCATGGGTTGTACAAGTTTAGTAACAGCACCAGAATTACCAGCAACATATTTGGTAAATTATTGCTATAATGCAATGTTTAATGGATGTACATCTTTGAATTATATTAAGGCTATGTTTACTTCTACACAAAGTAATTATTCATAGACAGCATCCAACTGGTTAAACAATGTAGCTGCTACTGGTACTTTTGTAAAGAATTCAGAAGCTACTTGGAGCAATATTGAATGGGGAATACCAACCGGATGGACAGTAACAACAGCATCTTAATGATAAAATAAATATGGAAAAGAAAGGAAACGATTATGAGTAATCAGCCAATCAGAATAAACGTGGGAAAAAAGGACGGTGGAATTAATGTAAACCTTTCAGGCACTAATTCCCACTATATCACTTATGATGCATGGAATGAATTAGTGGAGCAGACGCTGAATCCTCGTTATGTGACAAAGGAGGATTTCGATGCATTCCAGAATCAGCTTCCTACCAAATACATAACGGAAGAAACACTCAATCAAAGAATAAATAGTTTAAATATACCGGGTAAACTTACGGATTTGGATATTGACCTTAATTTGGTGAAATACGATCCTGACAAGGATTATCTGGAAGTTATTGAACACTAAAAAATACACATAATATATTATGCCTACAAATAAAAGATTAGAACAGATTAAAGCATACGGCCAAATGATTGACCTTGGCCCTGATGTAAGTAACTTAATATCTGCGGAAGATGTTTCTACCAATTATGTAAAGAAGTCTGACTATAATACAAAAGTGCAGGAAATTGACGCAAGCATTGGAGAAAGAGCAAAGATTTCCGATGTATCAGCTAACTTTGTTAAGAAGACAGACTGGGATGCTGTATTCAGCAATACGGATGATGCGGACAAGGTAATTAACAAATGGAAAGACGTCACTGATTTCCTTGAAGGAATGAGTGAAGATACAAGTCTTGGTGAACTGCTTTTGGATAAGGCCAGCAAGAATGACATATCTACATTCATGACAGAGCAGGAAGTCGCTGATTATGTTTCGGAACACGCGCCGCAAACAGATTTAAGCAATTATTACACAAAGACTTAGATTGATACGAGCATTGCCGATAATTATTACGATAAGACACAGATTGACACAAGCATCAATACCAACTTCTACACAAAGGCACAATCTAATGCGAAGTTCGCGCAAATTGTATTGATTGACAAGTCTGTAGTTGATTAGGATCCGACTCTTATGAATGACACAAGCATTTATTTCATTGTAAATTAATAGCTTATATTTTATATTTTTCTCTTATATTTTTCGATTATAAATTTTGGTGCATATTGGATATTTTCTAATATGCACTTTTCCTTATAAATATATGGTAAAACAAACGTTATAGATTTATGAGTGATACAAGCACATTAATAGCGATAAAATATAAGGGTAAAATGATTGAGATCCCAGAAGGATTGACACAAAACGATATATCTACTTTTATCACAAGTAATGATATATCTACTAAATTGGAAGCGAATGATGTTAGTTAGTTTTTGACTGCAAACGATGTTTCAACGGATCAACCATTCCATTTTTTCACAAATACTACAGATTCTACAAAGAAAGGTATTGTTGTTAAAGGTGGTGACGGTTATGCAGCAAATATTGGAAATAATGCTTTACAATTAGGAGTAACTTCTGTAGCAGCAGGAGCAATGGCAGCAGCTTTTGGTCATTAGACTCATGCAGATGGAGATTATTCTTTTACTTCAGGAAACGGTGTAAAAGTATATAATACTAATGAAGCCGGATTTGGTAAATTCAATAACAGCAGCACGGGTACTGATACACTTTTCACTGTTGGTAATGGATTAAATCCAGGCAGTAGTAATAGACACAACGCTTTGGAAATAAGACTAAACGGTGATGTTTATATTCCAGATACAGATGATACTGCAAATGCTAATTATTACAAAAAACCGATGAAGAGACTTCAGGATTTGTTTGTATTAGATACTTCTGTTTCATAGTTATGGGATTCTTCTACAAGTGGCGGCGGAAGCATAGATACAAGTAATTTTGTGACAAAAACAGAATTATTTGATGAAGAAACAACTACTACCGAACCTAGTTATGCTAAAGGAAATAGAATGTTTGTGGGTAAAACAGGGAATGAATCATCTGGTTAGTCTTTTCAATCAGATCCTCAGACTTCGAAAGCATATATTCTTTTTGCAAATTTGACAGAACAAGAAGATATTTGGAGTTATTCTTATTATGGAGATTATTGCTATATGGAGATTACTAATGGTAATAATAATTCTGTTTATGGTTGGTTTGTTCTTTATAAAGATGGAAGTGTTGTTAAGGCGTCTGAAAATTTATCTGCTGATAAAATCAGTTTGGAATATAGAACAAGTGGTTGGCCTTCGGGATTATTGATTTTTGCAGATGATTCAACTTTGAACACAAATCCTTATGCATATACAGTTACTTTCTATCAATGCACATATACACCGGGAGAAACTGTTACTACTTGTACGATTAAGGAATCATTGTTACCAGAAAGTTCTGGTGGCGGCGGTGGGATTTCATTGCAATATCTTACACAGGCAGAATATGACGCTTTACAAACTATAGATCAAAATACACTTTACTTAATATCATGATTATACCGGCACCAATAACAATATATTCAAATTGTGATATGACTGCAAGCAGCCCTTCAAGTATAGCTACAGAGTCATCATTTAATTATTCTTCTGCAGATGGTTGGAGGATGGTTTTAGATGTATTTCCATATACAGGAAATATGTCTAAAACAGAAAAACAGAATTATGTATGGGGGCAGACTACTAATGCTTATGGTACACGTTGGTATCCCTTTCAAGTATATTATACAAAATCTACTAATAAAATAAGTTTAACATGGTTTACAGAAACACTTAATGTTACAGCAGTACTTAACAAATGGAATAGAATAACTATGGGTAATTTTTATATTAAAAATGAATTAACAGGAGAAACTTCTTCTATAGGGGCGCGTACAGCAGTAGGAGGTTTATCTGTTGCAAAAATTTTTCCAACTACTGGTTTTACTCAATAGTTAGCTTTTATAAAAGAGGCATGGATGTATAATACTTCTGGTAATAGTATAAAATATCATTATTATTGGACAGATGATGGTACTACTATGACTTTTGGAGGAAACTATACTGTTATATCAACTACCAATTAGAATATAAAATATAATACATATACACATGTTTCAAAAGCATACTATCAAAATCATGCTTTAAGTAAAATAGCATATAGAGGAGATATTTGTACTTTCTGATAAATACTAAATTATTAACGTTAATAATGACACAAAGGAAAATTACCAGGTCTTTATGTTTTGATTCATCTATATATCAGACATTAAATACCAAAAATTCATTTGCACTCTAAACCGTTTGATTTTCAATATACTAAACAATACAAGTTTCTGGTGTTTTCTTCTCCAGAAACTTTTTTGTTTTAATATCATCTGCTATCTTCGCCTTGTCTTTCAGAGACACAAATAACAATATTAATAACAATTTAAAAAGTACAATTATGAAGAAAGAAATGACAGCTGAGAACATGCAGCAGGTGATTAATGAGAACATCAACCTTGTAAGCGACAAGACTCGTGAAAGTTTCGATGCAATGAGTGTAGAGGACCAGTACAAGAAAATCTTGAAGCTCATCGCCAACAAGAAATTCCAAGAGAAGAAGAAAGCCAACAAGGACGGCTTTACGGCGGTTATCACTTCAAGCTCCACACGCTTCTCACTTGCCGTTAAGAAGGTGTTCGAGAAGTACCATCCCACTATTGATGAGGTTGAGTCACTTATCAGTTTCTCCAATGAGTACATCGATGATTGCAAGCAAGCGGAAATCGAGCACCTGACACAAGAGATTGAGAGATTGCAACAACTTAAAGAACAATTATCAGAGGCTCTATAAAGCCTCTTTTTTATTAACCCTTTAAAACTATAAGGATATGAGATTAGAAAGCGGATATGAGACCAAAACAACGTTTTGGGAAGACTTTACGATTGCTGATGCATTCGGCATTTCTGCCATCAAGGACACATTCAATAGGGCATTCAGTGAGTGGAAACATAACTATGAGTATGTAACTGAGCTTGCAATGGTCATGAGTTGGAAATCATGTGCATGGTACGGCAAGGACAATCAGAAGTCAGAACTATATGCGAATTATTATCATGAGGTCGATAATTGGTGCTTAGATAACCTCAAAGGCGATGAACTACAATACTATATAAAAACAACTGATTAAATACTTGCATTAAACAATAAGAAAGGGAATGTCAAAAGCATTCCCTTTTTCTTTTGGTATTTTAAATTATTCTTCATACCTTTGCACCAATGAAGAAAAGAATACCATCCCAAGAATTAAAGTGTCCTGACTACATAGAAGGGGACTATTTCTGTTGCTGCATATATGGTATCAGAAGAAATTCTGATAACCGCATGTTATATGTGGGTCAAACAACGAATCTTCATATGAGGATTAAGGACCACTATCTAGCTAACAGAAAAAATAAAGAATTCAAGTTAGAAATTGATAAATGGATGGCAGAGCATCGAGGTGAATATCATTATGAGATATTGAAGAAATTCGAGGTTAAGGAAATGGATTATTGGGAAGCTCACTTCATTCAAGAACATAAGACATTGGTGACTGATGGAGGGTTTAATAATTCATTGCCTAATCGTACACCTGAAAGGGAAGCTGTTCAAAAGTCGGAAGGTAATAAACGATGGTATGAGAAGAATGTGAAGGGCAATTCTGAAAAGCTTAAACGGATGGCTGATTTCTCAAAAGAGTGGGCTGAAAGAGATCCTGAACATGCAAAGTACATAGGCAGGAAAAAAGCATTTAAGCGAGGATATAAGAACCATCCAAATTTTAAGGATTTGAATGTCTTGGCAGAAATGTACAAGTATTATCTTAGTGATATTCCAAAGGATATTTGGAGGAAAGCAAAGGGAGAATCTTAGTCAATTCTCCCTCTTTTGTTGTATATCAGTTCTTTTTCTCCATCGGGGTTTATCTTCCAGATTTTCGGATTTCCGCCTCTGCCGCAATACAGGTAATCTGATGAAGGTATTTCTAAATCACCTAACCAATTAAAGTGTATCAAGATTTCCTTGTTTCCTTTGTTTTCCAAAATAACGTCTTTCAAGAATTTCTGTACATAATCCAGTCTCACTTCAAAGTCTGTTGTATCATATAGTGCCTTAATATCCTTAATGTCAAGTTCTCTTGCATTCTTGTTTATAACTTTGAGCTCTATTATCTGATTCTTAATTCTCTCATATTCGGCCTTTTGGTCAGCCGTATCACGCTTTAACTCTTCATACTTAGAGTTATAAAGGCTCTGACTTATTTTGCTGTCTAAGAGCAAAGAAACAAGCTTTTCTTCTTTCGCAAGTGATTCATCTATTTTGGCCTTTAACTGTTCAAGTATATTTTCTTTCTGCTTAATTTTCTCGCCTGCCTCAATAATCGTTGACTGATTATTAACAATCAGATGAATACTTGCAGCCATCGGCACTACTTTCCAAATAAGCCAGTCAAGAACCTCTATATTCATTTGGAGGCTGTGTGTTTTATCGGTAGGGCAATAATAGGCATTTACATTACCACCGACACCTACCATTAGTTTTCCGCAATGTGCACATCTTACTTTTCCTCTACCAAGCAGTTCAAGTTTTGATTCATAACGTGGCTTGCATCTTGCATTGCTCATTTTGGTTTTGGCTTTTTCAAAAGACTCTGTTGTAACGATAGGAGGATAACACCAGTTTCCATAAGCATATATTTCGGTAGTGAGTATAGTTCTCATCTTATGCTGACCTTTAATATAAGGTACTATAGGAAAGATATTAGGCCACTTTCCTGCAGCATAGTTATAGGTTTTCCATAAAGATGCATTATCATTATTATTATAGTAATTGAAAAGTTCTACAACGATTTCAGATGTTACGGGATCAGGTACACAAAACTTATCTTCATTCTTATAGTACCCGAACTTCACACTACCACCAGACTTTTTACCTTGTTTCGTCAGTTCATTTTTGGCTCGCATAAATCTCTCTTTCTTAATCATCATTTCGTTTTCTGATATGGTAGCGAACAGAGAAAACACAATGCTTGCAGTTGTGTCGATTTTAGTGCGGTCATCGGTTAGTAACTTCACATAAGGATTAAGGATATAGAGCTGAATTCTTCTTCCTAACAAATAGTCTCTAATAGAATATAGTGTTTTTTGCTGACGAGACAAACGGCTTGGCTCCCAACATATCACACAATCAATATCGGGATCAGACTCAATGTATTTCTTCATCTTGTTCAACCCCTTTCGCTCTTCTTCTGAAAGCTTTATGGCAGACTCTACATCTTCTATAATAATCTGGTTATCTGTAGAATAACCCAATTTCTCCGCCGCTGCAACTAAGTCTTTTGTCTGACTCTCAATGTGTTGCGGTGCACTTGAAACACGTGATAAAACAATAATCTTCTTCATAATGCGTTATTTAATTATAACGCAAAGATAAGAGATTTAAATGAAACGGGAACTGTTTTCTATATTAAATATTGTTATTTTCTTCATAAAGATATGAACAATAATTAATAGAGCAAAATTATTCACTTGATTTCTTTGTTCTTTTGCTATAATACTTCTTTATGTCCATCCATCTAGGTATCTGTAATTCGACACCATAGAAGTCTTTATAACTCTTAATTAGATTTTCTGACCACTTCTCTGCCAAATAGTTAGTGTCATGATAACTATATATCGTTTGTTCAAGGGCTGCAAGGAAATGCTCTAAGCTCTCAAAACACGGGAAATCCTTTTTATCAGAATACCAGACTGCCGGCCTTATATTGAAAATTACACCGCTTTTGTCTTGTACTTTAATAGGCCATTTCTGACTCGGACAACAGATTTCCCATATCTTCTTTAACCAACATTTCTCAATAGTCACAATGCCGTTCTCCATCTTGTATTTTATAAGAAGGTATTTGGACTGTAACTTATTAGGTTTATTGATTATGAGTTGAATGAAGCTTCTATATGCAGCTACATCGAAATTCGGTGAACCCGTGAATGATTTCACCTCCAGCCAGTCTATATCTAAGTTATCAGGATTAAGCCAGAAATCAGGTGAAGACTGTGCATGATTATGTATATTAGGTATATTCTTACTGATTAACCATTTGGCCAACCATTCTTCCAGTATATTTCCTATTATATTGTTCTGCTCAACTGTTATACCAAAGTCTTTCAGGTTAAACTGTACAGAACCTGTTGCACCATCAAACCCAAAATCTTCTATTAATAACTGATATATTCTATCTGCTGCATCCATATTTTTAGAATTTTATATTAGACAATAACCTTTCACACACAGACTCAATAACAGGAACGACTACTGTATTACCAAGTAAGTCAAATCCCTCTTTTTCTGATACATCAAACTTATAATCTTCTGGATAGCCAAAGAGCCTTAATCCTTCCCTAAGAGTAAGTTTCCTGAGTCCCTTACCATCTACCACATACAGTTTCTGCATATCCATTGCTACCAATGTAGGTGCGACTGCATTAGGATCAAGAATCTTGTTAATCTCAAAACTCAGTTTACCGGTAATGATATTATATCCCTTTGGAAGATTTGTATCATATTCCCTTCTGGCTACTCCCTTTGAAACAACTTTCTTTTTTGGATGCTCATAAACAATATATCCTTTTTCTACCAGACTATCAAGTAATTTCTGTAAGTCTTTATCTTTATAGAAAGAAGAAATCATTTCAAAGGTTAACGGCATTCCGTCCATCCAGTCAATGCCGTATATTTCCGCCCATTTCTTTTTTCTTCTCTCTGTGAGCATTTTATTAAGAAGCTGTTTCTCTTTTTTGGTAGTCTTTCCCTTCAAGTCAAGATCCCAACTATGTATGTTATCTGTGCCACCTCTTTTGTCTTTAATGGATTTACCATATAATTCAGAGATTTCAAATTTAGATAACAATAACTTTGTAAACTTAGAATTTCTGGTTGGTTTACCTGATTCCAATATATCACCAAGTGTTTTCTCTATGACAGGGAAATCCTCTAAATTTACTTTCTTATCGAATGTTCCAACAATATAGATACGTTTTCTTTCCTGAGGAACACCAAAGTATTTTGAATTGAGAACTTTATATGATACTTTATAACCTATCTTGCGGAGGTGTGTTATAATAACATTCAGTGTGTGACCTCCATCATGATTAACAAGGCCCTCTACATTCTCTAAAATAAAGCCTTTTGGTTTTTTCTCTATGAGTATTCTTTCAACGTCAAAGAATAAAGTTCCTCTGGTGTCTGCAAATCCTTCACGCTTACCTGCTGCAGAGAAAGCCTGACAAGGAAATCCACCACATAATATATCAAAATCTGGAATAGTCGAAGCATCTACTTTTGTAATATCTCCGGTTATCTCTTCTCCAGGATGATTCTGCTGCAGAATGGAAATTGCATACGGTTTTATCTCTGATGTGAAAACACAGACAGGGTTATGACCAGACTTTATAATAGCCTGCTCTAATCCTTTTCTTATTCCACCTATACCAGCGAACAAATCAATGAACTTTATTGTCATATAACATCTTTTTAACTTGCAAAGATACGAATTAAATAATGATATAAAGAAATATATGTTATCTTTTACATTAAATTAAGAGAATAAAAGGAGGCTAACCAAAAATGATTAGCCTCTTAAATTTAAATATGGGTTTAATAGTTTTTTCTTTCTTCTTTCTTACTTATCTTTCTTATTCTAATTAATAATTACGCAATCTTACCAAATGCAAATGCTTCTGAGCGAAGAACTACTGCATCGAAGTAAGCGTTAATTACCAAGCGTGTGCTGTCTTTACGTGCCTGTGTTACTGTATCTACAGTAATATCAATGTCACCCCAAGAACCGACTGCTAAGTTAGAGAAGTCACCATATACGTAGTTACCACTTGCAATATTTGAAGTTACAATAGCTGGAGTTCCATCCATTGCGTTATTCTCAAATACCATTCCAGTTGCATTAGTACCCTTTATAAGTGAACGATAGAATGCCTTTGCCTTTGGAGACATAAGATACTTCATTTCACCGTAAACATTATTTTCCTCAACACCTGCTTCTGCTGCTGTTACCTTAGCATAAGTTTCGTTCTTAACGACTGTAGCACCATTAAAGATACCAGCTGGTTGTGTAGTTGATGCAGCACCAGCACCTAAAATTGTAGCTTCTAATTTGTTCTATAAAGCGTTTACAATATCTCTGCGAATACATGCTTCTACACCGATAGTGTCCTGACGAAGAAGCTTGTTAGAAATATCTACATAAGCTGTAAGACGTTTTGGCTGTAATTTCTTGCTAGAGAATGCATTGTTAGATTCAGAAGCTTCTACAAGTTCATCTTCCCAAGTAACTGAACCTTTACTCATAACTGGAATCTGAATGTCACCCATTGGAAGACCTGTATACCAACGAACACCAAGTTGTGTCAATACTGATTTTGCATATAATGGCTCTAAAATACCCTGTATTTCAGTTTCAATAACATCATCATGTACACCAGGAACAACATTTTCACCTGTACCCTGATCACCAACCGAAATAGTACGTGTTTCTGCATTAAGTTTCAAATTTTCTCCGTTATTAAGCTCACGGATTTCTTGCTGCAATAATTTTTTCATAATATTATGATTAGTTTTATTTTTATTATTTATATCGTTTTTATTTGCATTTTCACCAGAACGCTTTTCCTCTTCCTCTGGTTTTTCCTCTTCTGTTTCAGATTCTTCTTTTTCCTCTGGTTTTTCCTCTTCCTTTGGTTCCTCCTTTTCTGGTTCATCAGAACGGATTTCCTCTGGAATAGATTCTTCTTTTTCCTCAGGTTTTTCTTCTGGTTTTTCTTCTACTTCCTCTGAAACTTCTTTTTCTGCTAAATCTCTCAATTCCAAACTTCTTGCATTAATTGATGTGTCAGAATAAGCTTCATAAGTAACAGCAGATAAATCGTACAGTCCATCAATCTTGAATATCTCTCTGTACATTACACCATCTCTTTTTTCCCATTTCTGCGAATTTTCTTCCTGAGAAACTGTAAAGCAGAAACTGCATGTAGAAATATCACCTCTTTTCACCTGTTCAAGCAAGTCATTTCCAAGTGTTGTGTTTGGTGCCTCAAATGAGAAATAAACACCATCTTCCCTTAATTCTACATTCAAACTACCCTTTCCGTTACGTCTGCGGGCAAGTACCTGGTTTGAATCATGATTAAAGTTAAAGACAATATCTGAATTATCAATTAATTCCTGAGTGATTGCAGAACGGTTAATCTTCTCATAGAAACCAAGGTTGTTAGAATAACTGTCAAACACAATCGCACGTCCGTATATCTGTCTTCCTTGCTCCTAATCTCTGACTTCTACAGGAATATATCTTACCTCTTTATTAGTCATAAATTAAAAATTTATTTTATCTATTTATTTTTTTCTTCTGACTTTTCCTCAGGTTTTTCTTCTTCACCCGGTTTATCACCATTAACTGTATTCTGGTTAATGTCTGTATAAGGAATTACCAAAGAATCACCACCTTCAACACGTGGAAGTCCAAGTTGTTCTCTACATTCGTTAGTAGTGATTATTCCAGATTCTTTAAGTGTCTTAAGATAATTAGCTGTTGACTGACTATCAGTGCGTAAAAATTCTCTTTCATCCAAATCAATGAATATCTTTTCTTCGCCAACAAGTTTTCTGTTAAACTCTGTCTCAATGATTGCAATATATGGCAACAAAGTCTGTGTCAAGAACTGCAAGTTTGCAGCCTCTATTGAAGAATAAGACGATTTACTTAAATCCTGAAGAAGAACCGGTGATATATTGAAGAAACGAGCAATTTCAGATACATTGAAAAGTCTTGTTTCTATCATCTGTGCATCCTTTGCATTTTGTGTAAGTGGCTGGAAATCAATATCAAAGGGCAAGAACTTATAATATGCCTTGTCTGCATTTACATTTCCCTCTACCGAACGCAAAGCCTGTTCTGCCTGTATCTTATTCATCGGTTGTTTTGCATGGATGATACCAGTTGCATTAAGTCCCTTTGCAAAATAATCAAGAGAAGAATTCTCTGTATAATTAGCCAAGTCGATAGTCCTTGCAGCATATTTCAAAACACCAATACCAGAATACCCGTCATGACTATTCTTATATATGTGAAGAATATCCTCAGGCTGAATCACTCTTCCAGGAATAATTCCGCATGTGTAATAAAGCTTATTCTTATGCTTGTCCCATTGAACCTGTACATCATTGGATTCCAAATATCTGAGTCCAACAACCTGACCTGCTGCCCTTTCTATAAGTGCATAACCGTTACCATAAAGCAACATGTCAGAAACCATCATCTTAATAAGCATATACTTAGACATTGTATTATCATTAAATGCCATATTAAGAGAATGCTCCTTGTTAACCTGCGGATCTCCTTTTTCATCCTTGTACTTAACCTATATAGGTAATAGTGCAATAGAATTTGATATAAGCTCTACCGCTGAATACACAGCAGAAAGGGAAAGCGCATAATTGTTATGCTATTTAAAAATCGAAAACCCTCCAGATATTCCGTAAATATCCTCAAATGTTATAGGCTTAGCATCTCTTTTCTCTTTGTTTTTACCAAAATTCCACCAACTCATAATTTATTAGTTGTATTTTATCTATTTATTTTATCGTAAGGAATATAAGCTTACTTTCATATTTATGCTTAATATACATCTGCTTCTCATGAAAGAAATTCCTTTGCAGCTCAGTTAATTCCTTTGGTTTTTTATGGTAAGTCTGGTGGCATTCTCGACAAAGTGAAATAAGATTGTCTTTATCAAGTAGCAACATTGAACGCTTTTCTGGTGTGTCCTAATCATCAAACTTTACCGCATGGTGAACTTCCTCCACTGACTTTATCCTGTCATGCACCAAACAACATTCACAAAGCGGATGTTCAGTCTTGTATATTCTTGAAAGATTCCTCCATTCCTGTGAGCCATACTGCTTCTGCTTCCTCTCTGTATTCTGGTTCTTGAATTTCCTCGGTTTTTGGTTTGCTATAATATTATTCTCCATAATAAAAATCATTATCAAGCAGATAACCGCCAAGTGCCTCTAACATAGCGATAACCGCATCTATTTTCTTATTCTAATCATCTCCGGCCTTAACAGGCTTGCAGTTTTCCATGTGGTCCACTTTTAACTCACAGTTATTGAAACACCATTTAACGGCCAGATTCTAATCTATTATAACCTTGTCATTCCTCAGAAGAATTTCAAAAGTCTTTGTCGGCCTGTTGAAATTACCAAGTCCCTGTGCAAACGGCTCCATCGGCAAACCCTCTGCCATTGCATTCTTCACGAACATTGCAGCCTGCCAAGCGTCATAAGATATTTTCTGTATTGTTATATGCTTCTCTGTTGACATAATATCCGCCAAAATAGTGTCATAGTCAACAGATTTACCGGTCGTCAATCTTGCATAACCGTTATGAATAAAATTCTCATATTTGCTTCTGTTCGGTGATTCACGAAGCGCGACAGGCGGAATATAAATTGCAGATTTAAATATGAACTTATCAGGGTAATAAGAACGTCTGTCATCAGGCGGAAACATTATACAAGTAGAAGACAAATCTCGAACAGCAGAAAGGTCAATACCCATATAACCAAGGTCCTCCTAAGTAAACTAATCCATGTCTAATTTCTGCATATGACTGTCTATCAGCTCGTTAGGCAGCCAAGCATTCATTGACTGTACCCACATATTAAGGTTCTTTGTCTTAACGTCTGCCTCTTTTGCCGTGTCATTTTTTGCCTCCAGGATTCTTTCCTTCATATAGTCCTCAAACACTGTTACCTTATAGTTTGGTGAAGCTTTCTTCCAGACTTTTTCATCTCTCCAATCGTCATTAGGGTCAAGCTAATATATCGCATAGAAACGTGAATCATCTTCCTTAAGTCCGCGAAGAATTTCCATTCCAACCTTCCAGTCCTCATAACACGGGAATGTATCAAGCAAAACACCTGCAGAAGAAATAATTATCGCCAATGGATTCTTACGTGCAGCCTAACCGGATTTTAAAACGTTATAATTATCACTGTTCTGAGCCGCATGGTATTCGTCAACGATAAAACACGAAGGATTAAGTCCGTCCTGTGTCATTGTATCAGAAGAAAGACATTTGATTTTTGAATTTGTTTTCGGATATAGCAGATAATCTCTGAACGTTTTTAAATGCTTATGTTTTGGATCCAAAGAATTAGAGAAACCATTAATAAATTTATAACATATCTTTGCCTAATCACGTGAATTAGCCACCAAATAACATTCTGCTCCCTGAACACCGTCCACCATCATTGAAGCTAACATAATTGCAGCAGAAAGTGCAGTCTTTCCATTCTTACGTGAAATCAGCAGAAAAACATTACGAATAACACGTTTAGAATGGTCGTCTGCCCTATACCAGCCAAATATATTAGCAACTACCCACGCCTACCAAGGAAGAAGTTTAAAAGGCTGTCCGGCGAACTAATCTTCAAAATGTTTTAAATGTCCGATAAAGTCTATTACTTTGTTTACTTTATCATTATCAAACCAAAAATCTTCCCGGTCAAACCAGTCTTTAAATCTTTTGCATGCAAGACGAATTGCCTCACCTGACACTTCCCTGCCAGATAATATATCATTTACATATTCCTGTATTTCCGGATCAATATCTGTGAATTTTACTTTGGTATTCATTTAATATTTGTGTTTTATTATTTACCGTCTCTCTTCCCTCAATAAAACAGTGTGCACTGTCCGTGAGGATCGTGCACACTGTTATTTTGGTTTCTTCTTTTTCTTATTATTTTATATATTTGATATAAACATCTTCTCTATCTTTGTCTTGTTCAATAAATGGCAGTGCCTTTTCTAAATCTTTTGGGCTAACATTTATAATGAGTAAATCAAAATTATAAGAACATAACACCGTATATTTTAACACATTAAACTCTCCATCATATAAACAATCATAGTGTGCTTTATTAGGTGATAAAGCTTTAAAATCATTATTTTTATTGATTTCTTCTTCTAAACTAAATAATGTGACAGGTGTCAAAAAATCAGATGCATTTAAACTATTAGGAGACTTTAAATATTTAAAAGTTATAGGCATGTTTCTTGATATGTTTTTAGACCAATGTAAATTATGACTTATGACGAAAGTTCCATCATTTGCTGGCCTAAAGTACAATATTAATTTAGAGAAATATGTTGCTCCTGTTTTTCTTGTATTTTGAACTAACCAAATCTTTTTATATTTTGGATTTTCTAAATCATTTAAAACATCCACTTCCCAATCATATAGATTAAGGTCATTTCCATTAACATCTAAAAGTTTAACTTTATTATTTAAATAAGTTGTCTTCTTAATATCTTCTATTGTCTTCATAAGTATTCAGTATTCATTTATTTTTATTATTTACCTCTTCCGTACATTTCCCAAATTGCTGACCTTGTATTTCCCCTCGAAACCCTTGACGTCTCTCCATTCTTCCATGCTTTGAAATTTGATTTATAATATTATACGTCTTCCATATCGCGTTT
>Ga0247611_10003311_pt1 | contig 24079 bp, 19 predicted proteins | sample 177DNAGHGhighgp2_FD_192422 | JGI IMG/M metagenome (GOLD analysis project Ga0247611, IMG submission 192422) | Sheep rumen microbial communities from Palmerston North, Manawatu-Wanganui, New Zealand - 1770 DNA GHGhigh gp2 | ecosystem: Host-associated > Mammals > Digestive system > Stomach > Rumen... | reverse complement strand
TAAGATTATTCCGATGGGAGGACCTGAAAATGAGCCACCAACACAAGGTGGAACTGTAATACTTCAAAGTGCAAATCCAGCAACAAGGTCAAAAGATTATACATTAATCTATGATACGATGATTGCTACAGCAATAATTGCAATTGCTATTGTAACTAAAAATGAAAGAGATAGAGATAAGAGAATAAGAATACTAAATTCAACAAGAATTAAGTTTAAATAAAATTCGATTATTCTAATCTCACAAAAATAGGCAAGAAATAACTTGCCTATTTTTTTTCTGAAAAAACTTGATTATTATTAACAATATGTTATACTAGAGGTTGGTTAAGAAGAATATATAGATAGGGAGAAGATTTTATGAAGGGAAATTTTAGAAAGACAAAGATAGTGGGAACAATAGGACCAGCTAGTGAAAATATTTTAAATGAATTATTTGATGCGGGTCTTAACGTATGTAGAATTAACTATTCTCACGGAAGTTATGAAGAACAAGAGTTCAAGACAAATGAGATTATTAGAATTAGAAATGAGAGAGATTTACCAATTCCAATGATTCTTGATATGAAGGGACCAGAAATAAGAACTGGTATGCTATATACAGGAAAGAGCGAGAAAATCAAGTTAAACGATGGACAAAGATTTGTACTTGCTAATGAAGACATTATTGGAAATGAAGAAAGAGTTTCTGTTACATATAAGGGACTATATAATGATGTTGGACCAGGTACAAAGATTCTTATAGATGATGGAGCAATCGAACTTAGAGTTGAAGAAGTAGTTGATAAAGATATTGTTACTACAGTTGTTCACGGAAATATGTTAGGAAGTAGAAAAACAATGAACCTACCAGGTACAATTATTCGTCTTCCAGCTCTAGAAGAAAAAGATTATGCTGATCTTAAGACAGCATGTGAGCATGAATATGATTATGTTGCAGTTTCTTTTGCAAGAAACTTAGATGACATAGCTCAAGTTAGAAAAGTATTGGATGATAATGGCGGAAAAGATATCAAAATTATCACAAAGGTTGAAAATGTTGAAGGATTATCAAATATGGAAGAAATCACTAAAGTAGCTGATGCTCAAATGATTGCTCGTGGAGATATGGCTACTGAGACTGACTTCACAGAACCACCTGTTGTACAGAAAAAGTTTATTAAACTATGCAATAGTGCAAGCAAACCAGCTATTACAGCTACTCAAATGCTTGAGTCAATGATGAATAATCCATTACCAACAAGAGCCGAAGCATCTGATGTTGCTAACGCAATTTATGATAGAACAAGTGCAATTATGCTTTCAGGAGAATGTGCACTCGGAAAATATCCAATAGAATGTGTTAAAGCAATGGATAAAATTGCAAATAGAGTTGAACATGAGATTAAATATTGGAAGAGATTTGACGATAATCCAAATGTTGAATTAGAGACAATTAGTGATAATTTAATATACTCTGCAGCTGTATTTGCTAAAAATGCTGGAGCAGACGCTATTATATGCTATACTAATACAGGAGACTCTGCTAGAAAACTTGCAGGACTTGGAGTTGCATGCCCTGTGATAGCTGTGACAGACAATAGAAGAACATTTAGACAACTTGGTTTAGCATGGAATGTTCATCCATTATATGTTGAACACAAAGATTCTATCGATGATATTGTAGAAGCTGGTATTCAAAAGCTTAGAGAAAGAGGAATCCTTGAAGAAGGCGATAAGATAGTAATTGCTGGAGGACGTAACTTTGTAGAAGGTGTTAAATCAAGTAAAATGATAGGCGGATATGTTGAGATATAGTCAATATATAAAATACAAAGCCTCTTAAGTTTTATACTTAAGAGGCTTTTTGATGCTTGGCATATAGACAATACTCTTGCAATTGCATCGTAATTGTTATAAAATAAAACAAATTTTTAAAGATGGAGAATATATGGAAATCAACGTATTTGAATATAAAGATACACCACAAATTAATTATATAGAAAAAGTTAAAGATATTATCAAAGACAAAAGTTTGACATATTCAATTTTGACAATGGGGTGTCAGCTTAATGAAAATGATTCTGAAAAGATTGAGGGTATGCTTAGAAGTATGGGGTATACTTATATAGACGATTATCAAAAAGCTGACATTGTTATTTATAATACATGTTGTGTTAGAGAAAATGCTGAAGAAAGACTATTTGGGAAAATTGGTGAAATAAAGAAAATTAAAGAGAATAGAGATGTTATTCTTGCAATTGGCGGATGTATGATGCAAGAAAAAGTGATGCTTGATAAGATTAAGCAAAGCTATTCTTTTGTTGATATCATTTTTGGTACGCATACTATGCAAAATCTACCTGAGTATATATATAAATACTATACTAACAAAAAGAAAATACGTGAAGTTATTGATATAGATGGGGATATTTATGAAGGACTTCCAGTTAAACGTATGGATAAATTTAAGGCTTCCGTTACTATTATGTATGGATGTAATAATTTTTGTACATACTGTATAGTTCCTTATGTTAGAGGAAGAGAAAGAAGTAGAGATCCAGAAAGAATACTATCTGAAGTAAAGCTATTGGCAGAAGAGGGCTATAAAGAAATAACATTATTAGGTCAAAATGTCAATTCATATAAAGGTAATGAAATAATAAAAAACTTTGCTGACTTATTAAATGAAGTATGTAAGATAGATGGAATAGAGCGTGTTAGATTTATATCACCACATCCAAAAGATTTTACAGATGATGTAATTGATGCTATTGCAAATAACGAAAAGGTTTGTAAAATTGTTCATTTGCCAATGCAGTCGGGAAGCACTAGAGTATTAAAAGCAATGAATAGAAAGTATAGCAAAGAGCAGTATTTAGATTTAGCACACAAAATGATAGAAAGAATACCAGGATTAGTATTATCTACCGATATTATTGTAGGATTTCCTGGGGAGACAGAAGAAGACTTTGAAGATACCTTGGATGTTGTTAAAGATATTAATTTTGAACAAATATATATGTTTATATATTCAATTAGACAGGGAACAATTGCTGAGAACATGGAGCAAGTTCCCGAAGAAATAAAGCATAAGAGATTTGATAGATTAAAAGAATTGTATGACTCTAAGGTAGATGAGAATAATGAGAAGTATGTTGGTACTATTCAAAAGGTTCTAATTGAAGGAAAGAGTAAAAACAATCAGAACATGTATGAAGGAAGAACTGATACAAATAAGGTTGTAATTTTTGAGCCAAATGAGTCTAATAAAATTGGGGATATTGTTTCAATAGAAATAATTGAGGCTCATAAGTGGTATTTGCTTGGAAAAATTATAATGAATTAGGATAGAGAAAAGGGGTAAAAAATGGCAGAAGAGTATTCGCCAATGATGCAAAATTATTTGGCAACAAAGGAACAATATAAAGACTGTATATTATTCTACAGATTGGGGGATTTTTATGAAATGTTCTTTGATGATGCAATTGTCACATCTAGAGAACTTGAAATAACTCTTACTGGTAAAGCATGTGGAATGGAAGAAAAGGCACCTATGTGTGGAGTTCCATTTCATGCTGTCGATATATACTTGTCGAGACTAATAAATAAAGGATATAAGGTCGCAATTTGCGAACAATTAGAAGATCCAAAAAAGGCAAAAGGGATAGTCAAAAGAGATGTTATTAGGGTTGTTTCACCTGGTACAGTTATTGAAAACAACATGTTAGAAGAAAAAAAGAATAATTACATTATGAGTATTTCAAAAACGGGAATTTACTATGGAATAGCTATTTGTGATATCAGTACCGGTGATTTTTACGCAACTCAAATTAAGCTCAAGGATAATAATTTTGAAAAACTATTAGATGAGTATGCTAGATTTTTACCAGCAGAGCTTGTTGTAAACAATGCAATGGGAGACTCTGAAAAAGAACTAAATATCCTAAAGGATAGAAATAATACTTTTATTACCATTAGGGATTCTAACACATTTTCAGATGATCCTCAAATGATTCTAGATAATTATTCGCTTGTAGATGGCTTTGAAAAAGAGAAAGAAGAATTTAACGATGAATCTCTTACGATTCAGGCAATAAATGGATTATTGAATTACTTCACAGAAACTCAAAAGGTTAAGCTTGAACATATAAATAAAATTAAGATATATGAAGTCCAGATGTATATGAATTTAGACATCAATGCTAGAAGAAGTCTAGAGCTTACCGAAAGAATGCGTGATAAATCTAAAAAAGGAACTTTGATTTGGGTCTTGGATAAGACTTCTACATCTATGGGAGGTAGACTACTTAGAAGGTGGATAAACGATCCATTACTTGATGCTAATAGAATAAACCAACGTTTAGACTCAGTGGAAGAACTTAAGGATGACATAGTATTAAGAGGTGACATTACTGACCTACTAAAAAAAGTATATGATATTGAGCGTTTAGCTGGAAAGATTTCTTATGGTAATGCAAATGCTAGAGATATGATTTCTTTAAAGAATTCAATAGAAAATCTACCAGAGCTAAAACGTGTACTAGAAAATGCATCTTCAAAGCTTTTGAAAGAACTATATGAAAAACTAGATGTATTAAGGGATATATATGAGCTCATAGATAAATCGATTGTTGAAGAACCTCCAATTAGTGTAAAAGAAGGCGGAATTATAAAAAAAGGATATAACGATGAAATCGATGAATATAGAGCAGCTTCAACAGATGGAAAGAAATGGATAATTGAGCTTGAAGCAAAGGAAAAAGAAGCGACAGGAATAAAGAATTTAAAAATTGGGTATACTAAAGTATTTGGATATTATTTTGAAGTTACCAAATCATTTTTGAATATGGTACCAGATAGATTTATTAGAAAACAAACTCTTACTGGAGCGGAAAGATATATTACAGAAGACTTAAAGAAGATTGAAGATAAAATTCTAGGAGCAGAAGAAAGAATTACCTCATTAGAGTATGAAGAATTTACCAATATTAGAAATACTATTGCATCGAATATAGAAAGAATGCAAAGATCTGCAAATGCAATAGCTAATATAGACGTCCTAGCTACGTTTGCAACTGTTTCTGAGAATAATAACTATATAAGACCAGATGTTAATGATGGAGACGTTATTGATATTAAAGATGGACGTCATCCTGTTATTGAAAAGATGTTGGATAACGGAGAGTTTGTTGAAAATGATACGTATTTAGATTGCAATGAAACTAGAGTGGCTATCATTACAGGGCCAAACATGGCTGGTAAGTCTACATATATGAGACAAGTAGCAATAATTGTGCTTATGGCACAAATAGGTTGTTTTGTACCAGCAAGTTCAGCACAGATTGGAATAGTTGATAAGATATTTACAAGAGTTGGGGCATCAGACGACTTAAGTAGTGGGCAAAGTACTTTCATGGTTGAGATGAATGAGGTGTCTAATATTCTAAAAAATGCTACTCCAAAGAGCCTAGTAATTTTAGATGAGATTGGAAGAGGAACTTCCACATATGATGGACTTTCGATTGCATGGGCGGTTGCTGAGTATATTGCAGATAAAAACAAACTTGGATGTAAAACACTTTTTGCTACACATTATCATGAGCTACTTGAACTTGAAGAAAAAAGTGAAGGAATTAAGAATTTCCAAGTTGAAGTAAAGGAAAAAGGCGAGGATATAATATTTTTAAGAAAAATAATCTCAGGTGGTACAGATGAAAGCTATGGAATTCATGTTGCAAAACTTGCGGGAATTCCAAGGAACGTTGTGGCAAGAGCCAATAAGATTCTATCTTCACTCGAAAAAGGTGGAGTGAAAATTAAAGAGGATAAGGAGGCAAAAAAGCAAGTAGAAGGGCAATTTGATTTGTTTAACATGGGACTTCAAAATATAGCTCATGAATTAGACAAGGTTAACTTGAATGAATTAACGCCAATTGATGCTTTAAATACACTTGCGAAGTTAAAAGATATGCTTTAAAATTTGTTATTTTAGTCAACTCGAGCCAGAGTATACTTAGTTCGGGTTGACTTTTTATGTAAAATAAGGTATAATTATTACGTATGTTATACACTTCAAACACCATATCTAATTTCCAATCAGATACATAAACGCTTACATTTTCAAAAATGAGAGGAGATTATAAGTGAAATTCGAAAGATATATTAATGGTAGTAGCATTGTCGATGTAATTGGTCGACTTGCAAAGGAGGGATTCCTTAAAGACTTTAATGAGTTTCTTAACTGGGACAAGGAGACCCAGGAAAAGATCCTGAAGAGTACAATCACGCATTTTCTTTATGAGAGAATGCGGTTTGCAACTGTGAAATCAATCAAGAAGAGTGAATTCACGAGGGTTGCTACAATTGGCTCGACAGAGATCGAAAAGCTTGTGAAGAAGACCGTAATCGAAAAGGGTATCCCGACTAGCAAGGAAGTCCCGGAAATGGTTTCATATGATTACAGGGTGGACATTAAAGTGAAGATCATTTCGGCTGATCCTGCAACGGGTCTCTTTGAAATGACCTACACTATTGACGCAGCGTATATGTGTAACGACAGCTTTTTTAAGAAGGACTGTGTAAAAAATGTATCGCTGCCCATGGATGTCCAGAAGGAATACGACAAGCTCGAAGATAAGGTGGAAGATGTTCTTTCTAGTCTTGAGCTTGCTGATTTCTCGATGTTTACCGACATGAAACCGGTCATTAATGCATTTTATGCAGCTCTGAACGAGTGGGATATTCCCAGTGATCAGGGGGATGCTGCAAACAGTCTTGGAAATATTCATTATAATGCAATGAAGATTGTTCCTGGCTATGCAGATGCTTCTCCTATCATGAGGACAGATATCATGAGAGCAACCGCGAAAAGGGTTGCTATAGCGAGGGGAAGGAACTTTGAGCATGTTGACGTGTATACGTATGCAAAGTACTTTTTCTATGAGCTTGATCGGAGAAAACTGCTGGGCGAACTCATTATTCGTCCGTATTATTGCCCGGAAGTAACTGTCCATGTTAAGTTGGAAAAAGTATTCCGTGTGAAAAGGCTCTGGCCTGAAGGCGACAAAGAGAGCAGACCGGTGCTTCTGAAGTACACCCACATAACCAAAAGTGGATATGAGATGACACACTCGTTTGACCCGTTCGTTATTTGGACGTGGTTTGCTGGAGGCCCTTACAGAGGGGAAGAAGATTGATGGTGTTTGGGAAAAGAGTTAGCAAACTGCTGACTCTTTTCTTTTTTTACATTTTATGTTGACATAATATCTTAAAATGTGATATATTATAATTGTATCGTTGGATAATTTTTGCTAAATAATGAATACTTTTAATGCATTCTAAACTTTTTATATAATCATGTACGAAATCATGATTTGAATAGGAGAATTTATATGTGTATTCCTAATGATCCAAAATCAGATTATATATATATGATTAACTCTTCTGAAGAATACAGGTCTTGGTTAAGAACTAGATTTACAACAGTAGACGAGCTTTATTCTAAGCTTACTGAGGTAGAACAAAAAAAATACCAAGAATCACATAAGGAAGCGAGTAATTATACTCAAGTAGAAGAGTTTATTAATAGTGCTAATAATGATGAAAAAATATATGAAATATTATTGAATATTGGTAAAGAGAGTACTATGAAGCAAAAGTTTAAAGAGTCTTTAAAGAATGTGCAAGATCATGATAGAAAAGGGTATGCATATGATGAGAGTCTTTTAAGAAAATATTCGTATACATATTTCAAAAATCTAGATTTACGCATTGAAATAAATAATAAATTGGAAAAAGCAATTCGAGGATATAAGCCTGATAAATATAAGCTTTCAATTGCAGATAAGTGCTATAAGTCTTTTGAATATATGGAAACAAGTGCAGAAATACTAGCCACAAAGGATACTAGCGAAATAACTGATTTTGTTTTCCCTGGTGGAACTAAGAAGGAATTAGAAGAAAAGTTAAAACATGTAAAAGCTTTAGCAATATTAAATGAAAGATATAAAAGAGATATAAGTGGTACTGATGAAGAAATAAGCAAGATAGAGAGAAGGACAGGTTTTACTCTAGAAGATAATGCAGAAATAATATATAGAGAAATAAAGTATATTAAAGCAGCGCTAGTGGATATGATGACTATAGGTGAAAAACTAAGACATTCTTTTTCTGCTGATGGAGAATTTGATTTTGATTTTGATTTATAAAAGATATATGGGGACGCAAGTTAAAAGGAAATTTGAAAAATTAATATATGCCTTGAGTGAGTATGATTACAAGCCAAAAAATAATTACACTCTAGGGGACGGATGTTATTCACATTTTTGAGTTTAGCTATTGAAAGTAATTTTTCTATATGGATATGTAGGTCTGAATTATGATTATATATAAAGGGGACGAATTTCTAAACAAGTAAAATAGATAAGTAATTTTATAGTATAGTTTGCTAGAGGCACGTATTAATAGATTAGTAAGAATTAATCAATACAATTGCGTGCCTCTTTTTCGACTCAATTTTTCATAATTAAGAGAATGTTTTTTGTGCGATAAATTGAGTCAAAAAACAAGAGAGCATGTTAACACATACTCTCTTATTTAGTAAACATATATGAAAAAGTATTCTGTTTCGTCCCCTTTAATGGAGTTGTTATATAGACCTACATATCGTATAAGCATTAAATAACCATATTCAAAAATATGAATAACATCCGTCCCCTAGAGTGTAATTATTTTTTGGTTTGTAATCGTACTCACTCATGGCATATATGAATTTTTCAAATTTCCATCTAACTTGCGTCCCCGAATTCTTTTAATGGAGAAGAATTATTGAAGTTGTCAAATTTCAAAAAATGAAAGAAAAAGAGAGAAAACGAGAGATAGAGTGATTATGAATGAGATATGCATCAAAATATATTAAATAATCGGAAATTATTGAAAATACATAAAAAATGATTTTTTTAGGAAATTGATTTTTTGGGCTTTTCACAATAAAATATAGTCGCATAGAATTTTACATAAAAACTTTATATCAATTTTATGTAAAAGTGAGAATAAAGAGTATTTACATAAATTTTGATATTAAAAAAATAAGAATGGAGGGTATCTTTTATAAGATGCGGAAAGTGATATGGATACGAATAATGAAGAAATAATGGCAAGCTCAAAAGACAAACCTCATCCGACGTGGCTTCTTTCAGAAGCAGAGATGAAGAAGTTGGTTTTTAAAGAGTATCAAAAGGAAATGGAGGAAAGAAAAAAAGAGTATTATTTTAACAATGGTTATGAAATTAATTTTAGTTTAGCTCAAAATGCTGTAAAGCAAGATAGTTTTATTAACCAAGTATTGAACGTATCGTGTTTTTATGACACAAACTATACAGGCAACAAAGATTTTATGCATATACCTGACATAAGAAATGTAGCTGATAATTTTGTTAATCATCCAACGATGATAGCTACCAAAAAAACAAATGATGGATCTGAAGAAATAATTGGAATCGCAACTATGAAGTTCGAGAATAATAATTCTATGAATTCAAATCCGTTTTTTCCAACCAAAAATGAAAATATTTTATTTATAACAGGTGTTCTTACTAAGAATTACGAATTATCGCCATATGAAGTACGTATCTCAGGTGTTGGAAAAGAGTTGTATAAAGCTGCAATTAGAGGTGCATATAATATCAATAAACAAGTTAAAACAAGAGTTGTATGCGAGATTGATTGTAGGAATGTGAAGAGTGTGAATGCTGTATTAAAGGCAGTAAATGAACTTAATAATCTTGAATTTGGAGTGTCATCTTATATTGTTGGATACTATGAGAAATTTAATAAGAAGAATAAGTTAATGGAAGCTCCAACATTGATTGTAGAGATAGAGTTCGATAGCATACCAAATTATAATATTGGAAATGACAAGGTGGAATTTTCATATATTGATTGTAAAATGTCAAAGTTGAATTTTGAAATATCCAAAAGAATACAGGCAGTTACGAAGGAAAACATCAAATATATTACAGCAACAGAGGAAGGATACATAGTTTATCATGATATCGATAGGATAAACTTAGATAATGTAGATTTTAAAATAGGAAATTCTGCAGATGGAAATTGTAGAGAACCAGTACTTAATCCATTTGTTGAATTAATAAACTAATAAATATCTATTAGCGATGTTTGAAAAAGGAGATATATATGAAAGTTGAAAAATATAATATAAAAGTAGGAAGAGATGTAATCAAAGTAAAAAAAGATGGCAAACTTTCTAAAACATCATTTCCAAGTGTTATTGCAAAAGACAATATGTATATACAAAAGCAAGATAGTAATTATTTAATAAAGGTGGAGTCACCTGTTGAAAAAAGTGTATATGATGTCTTAGAAAAGTATGAGGGATTCTTTAATGTTTTGGCAGAGGCTCTTTATCAATCAGGAGATATTATTTGGCCTAGTGCAACATATAAAGAAGGTATTGAATCAAAAGTATATGTGACATTTTCTTTCGATGAAGAGTTTCTAGAGGAAGAAGGAGTTCCTTTAGGTGAGGCATATTCAAAAATAAATAGTATTTTTAAAGAAAATGCTGATTATATTGAAAAACTAATAGGGAAGTTTAAGTATAAGGTTAGCAGTAAAAAAATTAATATTACATTAAACTTAGATATGTATAATAGGATTGGAATATCTGATGACACATTAAAAATAATTTGTGCATTGTGCTTTATTTCTCTAGAAGCATTTGATAAAATAGATAAAACTGCTTTGAAGAAAGTAGATAAAAAGTATAATTTAAAAGCTGCAGAAGCCATAGATAAAGTTTTTTCAAGTGGAAAAAAATCAAATGATTCATTAAAAGTAGATGACGAAATTATGGTGCTTGCTGAAAAATACATGAAAGAAAGTCATGATCTACGTTATATTGTCATAAATCATAGTAGATTAGCAGCAGCAAGTAAGTCGTCATTGATAGATGCTCTAGCTCTAGGTATAGATTATAAAATTTTAAATGAATCTAAGAGCATCATAGAATTTTCAAAAGGAAAGCATAAAGAATTTTTAATTGAGGGAACTAAAACTACTAGAGATTATTACATTTATGAAATAATCACTGATGATAAATATGTTGCAAAGAAAATTATGAAGGAAGTAGGACTTAATGTGCCAGAGGCTATAATACTTTATAGAAGTATGGATGAAGCCGATATTGAGGAAAGAATTAAGCCATACCTTAACAAAAAGATAGTAGTTAAACCAAGAAATACAAATTTTGGTATAGGAATAACTGTTTTTAATGAAAAAGCAAGTAAAGAACAAGTTATGACTGCAATTAAATATGCTTTTGAGTTTGATGAAAATATTCTTATTGAGCAATACGTTAAAGGAATGGAATATAGGTTCATTGTGATAAATGGAAAATGTATTAGTATTGTTCATAGAAGAGCAGCTAGTGTTGTAGGAGATGGAAAATCTACTATTAAAGAACTTATGAGAGAAAAAAGTAAAGAACCATGGCATGTTCAAGTTGGATCTCCAATGAAATTCGATCCACCCGTAGAAGAATATTTAAAACTTCAAAACTTAACATATGATAGTGTTATTCCAAAAGGTAAGAGAATATTTGTTAGAAAGAATTCTAATTGTTCATCAGGTGGAGAAGCTGTAGATTATACAAATGTCATACCAGCCAAGTTTAAAAGAATTGCTGAAAAAGCCGCAAAAGCATTTAATGGTAAGATTTGTGGCGTAGATATTATTATAGATGATATGAAATCAGATGATTATTCAATTATAGAAATCAATGATAACCCTGGTTATTCAATAAGTGAGTGGCCTTATGAAGGTGATGAAGTAAAAATTGGAGTTAGTATTTTTAAAATGCTTGGCTTTTAGGAGGAAAAAGTGGAAACAGAAGAAAAAAAGAAAAATCACAAATTAAGAAAAATTATTATTACTATTGTGGTGCCATTTGTACTAGTAGTTGCTATTTTTCATTTCGCATTGGATGATGGCGATAAGCTAGTTGATTTTGATAAAAGTTACGAGGCACCAAGAGAAACATCGAATAGTTATTACGAAGAATGGAGATGATGACAATAGCGAATGCTAGAAAGTTAATTAGTATATTTTTATTATTATGTGGTATGTCGGCAATTTTTATTTTTTCAACTATGGATGGAGAGAGTTCTACAAACACAAGTAAATCAATTATAGAAATTTCACCAAGTGATTTGAACCAAGAAGCATACAATGAACAAAAATTAAACCAAAAGATGGATGAGGAGAATGTTCTTACAGCACGAATGAATAAAAGAATAAGAAAAATAGCACATTTTATAGAGTTTTGCATTCTTTCAATTATCCTTCTATTTACTATGAACTCATTTGATTTAAAAGGGGTAAAAAGTTATATTATAGCCATTGTGATAGTTTTTTTGTATGCATGTACCGATGAGCTTCATCAGTTTTTTATTTCAGGGAGAGATGCAAGATTTTTAGATGTAATTATCGATTCAATTGGGGGTGTGTTTGGACTGGTCATTTATGCTGCAATTAGTGAATTATGCATTGAATTAAAGGAAAAAGTTTTTCAAAAATAAAAATGTAATAAATAAGTTAATCAGATGTAATTGATTACATCTGATTTTATTTGTATAATTATTATGTGGTATTGTATAAAGTATCACGCATATACTAAGGAGGAAATAATTATGGATTTTGAAATTAAAACCGATGAAGTTACAACTAAGAATAATGGTGTTAAAGAAAAGAAAGTAATAAAAATGGGGCTTGTGGAGTTTATTGTATTTTTTGTATTGTTATTAATGCTTTTCTTGTTAGCATCAAGTATGGGAATTAGAGAGTATTATAAAGCAGAGTATAGAAAATCTACTAATGATTCAATTATGGAAGATGAAAAGGTAATTGACTATGCTAAAGAACTTCCAAAATTTGTTGAAGAATTAAGATTTGCAACAAGTAATGAAGAAGTAAACAATATTATGAACCTTGCAATACTTAATACATTTACTAAAAGTAGTGTTGAAATTGATGGGACTTGGAAAAAAATATCAACTGGAACAACTATTAGTAAAGCAGTAGAAATAGGAACTGAAACAGGAGATGTTGTTGAAAGTCAAGATGGTGATGTAGTAGAGTTTAGAATTTACAATGGAGATAGCTGTTCTATTTTAGATGAAAATCATGAAAGTGTAAATGAAGAAAGTGATAATGTACTAGAAGATGCAAACTTTATAAAAAATGAACTTGAATTGTGTAATTTATATATGCTTACAATGCCTGAAGCATACAATATAGTTGTTGAATCAAACGGAAATAATTACATTGTTACCGGTATTTCTTCACAATATAATTCAAGTGAAGAATACACGATTTCAAAATCAACAAACAAATTACTAAAAGCAAAAATTAAAAATGGTGCAGTTGATGTAAGTGCAGAAGTTGATTTCTAGTTTATCTAGAATTTAATACTAAAGAATTTGGAGTACAATATGATGAAAATGATAAAAAAACTATTATTAATTGCAGTTATTGTTATTTCTATAGTTGCAATTAACAATATAAAGAAAAATAAAATTACTCAAAGACAGGTTAATTCATTTGATCCAGGAGTTTTGTCTACTGTATCTGAAAGAAAAAATGAAGAACGTGTTAGTTTAAGAAAGGCTCTAGAGGACAAATAAAGTGCATATAAATTCTTAAAATGTCAAAGAAGAACGATTTGACAAAAAAGAAATAAATGCTATAATTGTTCTCAAATAGTGAAAGGGATTTTATATGAAAATATTAGAAAATGGAAAAGTAAAAGATGTGCTATTCTCCATTAAAGTTTCAACAATCGTAATTGCTGCTATTGTTCTTATTGTTTCAACGATTTTGTTTGTAAATATTAAGAATTCTATAGCTAAATCAAGTACAAATGGGGAAGATGTAGCTAGTATAAATACTCCAGAAACAACAAGAGAGTTTTTTAATAGAGATGTAGAGGTAACTGCTAGAGGTATGGAAGATTCAAGAACTCAAACTGAAGCTTCTGCAAATACTGAAGTGATGCAAATCAGTGAGGAACCACAAAGTACTAACGAACCAGTTGAGCAAGTTACTACAGCTGGAGAACCACTTGAAAAAGATATTACAGTAGTTTCGATTGAAGAGGAAAAGCCTGCTGAAGAAGAAAATCAAGAAGAGCAAGCAGAGCAAGAAGAAGTACCAAATGAAGAAATACAAAACTATGTATCTATAGATCAAGTTACTATTTCAGTTGATATGGATTTAACGCAAAGAACAGGACTTTCAAGGGATGATTTTATAACTCTTATGGCGGGAGTTAAGGCTGATACATCGGGCTTTTTTGAAGAAAACGCAGGACTTATATATGATATGTGTGAAAAATATCAATTAAATGAAATATTCTTTTGTGGACTTATTTCAGCTGAGTCTGGATGGAATATTGCAGCAAACCACAGAAGAACACATAATTACATTAGCTTAATGTCAAGGTCTGGATTAATACAATTTGCTTCATTAGAAGAGGGAATGGAAAAAGCTGCTAAAACGTTGCATGATAGATATTTGACACCAGGTGGATCTTTCTATTATGGAAATACATTAAATGCCGTTAGGACAAAATTCTGCCCAGCAAATCCTGGTTGGACTAATTTAGTGTTTGGAAGGATGTCGCAAATTATTAAATAGTTTTTTGATTCAAAAAATTAAGATGAAGATGTTTAACATTTTCATCTTTTTTTATATGTATATGTATTGTAAAAAAAAATAAAATAATATATAATACTCTTGTTAAAGTAGGGGGATAATGTTGAAAAAGAACATAAAAAACTTTGATATAGATTCATTAAAAGTTGAACTTGAAAAAATAGGTGAGAAAAAGTTTAGAGCAGAGCAAATATTCAAATGGCTCTTCCAAGTTAATGTTCAAAGTTTTGAGGAAATGACAAATCTGTCACTTGAACTTAGAAAAAAACTTGAAGAGTTATTTGTTGTGGGTTGTTTTAAAATTGAAAAGAAATTGATTTCTAAAGATGGTACGAAGAAGTATTTGTTTGACATACAAGATAGTAGTCATAACATGATTGAAAGTGTGCTAATGGAGTATCATCATGGATATTCGGTATGTGTTTCAAGTCAAGTAGGATGCAAGATGGGATGTAAATTTTGTGCATCAACTGGAATTCCATTTGGAAGAGATTTGGAACCAGGTGAGATTGTTGAACAAATACTTGCAATTGAAAGAGACGAAAACATTAAAATTTCTAATATAGTTTTCATGGGAATAGGTGAACCTTTAGATAATTTTGATAACGTTATGAAAGCTATTTCGATTATCAATGATCCAAAAGGGCTTAATATAGGCGCAAGGCATATTTCAGTATCTACTAGTGGCATAGTGCCAAAGATTTATGAACTTGCAGACAAAAAACTACAATGTACATTATCGGTATCACTTCATAGTAGTAATAACAAAACGAGAAGTAGCATGATGCCGATTAATAATAGATATCCAATTGAAACTTTGATGGAAGCTTGTAAATACTACATTTCTAAAACTAATCGAAGAATTTCATTTGAATATGCACTAGCTAAGGATAATAACGATAACATTCAAGATGCAAAAGAATTAGTTAGTTTATTACATGGCATGCTTTGCCACGTTAATTTAATACCAATAAACAAAATTGATAATGAAAAATATCAAAAAAGCACTAATGAAAACATAATAAGATTTAGAGATTATTTGAATGATCATGGCATTGTGGCTACAATACGTAGAGAATTAGGTTCTGATATTTCAGCTGCATGTGGTCAGTTAAGAAAGCAAAATCTAAAATAATATGATTGGCTTGCTTAAATTAAGAGGGTGATGAAAATGAGAATTTTAGCTAAATCCGATGTTGGTAAAGTCCGAGAAATGAATCAGGATTACTTTTATGCATCAGATATTAACAAAGATAATTTAAAACTATTCATACTAGCAGATGGTATGGGCGGATATAAAGGTGGAGAAATTGCAAGCCGTCTTGCAGTTGAATCATCTAAAAACTTCATTTTTAATAATTATACAAAATATAAAAAAGATAGAGCAGGCATATTGAATCTTATTGGAGATAGTATTGAATATGCTAATATGCTTGTGTATGAAAAAGCACAAAGCTCAAGCGATTTAGTTGATATGGGAACAACTATAGATGTGTGTATTTTGTTTAACAATAAAGTTTTTATTGGGCATGTTGGTGATAGTAGAGTTTATAGAATTAGAAAAAACATTATTAGAAAGCTTACAGTAGACCACAGTTATGTTGAAAAATTGCTTAGAGAAGGAACTATTACCAAAGAGGAAGCATATAATCATCCAAAGAAGAATATGCTTATGAAGGCCATAGGATGTAAAAACCTTGTAGAACCAGATCTTATATGTAAAGGATTTTTAAAGGATGATATTTTGCTAATGTGTTCAGATGGGCTTACAAATATGTTAAGGGATAGCGAAATATATAATACATTACTTAAGAATCCAGAACATCCTGAAGAAGCACTGATAAGTCAAGCTAACCAGATGGGTGGTTTAGATAATATAACAACAGTTATTATAGACAATATAGATGTTACTAACGAAACTAAAGAGAGAGGATAAAACTATGAATCTTATAGGAAAAATGTTAGATAACCGTTATGAGGTTTTAGAAAAAGTTGGAAATGGTGGAATGGCTACGGTATACAGAGCTAAAGATCATGTATTAAACAGATATGATGCGATAAAAGTATTAAAAGATGAATTCACAACTGATAGTGAGTTTATTAAAAAGTTTAATGCTGAAGCACAAGCTGCTGCAAGTCTTACACATCCAAATATTGTACAAATATATGATGTATGCAATGAAGACAATTTATATTATATAGTGATGGAACTAATACAAGGAAAAACTCTTAAAGAAATAATTAATGATGAGGGTCGTCTACCTTGGAAATGGTCAGTTAATATAGCTATCCAAATAGCTTCAGCACTAGAAATAGCACATAAAAATAATATTGTGCATAGAGATATTAAACCTCACAACATTATAATTACTGAGGAAGGTACTGCAAAGGTAACTGACTTTGGTATAGCAAAGGCTGTTACAAACTCTACTATTACTGCATTTGGAACAACTATTGGATCTGTACATTATTTCTCCCCAGAACATGCTAGAGGTGGATATACAGATGCCAAATCAGATATATATTCATTAGGAATAGTAATGTATGAAATGCTTACAGGAAGAGTTCCATTCGATGCAGATACACCGGTGTCTGTTGCTTTGAAACAAGTACAAGAGGAACCTGTTGATCCTATTACTTATAATGAAAGTATTCCAATTAGTGTAAATAGAATTATTTTAAAGGCTATGCAAAAAGATCCAAATCAAAGATATCAGAATGCTACTGATATGATTACAGATTTAGAACTAGCTCTAAAAAAGCCAAATGATGACTTTGTTTCATACAATGAGAGAAGAGAAGATTCTCCAACTCAGGCTGTACCTACAATATCAAGTCCAAGGGGAACTTCAGCTGAAAAAATAAGCTACAGTTCTAGAAACAATAATGCAGAGACTCAAACTAAAAAGAGCAATAATAAGTTCATTAATTTTATCAATGAACATTCTTGGGCTAAAGCCTTATTGATTATAGTATCAGCTATATTGTTATTCTTAATTGCTATGTTTGGTACACTTGGAATCTTGAATAAGAGTACGCAAAGACCTGCTCAAACTCCAATGCCAAATCTTGCGGGGTATAATGAAGAAAAAAGGCTTACTAAGGATGAGGCAATAAAACTTCTTGAAGAAAGAGGGTTTGATGTTAGCAATGGAAATATTACTATAATTGAAGAATATAGTGATACAGTTGAAGAAGGGTATGTCATTTCTCAGGAGCCAGAATATCAAGGAGAGAACTTTAATATTAACGTTACAGAACCAATTAAGCTTACTATAAGTAAGGGTAAGAAGATTGTTACTCTTCCAAAGAAAATGATAGGAAAAGAATTAGAAGAAGTTAAGAAAGAATTAGACGAATTAGAAGTAAAATATGAAACTACTGAAATAAATGATGAAAAAATAGCAGCAGGTGTTATTATATCAGTTGATCCAAAAGAAGGAACAGAAATGTCTGCATCTGAAACGCTAAAAATCACTGTAAGTAAGGGTAGTGCTTATAAGGATGTTGTTGTTCCAAGCGTTATTAATAAAACTCAAGATGCAGCTACTCAAGAGCTTTCAGCACTCGGCTTAGTGGTTAGTGTATCTACTCAAGAAGATGCATCTAAATCAGATGGAGTGGTTACAAGTCAAAGCGTACAAGCTGGAAAAACTGTTAAAGAAGGAACACAGGTTTCAATAATTGTTAACAAGCAGCCTACAAGATCAACAGTAACAATCAATGTTGATTTACAATCAGTAACAGGTTACGTTAAACCACAGCCTACAACTCAAAATGTTACAACAGAGACTGTAGATGAAAATGGTAATACAATTACAACAACAACGCAAGTGACTGTTCCTGCTGCTGAAGTTGAGAATGCAACAGTAGTAATACAAGTTGGAGAAGACACAATACTTCGTGATTCTTATCCAATGACAAAAACTGATATATCAAGTCAATGGACTACTTCTGGAGTTAAAAACATTAAAGTTATTATTAATGGTGTAACTAAATTTTCTCAATCTGTTGACTTTAGTCAAGGTAATCAAACTTTAAATATTAGATAGAAAATTGGAGAGAAGATATGGTAGAAGTTTCAGCTTCACTATTGTCAGTGGAAAATATTGAATCTACAAAATTGTTTTTGGATCTAGAGACTGCCAAGATAGATTACTTCCATATAGACGTTATGGATGGGAAATTTGTAGAAAAAAACACGTTAAATCAGATGTATGCGAATGCAAGTTCAATTGCATTAGTTTCAAGCATAGGTATGGACGTACATTTGATGGTAAAAGATGTAGATAAGTATGTGGAAGAGTATTTACCATTTAATCCAAAGATTATTACATTCCATATAGAAGCTGTCAAAGACGAAAGTGATATTTTAAAAACTATTAATAAAATAAAGAGTTCAGGCTCTAGAGTGGGTATAGCTATTAACCCAGATACTGATATAGAAAAAATCAAGCAGTATTTGGATAAAATACATGTTGCATTTGTTATGACAGTATATCCTGGAAAAGGTGGGCAAAAGCTTATTCCAGAAACATTGGATAAAGTTTCAAAATTAAAAAAGTATATTATTGAAAATGATTTGGATACTGAGATTGAAGTTGATGGTGGGATCAATGATTTGACATATAAGGATGCAATAGATGCTGGCGCTGATATTATTGCTGTTGGAAGTTATCTTGTGTTTTCAGATAATTTTTCAGAAACAGTAAAAAAAATAAAAACTAATGATTAGAGAGGAATGTTAAATTATGTTTTCTAAAAAGAGTTTATTTGTAATTGGGGTTGCACTTACAGTTGTTTTACTATTTGGTGTGATTTCTAATGCAACCACGACACTTACAAGCATTGAGCCGATTCTTTCATATGATGAAACGACTTCAACTGAAAGTGAAACAACGAGTGAAGCGGCTCCAAGCAATGCTTTAAGTGCTTCTACAACGAATAAAGAAATTCCTAATGGAATACAAATAACAGAAGGAGCAGATTCTCAAATAACAGATATACTTACAGCTAGTCAAGAAGTAAGCGGAGCAAACAATGAGAATACAACTGTAGAGACAGTTCCTAGAGGGGAAGAAACTGATGAATTTGACGTTGGAAATATTGAAGATGATATTTATTCAATAGGCCAAGATGAAGTAATAGTTGATAAATATGTTAATGGCAATGTATATATCATTGCAAAAAATGTTACAATTAATTCTACAGTCAATGGTAATGTTTATGTTATTGCTGAAAACATAAATAATAATGGAAGCATTATTGGATCGACATATGAGATTGCTTCTAATATTACATTTGGAGATAATATTACTATTAACAAGACAGCGTACTTGTTGTCAGAACATTGTACTATGCCGAAGGATGCCACTTTTTCACAAGATATTAAAATTCTTTCATCAGATGTAAACTTTAATTCTAGTGTATTTAGAAATATGTACGTGTATGCTGAAAATATTATTATGGGAGCAGATTCATATATTAAAGAAGGCGGAAATATAATATATTCTGATACTATACAAGATTCGTCTGGAGATTATACAGATATAATTAAAAAAGCTGAAAATGTAACGGAAGAAACAGTAAATGCTACAATAGATTTTACAACTTCTATTGTATTTAGAATATTAAGATATGTATCAACACTTGTGCTTATAATTTTCATCATAGCAGTTATTCGTAGATATAATTTATCATATGATACTGAAGGAAAGAGACAAGAGGTTAAGGCTGGAATAAGTGGATTGTTACATTTAGTTTTAATGCCTATTTTAGCAATTCTATTAATGATTTCTTTTATTGGAATGCCAGTGGGAATTGTTGCATTACTATCATGGTTAGTAATTAGTATTATTCTTTCTAAGCCAGTAGTATCAATATATATTGCTAAACTTATTTGTAAAAACAGGGGTTGGAATTATGATGGTTATGTCAAGATGTCTCTAATTTCAATTGTTGTTTATTTGATTATAGATTTACTTACACTAATCCCAGTGGTTGGTGGAATAATTCAGGTGATATGTACTGTTTATGGATATGGAATAGTTGTTTCGGCTATTCGATCTAAAAGAGTAAAGTGTTGCTGCAAAAAATGTGAAAATGATGAAAAAGTTGAAGAAAAAGTAGATGGATAAATAGAATGAAATCAAAGAAAGATGCAATAGCAATGCTGGATAATTTAAAAAAGGCATATCCAGATTGCAAATGTAGTCTTGACTTCAGCACACCATTTCAAATGGCAATTTCTGTAATGCTTTCTGCTCAATGCACGGATGAGAGAGTAAATAGAGTTACTCCAGAATTGTTTAAAAAGTATGGAACGCCTGAGAAAATGGCACAAGCTGAAGTCAAAGATATAGAGACGATAATTAAATCGTGTGGATTTTATAGGAACAAGGCAAAAAATGCATTTTTATTAAGTAAAATCGTGACGGAGAAGTATAATGGTGTTCTTCCACAAACTATGGAAGAGCTTCAAAAACTTCCTGGAATAGGAAGAAAAAGTGCAAATGTTATTATGCTTGAAGCTTTTCATAATCCACAGGGAATTGCTGTAGATACTCATGTAAAGAGAATATCAAATAGAACAGGCCTTTCTTCAAAGAAAGAGCCTGAAAAAATTGAGCAGGATTTGCTTAAAGTGATTTCTAAGGAATATTATTATGATGCAAATCATTTGTTTGTGTGGCATGGAAGAAAGACATGTGATGCAAGGCACCCAAGATGTGAAATATGTTGTATAAAAGAATATTGCAACAAAAATATATAAAATAGACAGAGGAGGAAAAAATGGAATCAAAAGTTAGAAAAGTAGCAATACTTACAAATGGAGGGGATGCACCTGGTTTAAATGCAGTAATCAGAGCTATTGTTAAAACTGCAAGAACATATGGCGTTGAGGTATATGGTTTTATAGAAGGATATAAAGGCTTACTTAACAATGATTATGTGAAATTAGATTTGAGTACAAATGCTGGCGGATTATTGACTCGTGGAGGTACTATAATTGGAACATCAAACAATACTAATGTTTTCAACTATAAATGCGTTAATGAAGACGGAAGTGTTGAGTATAAGGATTTGTCAGATGTATGTGTTCAAAATCTTAAAGATGATGGTTTTGATTGTTTGTTTACTGTAGGTGGAGACGGTACTCAAAAATCAAGTAGAGACTTTTCGTTAAAAGGAGTAAATTGCATAGGTGTACCAAAAACAATTGATAATGATGTCGCAACTACAGATATGACGTTTGGATACAATACGGCTGTTTCTGTTAATGCGGATGCCATTGATAGAATAACAACAACTGCTGAAGCACATCATAGAATTATGGTTGTTGAAGTTATGGGAAGATATGCTGGATGGCTTGCATTAGAATCAGCTATAGCTGGCGGAGCTGATGTGGCTTTGATTCCAGAAATACCATATGATTTAAATAAGGTTGTGGATAAAATAAATGAAAGAAAGGCTATGGGTAGGCATTATACTATTGTTGTTGTATCTGAAGGTGCAGTCGCTAAAGATGGTACAGTTATTGTAAAGAGACAGCTTGATGACGGAAAAGGACTTGATAATATTAGACTTGGTGGCGTTGGAGAAGTGGTTGCTCGTCAGCTAGAAGAAATGACAGGCATTGCAGCAAGGACAACTGTTATGGGATATACACAAAGAGGTGGATCTCCATCTGCATTTGATAGAGTCTTATCAACAAAGTATGGATGTAAAGCTATGGAATTAGCTGCTCAAGGTGTTTTTAATGTTTTAGTTACATATAAAGATGGAAAAATGGGATGTATATCTCTTGAAGAAGTGGTTGGAAATAATAAAGAGATTGGTGCCGCTTCTGGAAATACTAAAGAAAGCAATATTAGAAAGATTACAATGGATGATCCTTTAGTTCAAGTTGCAAGAGATCTTGGAATGTGTTTAGGTGACGACTATTAAAATTTGTGGTTATAGGTTGCCCTAAAACCTAAATAAGAATGAAGGATAAGTTATAAAATGAAAAAAATTATAGTAGGTTTAATTGTATTTTTTGCGGTAGCTTTAGCTGCAATTATAGGAGTTTTGGGCTATACAAAGGTTTTTATGACTCCTAAGAATGTTTTTAAAAAACAGTTTGGAGAAGTTTTATCTAATAATATGGAGTATAAACCAGCTAAGCTAAAAAATGTATATGAAGCAATGAACGCTGGGCCAATTGAATTTAATATTAATGCTGAAGTAGATGCTGATGAACTTGAAGAAGAATCAGATACAGAGGGAGATACAAATTATCATGAAACCAGTCTGACTCTTAGTATGAATGACGAGGAAGAAGAATCTGAGAATGATGATTCAAGTGAACAAAATGATGAAAATGAACAAAATGGTGAAAATGAGGAGACTCAAGAATCTGATGAAGATGAGCCAGAAGAAAGCGAAGAAGATGATTTCATTTCAAGTTATACACCACCACTTACAAGTGGAGGTTCTAATTCAATAGGCCAGAGTGACGAGGAAACAGAAGGCGTACCTGAGATCATGAATTTAAACTATGTAGTAACTACTGATAGACCTAATAGGGCAGCAAATTGTAGCATGGAAATGATTGCAAAAGATGACGATAAAGAATATGTCGTGTTAAAAGGCGATGTAAATTATAGTAATAGAATTCTAAGTGCGTTTATTGAAGGATTACATGACAAGAGTATTGCTATTGAGAATAAAAATCTACGTAAGATGTTCGAAAATTTTGAAGTTAGTGAAGATACTCTTAAATATATTCCAGATTCAATAGAAGTACTTGAAATGAGTGATGAAGAAGTAAAAGCCTTTGAGACAAAAGTTACTGAGTTTATGGTAAAGACTCTTGATGAATATGATGATAGTGCATACAGCGTAACAAAATTTTCGGAACAATATGGAAAGTATATTGATGGTACTTATACTGGTAAAAAAGCATCGTTAAAAATACCTACTAAGAGTATGGCAACAAAAGTTGTAAGCTTTATGAAAGAAATATTAGAGGATGAAACAACTTTGCCATCATTAAAGAAAACCCTAACTAATGATGCTAAAAAAGAAGTATTAAAGAGCATAGATGAAATGCAAAAAGATGCAGATAAAATTGATGAAAGCCAAATGATGGAGATATCAGTATTTGTTTCGAAGGATGGCGCTTATAAAATTTTAGTTAAAGTTGATGGAGATATAAATATCGAGTTTTATGAAGCCCTTGATCCAAATAAGGATAAAGTTGAAGCAATGTTAAAGTCTTCTTTATACAAAGATAAAGAAACGTCAGAAATCATTACTCCAGGTATGACAACATATAGTTACTGCGATTTTGGAAGCGACAATTTATATCAATTAGAAACTATAT
>Ga0247611_10003310_pt1 | contig 24082 bp, 40 predicted proteins | sample 177DNAGHGhighgp2_FD_192422 | JGI IMG/M metagenome (GOLD analysis project Ga0247611, IMG submission 192422) | Sheep rumen microbial communities from Palmerston North, Manawatu-Wanganui, New Zealand - 1770 DNA GHGhigh gp2 | ecosystem: Host-associated > Mammals > Digestive system > Stomach > Rumen... | reverse complement strand
CTCATATATTAATGAGTGGAAGCATATTACGTACTTGGATGAGGATGAAGTTAATGAGGTTTTAAATTATCTAGAAAATCTCCTAAAAGAAATAAAACGATCAGCATTATGAAAATACTACGACAGAAGATATTTACATTCCAAGATAAAAAAGCTTTCTTAGAGTTTTATAAAGCCACCGGAGGACTTAAACATCTTCCGAAAGGCAAGAAGGGAATGAATGCTAGGGATGTATATAGAATTAATGATATTGCTAGAAAAATAGATTATGGGGATCTTGAAGGCATTAATTATGATGAAGCTAGACAGGTCCTTGAGAGAATGGGATTGCCTGAGTCTGGAAAAGGTATAAAACATCTAATTCAAAAATATAAAAATATATATGATCCAGAATTTCAAAAACGATTTCAAAGAATTCATAATCGGGAAGTGAATCAAATAAAAAATAAGTATGATACTAAACAGGAAAAAGTCGGAGAATTAAATTGGCATTATGGAATTAATTATTCTCCTCGTAATATTGATAGACTTGAAGCAATGTCGAGGAAACTGGAGGATCAAAAAAATACTGAGTTGGCTCCATTTGTTAAGAGAAAGGCACCCAAATCTGCGAGTAAGGTTTATAATAATTCACTGAGGGGGTACGAAGAAGCTGGTCAACGATTAGATAATATAGATCCAATGAAAGATAAAGATTTTATTCCTGGTTCAGAGCCAATGAATTCTATGAACTCTGTGTTTAAAAAACTTAGTAGAGTAACACCAAAAACTCAAATCGAAAGTGGAAATCGTAATAGTTATAACACCTATGATGACATAATTACTGTAAAGCCAGATGCTCACCCATATGTATTGGGTCATGAGGTTGGGCATGCTATTTCATCCAAAAAGGGGCTATCGACTGGACTAGAATTTTCTGGTGACATTAGAAAATTAGCTGAGGAAAATTATGCTAGTTCACAGGCCAATGCTATTCATAATTTAGCAGTTAAGAGAGGGGAAATAACACCAACTTATGCAGAAAGAGGCGAGGGGTATTTAGATGACGCCTTTCAAACCTACCTAAATGCTGGGGTTAGAGATATTAATTATGATATGTATGATAAATTTCCTATTTATAAAAGAAGGAGAAAATAAACCATGAAAATAATTAGAGAAAAAGAATATAGTACTAAAGAGGTATTAAAGGAAGTAAGGGATGGTGCTCTTGTAGGGGGATTTCTTGGAGGAATAGGTACCGGTGCTGTAGGTGGTAATCCAAAGAAAGCATTAATAGGTGCTGGAATTGGTGCTGTTGCTGGAGCTGGATTAGGAGCATACTATGGAATCAGTAAAAACAGAAAACAACAAGCTCTAAATAAAGACAGTAATCGAAAGAATGAGGAAATATTATTAGAATTCGAAAACATTAAACCACAATTACCACCTCAGTATTTTAAATGGGTAGAGGCATTTAAGAAGGTAAAGGTTCCTACTTGGGGTGATGGTGATGAATATGTAGTTCTTTATCCTAGTACACCAAAAGATATAGTTGAATATAGGGAATCTAATATAGTAACATTATTTAGTGACCCTCAAGGATATTGTGAAGTTTCTTGGAACTTAGAAAAGAAATATTTCATATTTGGAAGGGGAAATAAAAAATTCAATAGTTGGTCCCAACTTAAACCCGAACTCATAAAGACTATGGAATCAGAAAATAACGAGACAATAAATATCTTACAAAAAGAGGGTGATACAAAAGGAATAAAAGAAGTAGAGCTGTTAATAAAAACACAAAGATATGAACTACAAAAAATAAACTAATAGAAAATGAAGATACTACGACAAAAAGAATTCGGTTGGTTTTCTTTCAGGTCATCAAATAGCCAAAGAGAGATATCAAATAATAATAGAAAACAGTGGACGGAAGATGAGATAAAGAAGAACTTACCTCCACAATATTTTAAATGGGGAAAAGAATCTACTAAGCTAAAGATATTGCCTGATTATGAATGTTACTTAGGGGCTACTACTATACCATTAATGTTAGAAGAACTTAATAACAATACATATGGAGAGAATATAGTTTCTATAATGGGAAAACAACCTCAACCCCCAAGATTAAGATGCTTTTATTCTTTAAGGGTATTATATAACCTAAGTACCAAAAACTATATTTTTTTACCAACAGATGAAGAAGAATACTCTAAAATACCAGAATCCTATAAAAGAGTATTCACTACTTGGAAAGAGTTGAAAGAGTCTCTATTGGTTTATATGGAGGACTGCTTTATGGAATTAATAGATAATGCATTGGGTGATGGTGATAAATCTCAGGCTAATAAATATGAAGACTGTTGGGTAAAACAACGGAAGGCCTTAGAAAAAATAATATAGATATGAAAATACTAAGAAATAAAACATTCTCTAAAAAAGATAAAAAGAATGATAAAACAAATAAGCTAATTAAAGCAGGTGTTATATCAGCAGCACCTATAGCAATCTCACAAGTAGCAACAAGAATAGATGATAAAGTTGCTAAAAAAGAACATAGAAAAGATGTAAAAAATATTAACGAACAGGCAAAAAAGCTTAAGAAGGAAGCGAGTGATGTAGCTAAGGATAATATAAGAAAGGCTGAGGTTGATATAGGTGTTGGAAAAGTATCTGAAGGAATAGCCTCCGTATTAGACTCAATGGGAATTAAAAGGGAACCAGAATACCCGGAGGAACTACAAAATGAACTTAAAGATAACCTTAGAAAATTCAAAAGTGGTGTAAAAAAGAAATTAGGGGAACACCACAAACAGATAGATGATGTAACAAACGAGAGAATAAGACATAGTGAAGAATACCTAAGAGAAAGGTTAGAAGGAAATAGGAGGGTGAGAAAGGCTGGTGCTATCCTCGCTGCTGTTCCGGCTGGATTAACTATTGCTAGTGTTGCTGCAATGAAGTCCAAAAAGAAAAAACAAGAGAAGCGCAAAAAAGAAGGCGGTAAATAATATTGGGCGGGAGTTCTGATTTTTTACGCCCTAATAAAACCGCCTAAATTATATGCGCTAAAATAAAACAAAATCTATCTCCCCTTTATAAAAAAAATGACATATAGGGGGGGTAGTAAGTTAAATTTTCCCTGTATGTTGTAGAATAAATAATGAAAATACTAAGATTATACAGTAATTATCAGGAAGAAGAAAGATTATATAGTACTGGTAATGATGAACTAGATGAACTTCTGGAACGTGCATTTTGTGACGGCTATGAATATGCACAGAGAGAGTTTGGCAGAACTGGAAAAACTAAAGAGCAGAATAAACAATTCTTCACAAAAGCAGTAGATAGAAAAGCAAGAAGAGCTGAAAATAGAAGAAGAGCAAATTGAAGAGGGTTTTAAACCTGAGAATACGTTTTTTTGCACCAGATCTAGTAGGTAAATCCTTCGATGAGGAGAGAGAACAGTTAAAGTCTGATAGAACTAGGAGGGGAAATGTTAATACTGTTGAGAAAGATTTAGAAAGAGCCTCTAAAAATACAAAGACTAAAAAAAGTACTCTTGGAAAAGCTTGGAATACAGTAGAATCAACTGGAACAAAAGAGCAGTTAGAAAATGAAAAATCTTCTAGAAATATTTTGAGGGCTGGACGAGACTCAACTAAGGATAAATACTCTCATAAGAGTATGGATAATTTAAATGGTCGTATTAACCGGGGTGAGGCAGGAACCCGAGAAGCTTGGAGAATGGATTATGATACTAAAAAAGAGTATCTTAAGAAAAAAGCTGATCTTGGGAAAGAAGAGCTTCATAAGACAAAAAAGTTAAGTAAAGGTGGAAAAGCAGCTCTCATTGGTGTTCCGGTGGCTGCAGCTGCTATAGGTACTGGAGTGGCTATAAAGAAACACCACGATAAAAAGAAAAAGGAACAAGAAGAGGAGAAATAAAAATATTCCCAGAGCCTTTGTTTGGAGGTAGTATTCGATTACACTCTGGGAACTAATATAATATAACTTAAAAATGGAATAAAAATATGATAGTATTAACTTCGCAATTACCTAGTGGGGGATATGGTTATGATTTCCCCTCGATTTCTGTTAGCCCTATGACGTTTTTAGAGCTAACACAATACCTAGAGAATGTACCCAAAGATCCCCTAGAAAAGTACTTATTTGATATAAAATTATTAATTAAGGAAGATAAAAATGTTCTTAACTGTTATGTAATGGATGTTGACTTCTTAATTTTTTATAAGAAGCTTTGTACGGTTTCTGGGGACCTAACTTATGATCTCTCCATAACTTGTCCTGAATGTGGTACTAAGATAAGAAAGAAAATTAATCTAGAAACCGATATACATTTTAAGCAGATTGATGATAAAATAATGAATGGGGCTGTTATAGAGTTGTCGGGGCATAAATATGATGTCACTATTCCTACGGTTTCTGATTTTCTTAAGGTCTTTGAAAAATACTTAAAATATAGAAAAATTACAGACCTTAAAATGATCAAAACTATAGCATTGATGAAGAATTTTGATCTTGACGGAAACCAGATTGAGCAGGATGTATTAGGGGCTGTTCACGAAGATATAACCCTTCTTATGGCTCTTCGTGATATTTACTATGATAGACTAGAACCCCTTGAATTAACTTGTCCAGGATGTATAGAGAAGGGAGAAAGGGGGTTAGTGGCAGTGAGTGTAGAAAATCTCATTGTCGACTTTTTTCGAGACCTCTATAACAATTGCCCAATTGATGGATCTAAAATTTTATTTAAATAAGTTCGTAAAAGCTGATAATATAGAGGGATATACACTTAGTACTTTAAATCAGCTTAGAAAGATACATGATGAGTTCTTAGATAGTTCGGAAGGTATAGATCCAGACTTTCCAGGTTTAACCCTCGGAGATCATGGGGGAGGAGAAAAGATTAGTAAAGGAACTAATGCTTATTCTATTTTTGGTGGAGAAGAAAACATACCGAAGGACTATAAGGGAATTACAGGAGACAGATTAATATTAGAAAAATGAAAATAAAGAGAAAAGATAAGGAAGAAGGATCTGAGAAAAGAGATCTGACTAAGAAAGTAGGAATAGCTAGTTCTTCTATTGTAGGAAGTGGTATAGGTGCTTTATCGGGGTATGGTTTATCAAGAATAGGAGAAGAAAAGAGAAAAAAGAAAATTGCTGATGAACATTACCAAACAAATAAAAATATTTCTAAAAGATTATTAGAGAAAAGAGGGTTGTCTAAAGAAGAAATAGAAGGATATTTAAAAAGCACTGAGCAAAGATTAAAAATGGAGGCAAGGAGAAAAGCTGATGAAGTAAAAACCCCCACAGGAAGAAAGCTAGGATTTATAGTTCCGGGAGCTATTATAGGAGCCACAGCCGGAGGAATAGCTTATGATAAAATAACTAAGAAAAAAAGAAGGAGTAGAGATAATGAAAATAATACGACAAAATAATTACTCTTATCATGAAGCTATTTCCAGGTTTATTCATAAAAAGGGAAGAGACTTAAATTCTCTTGAACAAGCTAGGGTTACCGATGCTCTTGAGGGGAAAATAGAACGGAGGAGAAGAAGACAGGCAAGAAGAGCTAAGAATGTTGGAAAAGCTAAGGTTAATATATTAGGGGCCGAAGGAGGTAGTGCTGGGAATGAAAAAGCACTAGAAAATACGGCCCAGAGAATAGCTAATCAGGACACATTTAATAGGCAAGAAGAAGAGATGATAAAGAGACAAACTAAAAAATTAAAGCTATGAAGATACTACGACAAAAAGAGTTTAACTCAAAGTCTCAAAAAAGGCTTAGAGAGAAATTAGAGGTATCAAAACACCTAAATGAGTTTATGGATACCACAGAACTCAAGGATCTATTAAAAGATGAAAGAGTTCAAAGTGATCCCGAATTAGTCAGCAGAATCCAAAAGTTAGAGGATTTTAATAAGCATGTACATGACGAAATAAAAAGAAATCCAAATCGTCAAAAAACAGGAGAGCCATTAGTGGAGGATACTAAAGTTTTTCTAAAGAAAGTTTCTAGATCTGGGGCACCATCTATAGAGGAGTACGAAAGGAGAGGGGAAACAAAAAAAGGGAACAAGAAATAGCAAACAGAACAAATCGTGGAGTTAAGAAAGTAAAGGAAAAGAAAACACCAATATCACCAGAAGCAAGAAATAGTCCCATGATGGTTGGAATAAGAGAATCAGGTTTAAGTGGAAAATCTAAAGAGGAGTTGGGAAGAAGAAAGCAAGAGAGAAAGAAATCTATCTCTGAGTCAAATCCAATTAAATCCAATAAAGCAAGAGAAGGTTTTATAAAGAAAAACTGGAACAAATTAGGGACAGGGGGAAAGATCGCTACTATTGCTATCCCCACAACTGCAGCTGCTATTGGTACTGGAGTAGCTATAAAGAAACACAACGATAAAAAGAAAAAAGAAGAAGAATAAATAAAAAACTACCTTCCCTTGTAAAAAAAAATAGCATACAGGGGGGGGTAGTAAGTTAAATTTTCCCTGTATGTTGAATGATAAATAATGAAAATAGAAAGATTGTACAGTAATTATCAGGAAGAAGAAAGATTATATAGTACTGGTAATGAGGAATTAGACGATTTACTTGAGAAAGCTTTTTGTGAAGGTTATGAATACGCACAAAGAGAATTTGGAAGAACTGGTTTAAATGCACAACAGGCTAAACGATTCTTTTCTCCCACAGGTAATAGAAAGAAATATAAACGAAATATACTTGAGGAGGCGGAGAAAAAAATTGAGGAAAGAAAAGGTTGGTATCCAGAAAAAGTTAAAAAATTACATAGCGGGAATTTAAAAGAGCGAGATGAGGTTTTAAGGAAAGAAGCAAATGAAATAAGAGACCGAGAACGATTTCCAATAATATTTAAAGAGGATATTGATGGTCGTAAGAATATTAAAGGACAACCCCAAAGAGCTCGGTTAATCTCCCGCGATCAAAATATTCCAACTTCTAAAGGTAATGGTCATTGGGATGAACTTTATACTACCTATAAAAGAGAGGGCTTTGATTCATCTAGAAGAAGTCTAAATGAGAGTAGAAAATCTGATTATAAGAGAATAAAAAAAGAATATCCAAATATACCAGTTGCATAAAATAATCAGAGCCGTGAGATTGAAACATAAATCCAGAATTCATGTTTAGTTCTTCGGCTCTAATAATATGCGCGGTTATAATCTCGCAGCATCATAGGTAGGGGATGTAGTATTCGATTACACTGCGAGATCTAAGGAAAAACTGACGATGAGATAAGCCTATTTTCGAGCATATTTATAGGTGAGGAGGAACAAGATTAGCTAACTTAAGTACTCCTCACATTTTTTAAACATGCTGAAATAAAGAATAAGATAAGAATAATAACATATCTCGGGAAGCAGTTAGAAATAAATATGCTCAATATAACTAAATCATTAACAAAAGAAGAATTAACAGAAAAGTACAAGGATAGAGGGGAGCTTACAGTAGAATTTATACTTTTCGCTTATGAACATTATGGGGATTTACTGGATTTCTCTGATACTTATGTGGAAGATCAGAATAAAGAAACAATATTGGATATAGTGGGGTATTGTAGGGTTAAAGTGGTTCCAAGAGTTTTTATGCTACAACCTGGAACTTTCAGCTATAACATACTTGAAAGAGCTATTGATTTCGTAGATAGGTTGAGAGAAAAGAGAAAAGATGTTACAGTATTACCAAAAGAATCGGTATATATCAATAATTGGACTCATATGGTATTTTATTGTAAAAAACACAATAATAAGTATACTAGTAAACCAAATAATATTATACACGGAAAGATTGCATGTAAAGAATGTTACCTAGAGAATAGAAGCAGATCAAAAAGGATAACAACACTAAAGGGTATTCAAAAAAAGCTAAATAAAAAATATGGAGAGAATAGGTTTACTGTATTAATCGAGGAATCACTTGATGATGGCGTATTGTACAAACGAAAAGATACAAATAAGACGATCAAGAAAACAAATATACACCTTCTTTGTTGTGAGTGTCATAATACATTTATTTATCCGATAGACATAATATCTAAATATATATCTGGAAAAATTAAAGGATTACCTTGTAAAAACTGTGAAGAGCAGATAAATAATGAAAGAAGGCTACAACACTATATCAATAAATTTACTATTCTCAATCAAGAGGAAAAAAGGTATTTAGACTTCGATTTCTCTGAAGCTTATTTAAAATCTGTAATAGTTGGAAAATATCCAACTGCAAAGATTTTTAATATAAAGTGTAATAAGTGTGGAGAACACTTTGATATGTTATATGGAAGTCTCCTAAAGGCAGTAAGTTGTCCACATTGTATAAAGTCAAGTGGAGAACTTATTATTGAAAGTTGGCTTAGAGAGAATAATATTCGATTTAAAAGTCAATTTAGGCTATTGAATGATTCAGTAGTAAATCTAGGACACCCAAGAGGATTACTAATAGATTTTGTAGTAGAGATCGAATCAAAAAGTTATTGGATTGAGTATCATGGAGAACAACATTATGTCTACAGTACTTATTTCAAAAATGATCTTGAAGATTTTTATTCACAACTAAGAAGAGATGAGTTTATAAAACTATACTGTGAGAATAATGGTATTGAATTTCTTGAACTACCTTGGACACTTAAGTCAACAGAAATAACAGCCATATTAGAGGATACCTTAATAAATAATACTCCACATCCATATGAATTTCCAAATATCAAACTAGTCCGTAAAAAAGAATTTCCTGATACTGGACTACATAGAAGTGAATTCTTAAAACAAAATAATATATGAAAGAAAATAAAAACAATATAAATATAGGTGATGATCCTACACTATCTTTACCGTCCATACCAGAAACCATAGTAGAGGAGGAATATAATAAACTTTCCAATGAAGAAAAAATATTAATTGGATGTAAGCTTTTGGGCATGGATCATAAACCAACAACTATCCGGAGATTCTTATGTGATGATTATTTTCTTGGGAGTGAGTTAATTTTTAATCATGGAAAAGCTGTATTTGCTCCTTGGTATGATAAGCTAGAAGAAATATTTCCGAATTCAATAAAAACTAATTATCCCTTTATTTCCTTTTCGGGGTGTGTAGGCAGCGGCAAAAGTTCCATATCGAAAGTAATTGGTTTATATCATCTTCATAGATTAGATTGTTGTTCTAATGTGTATACAAGTCTTGGAATGGCTGGTGGTGTAAAACTTGCGTTTGGTTTTTTCCATGCAAACTTCGAGACTGCTAAAAGGGACTTCAAAAATTATTATGACTTCATTTTTGATACTAGTCCTTATTTTAAGAACCAATATCATAAACCACCCATACGTATAATACCTTCCGGACCAGTATCAGTGGGTGCAGTATTAGGAACACAGCTGGTATTCTCAACTATCTCGGAATGTGGATTTTGGAGACCGCAAGATGGCGTAAATAAAGTTTCTGAAGTCATTACTCGTTATAATTCTCGATTTGCTGATAAGAGATATACTTTCGGCGGAGTAATTTGTGATAGCTCGGCGAAAGATGCTTCTGATGCTGCTCCGAAAAAGTTTGAAGAATTAGTTGATCCGAAAGATCTTATAAAAGTAAAGTGGAGGCAGTGGGATATACGTCCTAATTTATGGAACTATGATGTAGATAAAAGAACGTTCAGATTCTACAAGGGCGACTCGATACAGGGGCCTAGGGTTGTATTAGATGATGAAGATTTGTCAGTTTCTGGATTAGACCCTGACCGGATTATTAATGTTCCCATAGCTGCTAAATTTCAATTTCTTGCAGATCCTATAAGAAACCTAAGAGACTTGGCAGGAGAGGGATATACTGGATCGGAAAGTTTTTTTAATGGAGATCTCAGTCATCTTTTAGCATGTAGTAAATTAAAGAACTACGCGGATGAAGAAATTATAGTAGATTTTTTTGACAATTCGGATAGTATATATTCACACGTAGAATCAATGATATATAGAATTCCACGAGGAACTTCATTATATGTACACTACGATATTGGACTAAAGAAAGATAAAACTGGTATTGCTCTTTGTTATTATGATGGAGAAAAAGAAGTAAGTCCTGGTTATACTCTTCCTAAGTTTAAGATACCCCTCGCTTTTGTAGTCTCTAGGAAGAAAGGACAGGCTACCTCATTAGACCATCTTTATCAATTCCTAAGAGATCTAGTAAAGAATGGTTATATAGTAGAATTTAGTGCTGACTCTTTTGCTAGTGCTGGTATAATTCAGTCCTGTGAGAGAGATGGAATTCCTTATAAACCTCTTTCTGTAGATAAAACGATGGAGGCTTATAATATGCTAAAAAATGTTGTAAATACGGAACGCTTAGAAATTCCTTACATAAACATATTCTTAAGAGAGTGTAGTGAACTGCAAATAACTTACAATGGAAAAAATGCAGAACATTGTAAAGTAGATCACCCTCTCGTATCTAAATGTACTGAATTTGACTACGAAGGAAAAGGTGGGGATAATCCGGGGTCAAAAGATTTAGCAGACAGTGTAGCGGGAGCATTATATAATTGCTACTTACATTACGCACAATATCAAGAACTAGGAATGAATGGTGGAGTAAGCAAAACTATTCAATCATTCTCTTCTCAAACATCATCCGCCCTAGAAGAAACCCAAAAAGTATTCCAGGGTATGTTAAATAATCTGTTCTAAGCGTGGGAATATTTGGTGCAGAGTTTTAGTCTTAGAACCATAACCCAAGACTAGATTTTTGCACCATCCTCACCACGCCCCCCAAAACACCATTCTTTCCTTATAAATGTAATAAATATTTACATTATGAGTAAAAAGAATAAAAATTTTAGAAAGAAAAACAATGACACCAAGAAAAAACAAGAGCTTGGTATAAAAGTTGGTGATTGGTTTGAAATCCCTCAGATTCGTAAAAAATCTAATGGTAAAGTGAGGAGATTTCTTAGGGTTGAATATGTCACTAATCTAGAAATAGGGTTTAAAGAAGTGAACGTAGAACCAACAAATCCAGACGAAGATCACACAATAGAGGTTGAGGAAAGACCTTGGTTGATAAAGTATTTTCACAAAAATGCTGATAGAACCTTCTTTTGGGAAACAGAACAAGATGGTCGTCTAGATTTTGAAAGAAGAGATATAGATGTAGTAAGAAAAGAAGTAACTTATTGCCTTAATTTAGAAGTTGAGGACGAATTACGATATCTTAACTTACTAGAGACAAAACCAGAAGAAAAACTGAAGAAAAGTAATTATCTAAAGTATGTTAAGAATAATGAGGTATATTATCTTAATTCCCCCAAGTATGAGACAAAGAAAATACTTGAACAAGAAAAATTCTGTGTAATAGCCAGTGGAATTACAATTATCAATAACCGAATTAATCATCACTCTTGTAATGGTGATGAGTTAAATCTCATTCGATTAATGTTCGATAAAGAAGAGGAATTTTTCAATAAAGTCACAGAAATAGATGAATATGAGTATCATACTTTATGGCATGATTTGATATAAAACAAACAAAAAAGGAATGATTAAGTATAAAAGCTTAGTCATTCTTTTCTTTAAATATAATATAACATGAAAATACTAAGAACAAAAAATTATTCTCTTAAAGATACCCTAAAGACAATGTTTAGGGGTGCTGTAAAAGAATTAGGAAAGGAATATAAGGATGAGATTGGTGGTGAGACTATTTTCGGAATTTTACCAATCGACCGTTTTGTAGATAAAAGTAGATTCCTAGGAAAGAATTGTACATTTAAGGTTAAGTCTGAAAATTTTGAGGTGGAAGGAAATGCAGACCCTCGAAGTAGTATATTTTGGGATCTTGACTATGAACTTGAACCTACTGAATCTTGTCCTAGAGAGTGGAAATCTTTCTTAATTACTGGTACTTGTAAGGATAAAGAAACAATGGATGCCAGTATTATTTGTAAGGATGGAAAAGTTTTAACGGGAAGGATAATGATAGAACTCCGATAGCCTTATAAATAGTATGAAAAATAATTATATTCCGGTTGATATTGGAAATTATTTTATAGTTAATGGGGAGTTTATTGAAAAAACTTTATATCCAGAAGAAAAAAAAAGAAAAACCTATGATTCCAACTAGTGATTTTTTACTAAGTGAAAAAGTAATCTCTGAGTTTGTCAGTGGGAGATTTTTTAGATGTATAAAACCATTCCTATCTTGGTTAAAAAAAGGAGAAACGTATTGGTTTGAGTACCATAATGACTATAAGTTTGAGATTAGAAGCGATAATGAGTTAGGAAGAAAGTTTGAAATGACAGCCTATCAACTCCTAACGTGTTTTGTTCCTATAGAGTGTGAGACTAATATGAACTATACTATGAGATATTTTCATAAGTTAGGTCAGTTAGGTGTTCATGGATCAAATATATATGATATAATAAAATTTTATGACGAATACAATAAACCTAACCAATAAAAATTAAAAAAGGAGGAGTTAAGGTTAGTGTTTATTTCCCATGTATATTCCTATCCTCGGAGTATGTATCTGTTAATTCAGAACATGGGAGCAAATAATAAAATACAAAGTTATGGGAAAAACACAAGATTTATTGAAGAAAAAATTATTGGAATTAAATATATTAAGATGCGAAATTAGAGAATTAGAAGAAAAACTTGGTCAATTTAAAAACCCAATTCCTCCCGATATAGTTGGTAAAGTAGTAAAGTTTGAGGGAGATTCAAGTTTACTACACACAACTACTTACATAAGAATAACCGATTTTATATATGAGGAACTTAATTTTTCTCACTATTCTGGTATTTGTATAAAAATATCAAAAGAGAAAAGAGATGGAAACGAACAAATTTCGATTAATCCTAATTATACCCTTACAATAGACTGGGAAAATTGGGAGGATGGTTTATATAGTATTGTATCAAGACAGGAATTTGATGAACTCCTAGAAGATTGGTTGGAAAGAAATGCAGATATTTTAAACCGAGAATAAATTATGAAACCTAAAGAAGTAGTAGTTGGTGATACTATTCTTATTACAGGGGAAGATAGGGATAAACTTCCTTATAGACTCATTTTTACGGTATCACAGATAGAACTAGATAACACCCGTACCGTATTTTCTGGTATAGGAATGTATTTTATAAGATCAGGGAGAATAAACGTTGAGAATATAGATTGGTATTCAATACTGTATAAAAACGAAAAAACGGTTAATATAGAAAAAGTAAGCAGCGATAGAGTTAAAACCGAACTTCTTTCAGTTGTAGGAGAATTATGGAAAAATGCCGATATATAATAGATAATCAAGATGTTTTATTGTCAGATCTTTTCAATGACTTAATAAATACAGATCAAACTTTCATAAAAATAAGGTTCAAACTTAAAAATGAAATAAATAAGGATGACTTTTTAGAACAACTTGAGAGAGAGTTGATTCAGAAGTTTGAGGAAAATGAAGACTTTACATTAGATATACAGGAGGATAAGGACTCTTATATATTAATGATGAGTAAAAAAATTTATGAATGAAATAGAAGACTTTGGTTTTCTATTTTATTTTATTTAAGATTTATTGATTATGATAGTATTACGAAAGGGGATCACTTTAGAAGAATATCAACAGAAAGAGTTTGGTATTGTAAGTGATTCTGTAAATAAGCTAAGAGAAAAACTTGCAAATAAACTAACAAAATCGATTGAGGGGAATATAATCGCGAGAGAATATAATATAGGAAATTTGAAAAACGAAGGGATAATAAAACTCCCAAGTAGTAAAGCCGTTAGAACAAATGTATATAAAGAGGCTCAAAAAAGAGGGGCTAGAATTTCCCGCCTAGATATTAAAACTAGCAAAAAACCACAGTTTCCACAAGTTATGACAAATGAGGTGGCAAATAAATTTTCAAACGCAGAAGATATAACTGAAAAGTTTAAAAATAAGCGAAGGAGAGTTAATGGCCTAAGACGATCGACAGAGAGGGGAAAGATGAAGTATCAGATAATAATTCCACCAAGATTACAGGGAATTGACCAAATCTCACATGAAATTGGCCATGTTTCTAATGACCAAAGTAAAAATCTCATAATAAAGTTAATACACAAAAAAGCCGGGGAATCAATACCAGTCTCTAATGAAAACTATGGAATGGTTAAAAGTTTGATGGGAACACATAGGAGGTCTGGAATAAAGAGTGTAATACAGGACATTATAAATGAAGGTAGTATTATAGCTGAGGAAGGGAGAGCGTCTAAGCAAGGATTAAGGGTATTGAGAAAATCAGGTGCTACTAAAAAAGACATAGAAACTGCCAAGAAAAATTATAAACTAGCTCTGGATTCTTACAAAAATAAAGGATTAGCTAACATAAAAACTACAATAAGGAATACGATCCAACCAAAAAACTAACAAAATCGATATGGAAAATAACAAGATAATTATACTAAAGCACCCCATAGAGATCCTTCCTTTATTTTCGTTTATAGATACTTCCTGCGAGGACTTTATGATAATGTTATTGATTCCGAAGGCCTATAAAATACCAGAGGATCTTAATAAGGTAGGAAGAGTTGTTGACTCTACCGTATTAGATGACAAATGGACAGAACTAGATGAGGAGATTGAGGTAAAGGATATAGACATAACCAGGTATACTCTATATAAGCTGTATGGATATTTTACGATACTCTCCAGAATATCATCAATAGAAGAATCCATAATATATGAGTATGTAGATAGAATAATAGCCTATAACAAAGAATATGGAGAGGTAGTGATAGTAAGAAAACCCATTCGACATCCCTCTGATTACCCTCCCTCCGTTGATATTAGTAGTTGTTATCAAATAGCACTAATGATCCCAAAAGAATATAAGCTGCCACAAGACATAGAATCAAAAGGAAAATTTGTAGAGAAAATTAAAGCATGTCGGTGGAGAGATATAGATGGAGTGGGATTATACATGGATATAACAGGGTTTAACATTTTCTTATTCACTTACCCCTTTCTGATACTAAATGAGGAGACTAGTGATAAAAAAATGTTATATAAGTATGTAGATGAAATAATAGCTTATAATAAACAAAACTATGAAACCAGATTACAAAGTATCTAACACTTGTATTCTTATTTATAATTCCTACCTAACACCTAAAAAAGAATACAGGCCGACATTAGAGGAGATTAAAGAAGACTACCCGGATAAAGATATTGTAAAAAATAGAAGTATTACCGGGATGTGCTTAGAGTGGGCTGTTCATAGCTTTTTATACAACGTCCTTAAGTATGAAGAGAAAAGAACGAAAGACACAGATCTAGAGTGGCCAAGGAGTACAAAAGATAAAATACTATATTCTATTCTTGGTATTTTAGTATGGCCATGGTTAAAATAAAAGAAAGGATTAAACATGAAAGTAAAAAGAAAACTTTATTCCGATATTCCCATGACTTTTGAGGTTAAGGAAATAGGAGAAGATAATGAAGGTAAGTTTGCTATAATATCCGCAAAAAATGACATAACCGGAGAAATTATAGAGAAGAAAATGTATGAAAATAAATCCTATGATTCCGAAAAGGATTTTAGTGATTCCGCCGAAGAAATAGGTGCTGGTGTTGCCGCCGGAGGAACTACTTATATATCCAAGAGAAAGAAAAGAAACAAGTCGGAGGAAAACTAATTAATTTCCTTATATATGTAATTAATGAACATATATAATATGACACCAGAAGAAATTTATAGTGAACTTTGTAAAAACAAAGGAATTTCTGAATTAGAAAAAAGATCAGGAGTTTGGTATATAGAAAACACTATAGATGAGTACAGATCTAAACCAACCTCTTATTATCCAACATTGAAAGAAGCAATAGAGGGACTTAAAGAAAGTTCAGATTGGTTCTGCAGTAAGGGAACTGGTACTATATACTATGTTGGATTTGGTATTAATTCCCCTAAAATTGCTGTATATAAAGGGGGTTGGGATAATGAATTTGGAGAAATCCTAATAAAAAAAATGATAGAGAGATAGAAATGTCTTTCTATTTATTTTCATTAATCTTAAATAAACATGATTATACTAAGAAATAAACAGAAACAATTCTCTAAGAAGGATGACAGAGAAATTGTAGATAAAGAAACAGCCGAACGTGGAAGAAAAGAAGGCGTCATCCAGAGAAAACCTAATGGAAAATGGAGTATAATTTCCTATAAAGCTAATCCCCCTAGATGGTGGACCTGTGAAGAAGATTCTAAAGAAAAGTGTGAGGAAATATTAGCTGCCTACCATGCTAACAAACACTAAACATTATGAAAATATTACGACAACAACAAATAGAGCTTAAGGATTTTGATCAGGAGGATATACATAAATTCTATTTATATGCGGGAAAAGATATGTATGATAAATATGAAACACGATCAACTTCGAATAGGTTAAATACTATAAAAAGGGGATCATTTAAGGTTTCTGATATCCCTAAAGAAGAAGTAGAAATTAATTTTCCGGCTAATAATAGAACTTATAAATCCGGATCTCTTATATCTGTTTGGGATCATAAAACTGAACTGGATAGAATGCTTGATATTCCCCTTCATATAAATGATGGAATAATAACTTTCCCGGAGGGTAGTATATATAGACCACTCGCCTCTATTCTCCCTAAATATCATAAGAAGGATTGTGGATGGGAATATATCTTCATTAGAATAGGTGATTATCCCCCAAAACCTATAATTACAGTCCCCCTAAAAAAAGAGGGTTGGGTTAGTTTATATAAAGCCTTCCTCGAGTTCCTGGTTTTCTTACGTTTATTTTATGGTTCCGAGTTTAGAATTATCCTAGATCCAGAGAAAAAACCCGCCGCATATCAAAAACAATTTTCTTCGGTTGTTGCTACTCTAGTCCCCTCGGTTATAAACTTAGGGCTTTCGGGGCTTTCAACTATTATATCTTCCTCTTTATCAATGAGAATAACCTCTTCACGTCAGGGGAGTAGTTTTAATGAAGTAGCTTATAAGAAAATTACGGACTATGCTAAAAAGAATTACTCTGATCTAATTATTGTGAATTTAGGAACTGGATCTTTTTATACTAACCCTAAACGATGGACCAAAGAACAACTAAATCAAATTAAAAAATATGGAGATCAGGATAGAAAACGTACAATTCTAGACTGGATTCTTTGGGCACATAAAAATAATAAACACATCATTTGTTATTCAGAACTTGATAATCCTGTAGCTTTAGCTCATGAAATCGGACACTACTTAATTGAAAAGGAGGGAGGATCTAAAACTTGGTTACAGGCTAATAAACAGAAATTAGTCTTTACTCCTTCTTTTGTTAAGTTTGTAGCCTTCTGTTGTGGAATTGCTGGAAATATTGGAGAATTAATAGGTATAGTCTCTAATCTTCTTCTCTCATCTCCTACTTTATATATTGAATTCTTAGCTTCATATAAGGGAGTTCAGTTGTTAAAAGAATGCGGACTAAGTGAAAAAGATATAGAACAGGCTAAAGAAACATTTAAAGCTGCTTGGGGAACTTATATGTGCGGTACTGTTAGAAAAGGAAGATTTGCAACTTATGGAAAGATATTAGGAGGAATCTTAGGGACTGTAAAAATAGAGGAGTAACTATGAAAATAAAGAGAAAGAAAGATAAGGAGAAAGAGAAAAACAATAACCAATTCATAGATGGAATGAAAAAGGTTGGTGAAGGGTATAAAAAGATAGTAGGAGATAGTCTTAGTGGTCTCATAGGAAAATAAAAGAAAGGATTATTAATGTATAATACTATAAAACAAGGAAGTAAAGGAGAGGATATTAAAAGATTATGTAATCTTCTTGGGATAAAAGAGCGTAATCTATTCGATGACGACTTAGTTAATTCGGTAAAGGGATATCAAAAGAGTCATAACCTAGGAGCAGATGGTATAGTTGGATTTAATACTTGGACCTCTTTACTTACGGAGAAAAAACTTAGGGATCAAAAAGTAGAGGAAGAAGACTATAATATTTATGCTGGAATGTTAGATATAGAGCCAGAAGTATTAAAAGCCGTAGTTAAAGTGGAAACAGGTGGTAAAAGTGGATTCTTGGCTTCTGGAAAATGTTCTATCCTTTTCGAAGCTCAATATATGTATAACCTTCTTAAAGCCTCAGGAAGGAATGACTTACAAGCACTATTAAATAAATACCCAGGAATAATATCAAAAACTTGGAATAAAAGTCTATACAAAGGTGGAGAAAGAGAATGGAATCGTCTTGAAGTTGCCAGAACTATAGATAAAGAAATTGCTGATAAAAGTGCTTCCTGGGGTATGTTTCAAATTATGGGGGCTAATTATAGTAAATGTGGCTGTAATAGTATCCAAGAGTTTGTAAGTCTGATGTGTCGGAGTGAGTATGATCAATTTATACTAGGTATTAAGTATATAAAAAATACTGGACTAATACCATACCTTAAGAATAAGAGTTGGGAAACGTTTGCTAAAAAATATAATGGTCCAGGATATAAAGAGAACAATTACGACACTAAATTAAAAAATGCCTATTATCAATATAGAAATGAAAGTGTTAAGAGAAAATAAGAAATAATAAATAAGCAGGGGATAAATAACTAGTTCCTTGCTTTTTTCTCGTTTCCTTATATATGTTATGATAGAAAAAAAGGTTATTTTGATTCCGGATATACACGGAAAGAGTTTCTGGAAAAATGCATTAGAGTTTATCAAATCAGATTTTCCTGTTATATTTTTAGGAGATTATACAGATCCTTATATTTCTGATAATATAAGTCATCTTGAAGCTTTAAAGAACTTTAAGGAAATCTTAGAAACAACAAAAAACAGAAAGAATGTTGAATTACTTGTTGGAAATCATGATATAGCTTACATTTTTCCAGATGATATAAGAAATAGAAATAGAACCGATTTTAATAACTTTCCATTATTACAAAAACTCTATCAAAGTAATATAGATAGATTTAAATTAGCTATACAAAAAGAAGGTTATATAATTTCTCATGCAGGAATTAATAAGGGATGGTTGGATTTTTCGAAAATTACTACTCAAGACTTAATAAATATTCCACTATCACAAATACTAAAGAAAGTAATAGATAATTTAGAGGTTCTTAGTTACTACAGGGATGAAGATTGGGGAAGTGATTTTGGTTCTATTGTTTGGGCCGATATATTAGAATTTAAAGATAAGACAAATAATATTAAAGCCAATCAAATTGTTGGTCACAGTAAGAGACCAAATCCAATTAGAATAGGGGATGTTGTAGATATAGACTGTGATAGATGTTTTTATATTGATGGAGAGGGAGATATAAGAGATTTAATTAGTAATGAGGTCGTATTATGAGTAAATATTATGAAATCATAAAATCTAATACACAAGTTTTAAGTTCGTATGAGTTATTGCATATAATAAACGATCTCCATATCCCAGATCTAATAACAACTTACGAAAAAGAACTAAACGAACTAGCAAGACAATACCCAAACCTAAGTAATTTATATATCTATAAAGTAGCAGAGAAGAGTATAGAAAGTACTAAAAATCTAAAATCCAAAATTGATTTCATGCCGGGTGATGTTAGGATGATTATTTATAAAATAGGAAATCTAATATACGATTCCAATCTCTTTTATTGTGATTATCATTATTTTGGTAATGACTATCCTATTTCAAAAACAAGGGGAACATTACCACCGGCAATAGTAAGTGTTTTGTTTAATATTTATGGGGTTAATAATTTATTGGATCTTTTAAATGCAATGCGAGATATGAAAGATGATTCAGAATTAGTAGGTAACATAATAAGAGATTTAATATTTTCAAGCCCTATTTTTGGAATACGTCAATATTTTCCTATTAAGAAAAAACTAAAAATACATAAATTTATAGCATATAGAGAAACTATAAATGAAGATATTTTATCTAAACCAGATCTTAAGATAATACTAAAAAGTACCACCGATAAAAGAGTGTTTATTAATACTATTATTGATTGTAATAATTGGAGTATATGTTTTGGAGAGGATCATTTAAGGAATACAATAAGACATTTTGAAGATATTATAAGACTAAGGCTATTAAGAGAAGCAGGAACTAATCTACATAAGAGTTTACTAAAAAAAATGATCCTAGAAGAAAAAAGAAATCAACTAAAAACCTTAAAAATAAAAGAAAAATATAAAAAGTTGATATATAAAAATGCTGGATTATTATAAGATACTAAAAGATAGTAGAAAACTTGGATTTGAACCCAATTATAATTATCGAAATCCTGATATACGTATTAACCAACAAAATACTAGAATAGAAACAGAGGGTGACTTTGTAAGATCATTTATACTTAGTATCGTTAGGGATTATTTTTATGAAAACCTAACGATAACCTATATACCCCCTAAAATGAATGTGGGAACTCATTTATATTCAATAAATAATATAGAATTTATCAAACTCGAGATTGAATCTACAGATGGAAGACCAAAAAATATCTTTGATCCATTTAGAGGAACGTTGGGAATAGCGATAATGGAAGTATTAAAGGAACAGTATAAAGTAGAAGACTTGACTACACTTATTAATGTAATTGATCCAAAAACACCTCTAAATAATATAATAGATATAACAACAGAACTCTTAAGTAATAATCATTACTATGGATTCTTTGGACCAATTAGTATGTGGATTAATCCTCTAAAACTAAAAAAAGATATAAAAATTCATGAATTTAAATTAGAGGACATAAATATTGACAAAATTATCAAACGATCTTTGTGTACTGACGGTAGAGTTGAAATATTAGTTGATGAAAGTGATCCCTATCTATATTTACAAAGTATTACTAATAAGAAAGTAAGGATACCTATTACTGATTTAAGACTTCCTTGGATAATATCATTAAATAAAGAACATTTAATAGAAAGTCTTGATAATCTGTATTTAAGATATACTATAGTTGTAAAAAATTCCCGTAATATAAAGGAAAAAGAAATAGAAAAATTAGAATCAGAAATAAGATTATTAGAAAACAACGTAGAACAAGTTTTTGACCATCTAAATAACTTTCAAGAATATAAAAAAACATTATGGAGAAATTATTAGAATTGAGTGATATTGCACTTATACCAGCAGCAATAACTAGTAATAATAGTAAGGATAATTTTGATTTTGGTGTTGTAGACCCTGCTGATGGATCTATATCATTGCCAATATTTACATCTCCAGTAGACTCTATTATAAATATGTCTAATTGGAAAACTTGGGAAAAAGCGGGAATAAAACCAATCCTTCCAAGAACTATTCCCATTGCTCCAAGATTAGAAGGTTGTCAGTATATGTTTGCTGCCTTCTCTCTGAAAGAAGTAGAGGAGAATTTTTTAGCGCGAGGAAAAAGACAATCACAATATCAGTTTCATATCTGTATTGATGCTGGGAATGGACATGATGTAGGAATTCTTCAAACCTCACTGAAATTAAGACAACTGTACGAGGGTCAGGTTAATATTATGGCTGGAAATATTGGAAATGCAAAAATTTATCCGGATTATTGTAAAGCTAATATTGATTATGTAAGAGTAGGAATGTCTGGGGGAAGCTTATGTATTACTCAAGATAAATACGGTTTTCAAATCCCCCTAGCTTCTTTGCTCCTAGATATTGTAGGCCTTAGAAATACGGCATGTATAGGATTTAAACAAACAAAAGTAATAGCCGACGGAGGAATTTATACTCCTGCCGAAATACTTAAGGCCTTAGCTATAGGAGCAGATTATGTAATGTGTGGAAGAGCGTTTGTAAAAATATTAGAAGCTGCAGGAACCATCTATAGAAAAATAAAAACCCCAGAAGGAGGAGAGGTATTAGAATCAGTATCCCCAGATATAATTAATACTGGAACATTAAAAGAGTTACGGCTAAAAAGATATTATATGGGAAACACAACTGCAGAAGCCGGGGAAAAAAGAGGAGGAAAACCTAGATTCGTTGATGCAAAATCAGAATGGGTAGAAATCAATAATACACTCGAATCCTGGTTAGAAACACTATATGACGTTTTTAATTATGGATTTATGATGTCCGGAAGTAAAAATTGGATAGAATTTAAAAACAATATAAGATTTGGAAGAATTGACTGATATGAAAAAATATATCAAACTAGCAGTAATATTGATCTTCGCTAATTTACTACTATCATGTTCTAAAATCTACCATATAGAAGTTGTAGATAATAATGGATATTTAATGGATTATTGGGGAAGTGTCTGCGAGTATGAAATCAAAGACTCAACACTCTCAATAAATGATGGGATGTTTAGGTATAAATTAAAACCAGGAGAAAATGTAGTTGTGAAATATGATAATTCTTTTGGATTTTGATGGAACTTGTACTTGGCAACTTTCGGAACCTGGCTATGCCCTTGAGGATCCACCAAGAGTCTATGAAGTATTAAATAAATTAATTAGGAATGGACACAAACTTATTCTATGGACATCTAGAAATGATTCCTTAGATAATCCATATAATTACTATGATATCGGAGAACCTAGAGAAGAAACATCATTAAACGAAGCTATTCGATGGTTTAAAGAGAGAAATATTTTATTATCAGGTATTAATGGATACTATGGAGAAGAACAAATCATAGGAACGTCTCGAAAACTATATGGGGACTTACTTATAGACGATATGAGTATTGGGATCCCTCGAATAGAAGGTGAAATAGATTATGTAAGATACTACGATGGGGAAATAGTTAGAAATTACTATACCTATTGTGTAGATTGGATAAGACTTGAAGAAATGTTAATGGATAGGAGAATATTATGAAGATAACTAAAGATTATTTATTCTTTTGGGGAGGAATTTTAAGTAATTGGGCTGAGGTTCCTGGAGGTATTATTTATAATACATTGAAATTTAATACCTCTGAACACCTCTTTATGTGGTTGAAAGCATATTACTTTGGAGATCTGATAGCAATGAAGAAAATAAAGAATGCAAAAACTCCAAGAGAAGCAAAGCAACTCGGAAGAAAAGTAACAGGATTTAATGAAGAAGAGTGGGAAATGGTTAGAGAAGGTATAATGTTAATTGCTATAAGATGTAAAGCAGAGTCTTGGCCTGAATTTAAAAACCTACTCATAAATACTCCACAGACATTCGTAGAAGCTAGCCCATATGACAGGATCTGGGGTATAGGACTTAGTGAAAATAGTCCTGGAATTGAAGATCCAAAAAACTGGGCTGGGGAGAATTTGTTGGGAAAGTGTTTATGTAAGGTTAGAGAGGAATTAAAAAATGTCGGATAAAACAACAGCAAAACTTAATACTTGGATAGATGACATAAAAAATCCCTGTCCAGCCCAATGCTATTATTACTTTAAAAACTCTGAAGATTACTATTGCATATATTTACGTTGGAGACATAATGATCCCTGGAGTGCATCTTTAATAAAATTTAAAGACAAAACACTAGATTGGGATGAGTGTACTTGGTTTGATGTAGATGTAAAAGAATATAAATTTGAGGAACTCAGTAAACTAAAAAGAACTACTAGAAGAAAAGTAAAAGAACTATTAAAATATGAAATCAAAATTATTGAAGAAGCTTAGGTGGGATGCTAAAAATAGTATAGTTCTATATAGAAATAGATTAAAATCAAACTATGAGATCGTAGAGCTATTTACTAGGAATGATTATATAGTCGAATTCGAAATAATAAAAACTGTAGAAAATAAAGAAGAAGCTTATAGGCAACTAATTGAAGAGCGCCGAAAGTTTATTTTAAAAAAATTAGGAAATAAAAGAATACTTAAATAAACTCTATTATATTAAAGATGACATATTACGATATCATTAAAATTAAACAAACTCAAGTACCACAAATTGAGGATATTATTCTTGAGAATAATAAAAAATTATTAACCACATCATCATTCCAAGATACTATAATAGGCCTCATATTGGGTGGGATACTTTCAGATACTATATACCTAAAAAAAATCAAATCTATATATAGTTGTGTTGCATATAAGAT
>Ga0247611_10003309_pt1 | contig 24086 bp, 24 predicted proteins | sample 177DNAGHGhighgp2_FD_192422 | JGI IMG/M metagenome (GOLD analysis project Ga0247611, IMG submission 192422) | Sheep rumen microbial communities from Palmerston North, Manawatu-Wanganui, New Zealand - 1770 DNA GHGhigh gp2 | ecosystem: Host-associated > Mammals > Digestive system > Stomach > Rumen... | reverse complement strand
ATTTCCCAAGGGACGCATTTTCGAGGACATCTACACCTTGCCGCGCCTGCTGAAACAGGCAACACATGTGTTGACAACATCCGCTGGCTATTACCACTATACAGAGAATCCGGCAGGCATCACGGCAACAGCCGACGGAAAGGGCTTGCAGCAGTTGCTTGAAGCGCATCTCGTCAGCGGAATGCCCATGGACGATACCTATTATATGTATCTGGTGAATATCCAGATGGACGTTCAAAATATGACTGGACTGCCAGTGATGATTCCCCCAAAGAAAGTAAACATCTCTGGGCTGTCACTTAAGAATATGCTTAAGGGAATTACACTTAACGTATTAGGAATAAATAATTTATGCAGAATAAACAAACTTATACACCGCTTCAAGAAACCAAGCCGCTGGTGACCTTTATCATCACCTACTACAACCTGTCGGTTGCCATGCTGACGGAATGTATTGAGAGCTTGCTGGCACTCTCGCTGAAACCGACGGAGCGCGAGATCATTGTCATTGACGATGGTTCTGACGTGAGTCCTGTCAACGACCTGAGCCGCTACGGCAGCGACATTATCTATATACGGCAGCACAATCAGGGACTGAGTCAAGCGCGCAATGCCGGACTGCGCATTGCCACGGGCGACTACATACAGTTTGTCGATGCCGATGACTACCTGCTGCGCGAGCCCTACGAGCATTGTCTGAACATCGCCCGCCATCAACATCCTGACATGGTGCTGTTCGATTTTACACATGACGAGAACAATGATGCAGCAGTCTTCAGTACCAACGATGTACTTAGTGGTGCTGAGTTCATGAGCCACCAAAACCTTCACGCTGCAGCATGTGTTTATCTGTTTCGTAAGACAATACTTGGCGAACTACGTTTCACACCAGGAATCTATCATGAGGACGAGGAGTTTACGCCCCAGCTGATGTTGCGGGCAGACACGCTTTATTCTACGGATGCACAGGCCTATTTCTACAGGCGGCGTTCGCAGTCCATTACGTCAGATGCCAACGTGCGTAATACCATCAAACGACTTGTTGACAAGCGGCGCGTTATCAGTCGGCTGGCACTAATGGCCGACACCATGCCAATGACGGAGCGCGTGGCCATGAACAGGCGGGTGGCTCAGTTAACGATGGACTATATCTATAATGTGATTGTACAGACACGTTCGCGCCACTATCTGGACCGCAAGCTTGACTCCCTGCGCCGCGAAGGACTGTTTCCGCTGCCTGACCGCGATTATACGACCAAGTACAAATGGTTCCGCCGCATGACCAGCAACAGCCTCGGGCTGTCCATCCTCATGCAGGCACTGCCACTGATGAGTAAAGAACGATGAAGATATTACTTCTTGGTGAATACAGCAATGTACATTGGACGCTGGCCGAGGGTCTGCGCAAGTTGGGACATGATGTTACAGTAGCCAGCAATGGTGACTTCTGGAAAGATTATCCACGCGACATTGACCTTGCACGGAAGCCTGGCAAATGGGGAGGTATCAAACTGATGACCAAAATAGCAGCGTGTCTGCCTCGATTACGCGGTTACGATGTGGTGCAGCTCATCAACCCAATATTCATGGAACTGCGGGCAGAACGGCTTTTCCCGATTTACCGCTATCTGCGACGCCACAACCGAAAGGTGGTGCTGGGTGCCATGGGCATGGATTGGTACTGGGTTCATACATGTATTCATGAAAAGCCCCTGCGCTATAGCGACTTCAACATCGGTGACCAGGTACGCAACGATGCGCCTGCGCAAAAGGAAAAGGCCGACTGGCTCGGAACGGCTAAGGAAAGGCTCAACAAGCTGATTGCTGATGACTGCGATGCCATTGTGACGGGGCTTTATGAATATGACGTGTGCTATCGTCCCCACTTTCCAGACAAGACTCATTTCATCCCCTATCCTATCGTCATGCCGACACTTACCCCACAGCAACCGACACACAGCGACCCAAAGCTAAAGCTTTTTATCGGCATCAGTCGCGGACGCAGTGCCTACAAGGGCACAGACATCATGTTGAGAGCAGCGGAGGATTTGCAGAGGAACTACCCTGAACGCGTAGAGTTGCTCAAGGCAGAAGGCGTGCCCTATGCCATCTATGAGCAGATGATGAACGGCAGCGACGCCATTCTAGACCAACTGTATAGCTATACACCATCTATGAACCCCTTGCTGGCGATGTCGAAGGGTATCATCTGTGTTGGCGGCGGTGAACCTGAGAACTACGAGATACTTGATGAAACAGAGCTGCATCCTATCATCAACGTTGAGCCGACCTATGAAAGCGTCTATGCACAGCTGGAGCAGTTGGTGCTCCATCAGGAACGTATTCCTGAACTGAAACGACAGAGCGTAGAATATATCCGCCGTCACCATGACTACTTGAAAGTAGCACGACAATACGAAGAATTATATCAATCCCTATAGTATGACAGTATATCCAATAGCCAAAATAAACCTCGGGCTGAATGTCGTTGAACGTCGTCCTGACGGCTATCACAATCTGGAAACCGTGTTCTATCCGGTGGGCATCAGGGATGTGCTAGAAGTGAAAACGGCAGATACTCTGTCGCCTTCTGGCTACGACTGCGACTTAACGCTGTCCAATATCCCCATTGAAGGTGACGTCCAGCAAAATCTTGTGGTGAGAGCCTACCAGCTGTTGAAGCAGGACTTCCCGCAGTTGCCGCCAGTAAAGGCCACGCTTCAGAAAAACATCCCTACGCAGGCTGGCATGGGTGGAGGGTCGAGTGACTGTGCCTATATGATACGCCTGCTCAATGACATGTATTCACTAGGACTAAGTCAGGAGCAGATGATGAGTTACGCAGCGCGTTTGGGAGCCGACTGCGCATTCTTCATACTCTCGCAGCCTGCCTATGCCGAAGGCATCGGCGAACGGTTGCTACCCATCCATCTGGACTTGAGCGGCTATCACATCGCAGTGGTTCGTCCTAACATTCCTGTACCAACACGTGAGGCATTCTCGCTTATCTCCCCCCACCGTCCTACCAAAAACTGCTGCACAATTGTGCAGCAGCCTATCGAGACGTGGCGTGACGAACTTATCAATGACTTCGAGCAGAGCGTATTCACACTCCATCCCGAAATCGGTGCCATCAAGGAGCAACTCTATCAACAGGGGGCGGTCTATGCCGCCATGAGCGGATCAGGCAGCGCTGTCTTTGGCATTTTTAGGAATCCCAAGAATGTCAGCCACCTGTTCCCTGGATTGTTCACCTATCATGGAAGCCTATCGTAGACGCAAGGCATCCCCAATTTTGAGATCATAGTCTGGCGAGAGGTGGTTCATCTTATAGAGTGACTTCAGCCGGATGCCATACGTCTGGGCTATGCTGTACATGGACTCGCCTGCACGAACATAGTGAAGACGCCCCTTGTAGTCCTTGGGGGCACGCTTCTGCTTCTTCTTGAGCCAGACAATTTCACCTTCTGTTAGCTTGTCATGTTTGTCGCGTTCGTTATACTTGGCAATCTTACGGTAGGAGATGCCTATTTCCTCGCCAATCAAGCGGAAAGTGTCTCCACGACGGGCATACATGTAGTAGTTCTTGTTATATATCTTTATAGGATGGAGCGGTTGACCATTGACGGGCTGATCCTTTGTATGCTCAGTCATGAACTTGTCGAACGTCGTGGCCGTGTCGTACTGATAGAGCCGGTAGAGCTGGATGAGTTCAATGAGACGGTCTGCATACTGGGGATTAGTGGCATAGCCTGCCGCTTTTAGCCCCCGCGCCCACCCTTTGTAATCGGTTTGCTTCAAAGAGAAGAGCAATCGATAGCGTTGACCATTGGCCAGAAAACGCGAGTGGTCTTCGAAGGAGTCGAAGGCTGAGGGATAGGCACGGAAGCACTCACCCTTAAGGTCATCGTCATGATAGACCGTACGTCCGGCCCACCCGTGACATTTAATTCCGAAATGGTTGTTGCCTTTCGTGGCAAGCTCGCTCTGTCCGGCACCACTCTCAAAGATGCCCTGTGCCAAGGTGATGCTGGCAGGAATCTTCCAGCGTTGCATCTGTTCAATGGCAATATCCTTGTACTGATCGATATACTGTTGATAACGCTGGTTCCAGCGCATTTGTGCCTGTGACATCGCAGGCATGGTCAGCAACAGGCAGATAAGCGTACGGATATAGTTTTTGTTCATCGTCATTATGGAATAAGAAGCGAAGAGTCGCCATAGCTGAGAAAGCGGAAATCATGGCTGAGTGCATAGTCGTAGATGCGATGCCAATCTCCATGAACGAAAGCGCTGACTAACAACAGTAGTGTTGATTGAGGCTGGTGGAAGTTTGTGATGAGCATACGGACGATGTGATAGTCGTAGCCTGGGGCAATAATGATTTGGGTACTGCTATGGAGAACGTTCAGTTGTCGACGGTCCATCCAGTCAAGCAGCGCCTGCAGAGCCTCACTTTCCCCAACCTTCTCTCCATGCTCCTCTGAATAAGGCTCCCATTGTTCGACATGAAGCTCTTCCTCTGTAATATCAGGATTAAGTAAGACCTTCAGCCCCATGTAGTACAGACTCTCAAGTGTACGAACACTGGTCGTTCCAACTGCGATTGCCTGACAGTGGTGTGCCAAAAGCTTTTCAAGTGTCTGACGACGTACGGCGATGTACTCGGTGTGCATAACATGTCCCTCAATCTCCTCGCTTTTGACAGGTTTGAAGGTACCAGCACCGACGTGCAATGTCAGTTCCTCACGGTCAATGCCATGCGCGTCAAGATCATCGAGTACTCGGGGCGTAAAATGTAGGCCAGCAGTGGGTGCAGCAACACTACCCTTGATCTTCGAGTAGACGGTCTGGTAGGCCGTCTTGTCACTCTCCTCTGTTTCGCGGTTGAGGTATGGCGGAATGGGCAGTTCACCCATAGCATCGATAATCTCGGCAAAAGAGACACCACCAGTCCATTCGAATTCAATGAGATGACTGGTACCTTGTTCGCCGTTATAACGGGCGAGGACAGTAATCGTCTGACCGGCCACGGTAATGTCTCGTTTCAAGATACCTGACTTCCACTTCTTCAGATTGCCCACAAGACAGAGCCACGAACAGCAGTGACGTGTCTGGAACATCTGTTCGTAGTCACGTGGTATAGCTGGCTCAAGCAGGAATATCTCAATAAGGGCTCCTGTCTCCTTGCGGAAATGCATGCGTGCCTGGATGACACGCGTATTATTAAATACCATCAGAGCCCCTTCGGGCAGATAGTTGGGGAGATGGCGGAAAGTGTCATCAGACACATCGCCATGACGATAGACGAGGAGCTTCGACGTGTCACGCTCACTCTTCGGATATTTGGCTATCCGCTCATCAGGGAGCGGATAATTATAGTCACGGATATGTATATGTTTTGTTTCCATCATAATCATCAGACAATGCTTGCACGGATGAGTGCAAAGACATAGGTAAATATAAGCACACAAATGACGATGTCAATGTCTGTCTTCTGGTAACCAGACGAGGTGTAATTGGACGAAACGAAAGTGACGGTAGACATCATACGACGGCTATAGCGGTAATATAACCAGTAAACTAAGATTCCGACAGCTGTTCCCCAACAGAGTCCCACAAGAATGTCACCAGGGAAGTGAACACCAAGATAAAGACGTGTCCAGCAGTTTACAAGCGACCATGTGACAAGGAAGAACGTTAACAGACGCGAACGCACCAGCAAGCTGAAGAACAAAGCAATACTGAACGTGTTACAGGCATGGGCGGAGAAGAATCCGAAACGTCCTCCGCGATAGCCGTCGACCACGTCTACAATAGCCCCTATCTCTGGGTCATGAGTGGGGCGCCATCGGCCAACAAGCGGTTTGACGATGGTATCATCAATTGTTCCGGCAAGAACGACACACAACAATGCGCAACCGACAATGAAGAGAATCTTTTGCACAGAGTTGTTGTTTTTCAAGACCAAATAAAACAGCGCCACATAAAGAGGTATCCATGTGGCAGCTGTCGTCAATACACGCGCCAATCCATCGAGATAGAGCGATGAACTGCCGTTGAGCATCAACAACAATTCCCTGTCTATTTGTATAAACGTCTCCATGTCCATAGTATAAGGTTATATGGATTCTATCTGAGAGGTTTCTACCCAGCCTTCCTTTCCATCGTCAACGTGTATCTGTTTCCAATGTTGCATCTGGTCGTCAATAATCTCAACACGCGTTCCTTCGTGCAGAATGAAGAGGTCGGTGCCATTCTGAGCAGGAGTACTCTTGACAGTGACAGCAGAACCCATGATAATAGCACCACGACGATGCATTAGTTCTTGCTTCTGGATGAAAGCAAATACATTGGACGTCAAGAAAAGCACAATGAGGAACAGTCCTCCGAAAAAGCCCACTTTACGAAGCCACACACGATTGGAGAACAGATAGACCAGAGCAAGGATGATAGCAAGGGCGAGCGATGCAAGGGCAGTACGAGCCCACGCATCGACACTCATCATGTTAACCAAAGAACGCGACCAGGTGACAAAGAAAAACTCTGTCTCGGGCGTTATCTTGTCAATTGTTTTCGAACGGGCCATCTGCAGGTTATGGCGTATGTCTTTGTCGCCTGGCGACAGCAGAAGAGCACGCTCGTAGTTCAGAACAGCACGCGTAATCTCATCTGCACGGTAGTAGGCATTGCCGAGGTTATAATAGATGTCAGCACTAACGCCTTGCTTCAGCAGAGACTCATAGCCTTTGATGGCATCTTGATAGCGACCTGCGGCATAAGCACTATCAGCCTCTGCCTTGGTGACAGCAGCCGAGGTAAAGGATGGTAACATCAACAGGAGAAGAATCGCTACCACTGGTTTGGCCGTACGGTGTCCTTTCTTCATCACTTCCTCAATGCGCTCGATGGCACTCATGGCTTTTTCATATACTTTATTCATATTTCCTTTGGAATCGCCTGGCGCATATCGTTCGAACTCACACTCATCAAGGGCACCGAGGAATAACTGGATAGTCGATTCATCAACACCACGTCCCCCCAGTTTTTCAGAGATATTGTCGTGCGACAACTGCTCGACAGGCATACTCAACTTGTCTCCGACATAGCCCCACAACGCCCGGAGCACCTCATCGTAAAATGCCCCCGGTTGATTATCAACCATTAGGTGAGCTGCTTTCTTCAGTCGCTTAGTAGCCACCTTGTTTGCTCTATTGGCACGGCGTCCGGCGATATTCGCATTCTCGATGGCACGCTTGCGGAAAATGATGAACAGAGAGATGAACGACAACAGGAGGATTCCCAGAATCATCCAGTAGGCAGTACTACAGAAGAAGAAATCACCCACCCGATGCTGGGTACTGTTACCAGTCTTGATGTAACGGATGTCCTGACTGAGCATCTCTACATCCTCTTGGTCAGATGTTACGACAGAAGTTGAGCTACCACTCCCCTTGGCGACGTCTAGTATGAATGATTCTGTCTTAACCGTGCGATAGGTATTGGCTTGTGTATCGAAATAGGTAAATGTAACAGCAGGAATCTCGAATTTTCCCTGATGACGCGGTACGGCTAAGAAATCATAGACCATCGATCCTTCCAGTCCGTTGGCTGTCAGTTTGGTCTTGTCTGTCAACTTAGCGTCATACTTATCAAAATCTTTGGGGAAATTCACGACGGGCTCCTTAATGAGTTTTAGGTTACCAATGCCGCTTACAACGACACGAAGCGTTACTGGGTCATTGGCTTTTACCTCGGTCTTGGTAAGCTGGGCTGAGATATTGAATTTACCCACACCTCCAGAGAAGTCTGCAGGGCGTTGCGGTAAGGGGTCAACTTGAATTTCAACACTAGGAGCTTGTATATCCTTCTTTACCTCCACATACCCGGAGCCCCCATTGAAAAAAGCCTCGAACGGATCGATGTTACGGTTCTGCTGTACGACTATGCCTTTGAATGTGATGCTTGGTATCTTAAGCTTACCCGTTATCTGCGGGAACATAACATACTGGCTCCAGGTCACCGTACGGTACGGACGGCCATTGACGGTCTCGATTTTGAAACTCTTCTGTTGGGGGAGTTTCACCTCCTGCGTGTGGAAACCCTGAAGATCGGGCATCTTTCCATCAAGCTGCGTCAGGTCAACCAACGTGTAAACCTTATAGGTTAGCAGTATAGGTTCTTGCTCGTGTACACGGCGTTTATTGGCACTGACCTTAATAAACAGATCGCTACCTGAAATCTTGCTGCCGGCAGCACGCATGGCTTCATCACGCTGTTGACGTTGCCCTCCTCCACTTTGTTGGTTGCTTTGCACACTGCCACTGACCGTTATCTTCAATGAATTGGAACTGATGTTGTTGCCATCGGCATTGATGTGCGCTGGAGATATAGAGAAAGTACCACCCTTTGTGGCTACCAATATATATGTATATGTGATTGATGATGACTGTGTCGTGTGGCCATTGATAATCTGAAAGCTCGACTGTGAAGATGTGCTTGGTCCCATCAATACTTCAAAGGCATCAGGGATATTGCCAACACGGAAGCCACTGACGCTCTGGGTATTGACAGTATACGACAAACGGAATTGCTCTCCTGCTGCCACATGCGAGGGCGCATTTGCAGTCAGCGTCTGTGCCAAAAGATGGTTGGTGAATAATGAAATAACAAAATATATGAGTGCTTTCTTCATTGCTATTATTTATTCCTTTTTCCTTCTTTTTATCATTTTTACTTTTATTCTTTTTAAACCGAAGACGCTTACCAATTCTTCTGTAAGTGGCGGCGCTGCGGCTGTTGCTGAGCCTTTTTCATGCGTTCCTGAGTCTGCTTCTCCTGCTGCATGGCAGCATTCAACAGTTGCTCTGCATTGTTCTTGCTCATCTTAGGAGGTTGTTGCTCAGGCTTTTGCTCCTGTTTCTGTTGTTCTTGTTTCTTCTCATCCTGTTTCTGCTGGTCTTGTTTCTGCTGTTGCTGATTTTGGTTTTGCTGCTGTTTTTTCTGCTGATGTTTGCAGAGTTGAAGATTATAGCGTGTCTCGTCATCGTTCGGATTGAGTCTAAGCGACTGCTTATATGCCTCGATGGCCTCTCCCCACATCTGGTGCTGCTGGCAGATGACTCCCATGTTATGATAAGACATGGATTTGCGTAGCGGAGTCGTCTCTATCTTTGTGGCCTTCTCGAACTCTACGATGGCGGCAGAATCCTTACGCTGAGCCATCAGTGAATTTCCCAAATTGAATAATACTTGTGGATTTCGATCGTTTTTCTCTAATGCCTTACGATAACTTACTTCAGCATCGGCATAATTGCCTGCACGGAACTGCTTGTTACCCTGGCGCAGATATTGACGGTCGGTCTGAGCTTGCGCAGTAAGGGGTGAGAAACTATATGCAATGGACATGAAAAGGAGCAAAAGCAGGCGGGAGGTTGGTATCTGTTTGCCACGCCTGAACAGAGAAACATGCTGGAATAGCGGATTCTTGCTCTCAAGGATACATATCTCAGCAATAAGCAGCAGCAATGCCAGAATGGCAAAGGCCATGAACTGTTCGTCAAAATCGCTGTAAACGGTACTGTCAATCTCCTTCTTTGAGAGCTTATCAAGTTCGGCATCAAGCTGATCCTGGGCTCGACTGTTATTCTCAACGTGGATGAAAGCGCCTCCACCAGCCTGCGCCACTTCACGGCACATTTGTTCGTTAAGAGCCGACATGACGGTATTGCCGGCATTATCCTTCATGTAGTCTCCGGTCCCTGGGACTGGGATGGGTGCCCCTTGCGTTGAGCCAACACCAAGCACATAGACACGCATACCAGCTGACTTGGCGGCCTTGGCAGCCTCAAGTGCGCCTCCCTCATGATCCTCTCCGTCGGTAATAATGATCACAGCTTTGCCCACTTCCTTGTCTTGGGTAAAGCTATGTGTTGCCATATCGATAGCTCCTGCAATATCCGTTCCCTGAGTAGCAATCATCGATGGGTCGATGTTAGAAAGAAACATCTTGGCCGACACGTAGTCACTGGTTATGGGAAGTTGAACGAAAGCATCGCCAGCAAAGACAATGAGCCCAATCTTATCATTGGAGAACTTGTCAACCAAATTCTCAACAATCATCTTTGAACGGTCCAAACGGCTTGGCACGATATCTTCAGCAAGCATCGAGTTCGAGATATCCATCGCAATGATGGTCTCTATGCCTGTGCGTTTCTCATGACTGATCTTAGTGCCCATTTGTGGACGGGCCAACATAATGATAATCAGGGACAAGGCAGCCTGTAACAGCCAGAACTTAACGAGCGGACGCCAACGCGATACGTCGGGCATGAGCTCTTTCACCAGTGACAGGTTACCAAATCGGCGCAAGCGTTTCTTGCGATTACGCGATGTTACGAATCTCACAAGTGCCAAAATGGGTATCAGCACCAACAGATATAGATATACGGGGTCTTCAAATCTAAACATGCTATGGTATCCTCCTAAATACGGTTATACGCAGCAGCAACTCCAGTAATAATGCCAGAACGGCAACAAGGGCAAAAGGCTGGTAGGCTTCGTACTTTTTGCTGAATTTCTTAACGTTGAGTTTCGACTTCTCCAGTTGATCGATTTCTTTATATATCTGATGCAACTCCTTGGTATTCGTAGCACGATAAAAGTCTCCATCCGTAGCGCTTGCTATGTTGCGCAGCGTTTCGTTGTCAATCTCGACAGGGATATTCACATACTGCACACCACCGGCAACCGGCATAGGATAAGGAGCCACTTTGTTGGTGCCGACGCCAATGGTGTAGACACGGATACCAAGACTCTTGGCAATCTCAGCAGAGGTCATCGGAGATAGGTCACCACGATTGTTAGAACCATCGGTCAGCAGGATGACAACACGGCTCTTCGCTTTTGAGTCCTTCAGACGGCTTACAGCGTTAGCCAATCCCATGCCAATGGCAGTTCCGTCTTCAATCAGTCCGCGTGCAGCAATGTCGGTACGCACATTCTGCAGCAGACTAAGCAGCGAAGCATGATCTGTAGTCATGGGACACTGGGTAAAAGCCTCGCCTGCAAAAATAGTCAGACCGATATTGTCGTCAGGACGTCCGCTGACAAACTCCGCTGCTACTTGTTTGGCAGCTTCAATGCGATTGGGTTTCAAGTCTTCGGCTAACATCGACGTCGACACATCCATGGCCAACATGATATCAATACCTTCAACCGTACGATGCTTCCATGAGTTTTGGGTCTGTGGACGAGCCAGCACAAAGACAATCATGGCAAACGTCAGTAAGCGAAGGAACAGCTGCAGCGGCATGAGCCTAACGCGCCAACTCTTAGGTGCATACCTGAACACAAAGGTATCACCCATGCGCATGGTAGGCTCACTTTTCTTCCTGTACATCAGATACCATACAATATACGGTATCATCAGCAGTAGCAGAAACAGATATTCTTTATTTGCAAATTCCATGTTACTAATTTAATAGTTGATAGACAGCAAAGACAACATAACACAGCAAACTAACGCAGACAACGGCTATCAGCGTAATGACAAACCTTAGCACCTTGCGTGTCTTCACGTTACGCTGGTCTTCAGCAGATAACTGGGGCTTGACGGTCTCTTCCTGAGGCACATTTTCCAGTTTCGTCTGGTTAATGAAGTCTATGGCGTTGACCAAGTTGGCATCATTCTCGTTGATCAACGTCGAGTACTTAGCAAATTTCACCAGGTCTGCTGTCGTAAAGAGCTGACGCAGTTCGTCGAGCATCGTCCGGTCACTTTCTGCCGTCAGACGTTGGATAATCTCACTACTGGTCATCTCCATCGCACTGAAACCGTATCGTTCCTCAATATACTTGCGAAGCGTCTCCGTCAGCTTCGTATAATATTCTTTCTGATTCTCGGACGTCACCATCTTGTCAGCCTTAATCTGCTCTATCTCCTTCATCGCCTTTTGATGTGGCAACAGACGCTTTACAATGCGAATGGTCGTGATGATGGGCTTGCCCGAGCGCAGACGCACATAGAGATAGTAACCTATTGCCAGCAAAACGAGCATCAGAACGCTGAGCCAGAAAAGAAGGCTCCAATCACTCCACAGGAAAGGATTGTCTTGGACGTCTTTTGGACCAAAGAATTTCTCAACGTGTAATGTGTCTACCTCAACAGGCAACACCTTCACAGCAAGTGATTTGCTCTCATAGGGTTTCCCGTCTACCTTAACGATGAAGGGAGGCAAATAGTAGAGTGTGTCATCGAACGAGGTCAGTGTATAAACAACCGTTCGCACAACGATGCCATTGTCCAGTCCCTTGACGCCCATCTCCTTGCTTTCAAGTACCTCAACTCCCGGAATAATAAACTCACTTTGCTTATAGACAGGGAATTCAGCCTTAGCACCTTCAGGCATAGATGCTCGTACCGTGACGTGAGCCTGCTCACCGATGAAGAGCTGAACGGAGTCAATTTCTGCCTCCACCGCAACTTGCGCAATTGATTGCAACAGGCTAATTATCAATACAATAACAGAACAAGATAGTCGTTTCATTCCATTAACTTCGTTGATTAAACAGTCCCAGCAACGATTTTACAAAATCATCGTTGGTCGCTATGCTGACACTGTCGACATTACTCTTCGTGAAAATCTCCTGCAGTTCGTTCTGACGACTATTCCAGTATCTGTTGTATGCTTGACGCAGCCGCTTTGAACTTGTGTCCACATACTGCTCATAGCCAGTTTCGGCATCAACAATTTTCATAAGACCGACATCGGGCAACTCTCTGGCACGGGGATCGTAGACCTGGATAGCTACAACATCATGCTTGCGGTTGGCAATTTGCAGCGAATGCAGGAAATCATTGCGTACGTAGAAATCACTCAATATGAAGGCGGTGGTACGGCGTTTTTGGACGCTTGACAAAAAATCTACAGCCTGACGGATATCTGTGCGTTTCGAATCAGCTCTGAAGTCGAGCATCTCACGGATAATGTACAAGATATGTTTGCGTCCCTTCTTAGGAGGTATGTACTTTTCTATTTTGTCCGAGAAGAACACAACACCTATTTTGTCGTTGTTCTGAATGGCAGAGAAGGCAATCGTTGCGGCTATTTCTGTCACCATGTCACGTTTCATCTGTACCTGAGTTCCAAAGTCAAGCGAGCCACTGACATCGACCATCAGCACGACAGTCAGCTCGCGTTCCTCCTCGAAAACCTTCACATAAGGACGGTGAAAACGGGCTGTCACGTTCCAGTCGATATCGCGTACGTCATCGCCATATTGATACTCACGCACTTCGCTAAACGCCATTCCCCTACCCTTGAATGCAGAATGGTATTGTCCAGCAAAGACTTGTGAACTAAGGCCACGCGCCTTGATTTCAATCTTGCGTACTTTCTTTAAGATCTCAGATGTTTCCATCTTCCTATTTTACTGTTTCACCATTTGACTATTGACGCTTGATGGCAATTGTCAAATGGTATAAATAGTCTAATTGTCAAATCAGGGTACTTCTACCTTGTTGATAATCTTCGAAATAATCTCTTCGCTGGTAATGTTCGATGCTTCTGCCTCATAGGTCAAACCGATACGGTGGCGTAGAACATCATGTGCAATGGCGCGTACATCTTCTGGGACAACATAGCCACGACGTTTGATGAAGGCGTAGGCACGACTTGCCTTCGCAAGGTTAATGCTTGCACGGGGTGAACCACCAAACTGTATCATGTCATTCAGCTCCTTCAATCCATAGCGGTCGGGGTAGCGAGTGGCGAAAACTATGTCGGCGATATACTGTTCGATCTTCTCGTCAATATACACCTCACGTACCACAGCACGCGCTTTCAGAATCTCCTGTCCTGTAGTGACAGGCTTCACCTCGGGAAGGGCACCGGCTATGTTCTCACGGATGATACGTTTTTCCTCATCCAGTGTTGGGTAGTCGATAATTACCTTTAGCATGAAACGGTCCATTTGGGCCTCAGGCAATGGATAAGTACCTTCCTGTTCAATGGGGTTCTGCGTGGCCATCACAAGGAACGGACTGGGCAGTGCGAAAGTCTCACTGCCTATAGTCACTTGTTTCTCCTGCATGGCCTCAAGCAGAGCGCTCTGGACCTTGGCAGGAGCACGGTTAATTTCGTCAGCAAGAACGAAATTGGCGAACACTGGTCCCTGCTTCACTTGGAAACGTTCCTCCTTCTGACTATAAATCATCGTACCAGTAACGTCAGCCGGCAATAGGTCTGGGGTGAACTGGATACGACTATATTTCGAGTCAATGAGCTGTGACAGTGTCTTGATAGCCAGTGTCTTAGCCAGTCCTGGAACACCTTCCAACAAGATGTTGCCATCACTCAGAAGACCGATGAGCAGTGATTCTATCAGATGTTTTTGTCCTACAATCACGCGATCCATACCTGTCACGAGGTTGGTTACGAAAGTACTTTGTTGTTCTATCCGGATATTCAATTCGCGGATATCAATTGATTCTGCCATAATGAATTACTTTTTTATTCTTTAACCTTTTTATTCTTTTTCTTCAGCTCCAACTTTGGAATCTTTATAATCTGTCCTTCCTTTAGTTCTGTCGACGACGACATATTATTATAGACCTCCACATAGCACTCCATGTCGGGTCCCAAGTTACGGCGGGAAATTCTTGAGATGTTATCACCTGCACGAACTTTTTCGTTGTGGTCGAGACCTACAATGATGTATGCGCCATAACGCACCCTCGGATCCATTTTCTCATAGTCATTCGTCTCGGGTCCCTTACTGGTGATTGTCTCAGCAGGCGTCTCCTCTTTTTGAGCAGTCTCTACCTTCTCCGCTTTTAGCTTTTCGATATCTTGTTCAACCTTTGCGGTATCTGTCTTCGACTTAGCTGGTGTAGCCTTTACACTGTCTTTTGCCAAAGAGTCAACAACAGCCACACCTGGCTCTGGGGTCACCTCGTCAAGGACAACCTTTGGTCCCAAACAGTCACGGGTGTAGTAGCCTGCTGCGAAACTCAACAAGCATGCGAGGATAGCACAAATCCATCCTGTATATCTCTTTTTATTATCTTCCATATCGTTGTCGTCGTTTATTGCATTCGAGCCTCCAAACATAGTAGGCTCAACTTCTATAAGTTCATCTTCAGGGACCACTTCGGGTGTGGGATCAGCAGTCTCTTCTTGTATAGGTTCCGAATTGGCTTCGTCCACAGGTTCGGCTTCGTCCACAGGTTCGGCTTCGTCCACAGGTTCGGCTTCGTCTACAGATTCGACTTCACCCACAGATTCGGCTTCACCCTCGGTTTCAAGGGTCTCAATCAGACTATCCATGACAGGTTCTAGTTCTGGTACTGGTTCCTCTGTCTGTGTTTGCGTTTGTGTCTGTGCCTGTGCCTGTGTCTCTGTCTGTTCCATGTCATCGAAGTTTACGCCCTCATTCAACGCCACGGTCTCGAACTGAGAGAACGGTTTATTCACCAGTTCCTTCATAGTCGCATCGGGCGTAAAGGTAATCTTGTCGTGTCCTTCAATGACTACACGTTCACCAGTGTTGACATTAACGCTTTCGCGAGCTTCGATGTCAATAATTTTAAAGGTGCCAAGTCCCTTGATCTTCACCAGACGGTCTGTTTCCAGTCCCTCTTTAACCAACTCGAACATGGTCATGACGAAAAGGTCGGCATCCTTCTTTGTCAGCCCACTCTTCTCAATAAGGATATTGGCAATTTCTTGAATAGATATTCTCTCCATCACTCAGTTCCTCCATTTTTTATCAGGTCTTTCAACTTCGGACTGACCTTGAACCCAAGTACCAGTTTAGGCGGTACAAGCATACGTTGGCCCGTGGTAGGACTGACCATGATACGTTCGAGTTTCTTTTTAACCTCAAAATTTCCAAAATTCTGCACACCCACGCTATTGCCTTCAAGGAACGTGTCGGCCATAGCATCAATTACCTGGTACACCATTTTCTGTGTGTCCTTGGTGTTGTACCCCAGTCGTTGGGATAGCTCAGAGATGAAAACCTTATTGTTCATATTTCTCTATATTCTAGTCGTGCCATATAAGTCAAACTCCTCAGCAGCGATCATTCTAACGTCATAGAATTCACCAATAGTCAACTGCCCCTCATTTGCAGGGATGAGTACCTCCGGGTCAACCTCTGGCGAACAGTATTCCGTACGTCCTATATAGTAGTCACCTTCCCGACGGTCTATGATAACTCGCATCACGCTACCGACCTTCTCTTCTTCCAACTCAGCACTGATGTTCTGCTGGACACGCATCAGTTTATCCAAACGCGCCTGTTTAACATCCTCTGGCACGTCATCCTCATAGTGTTCAGCTGAGTAGGTACCGTCTTCCTCGGAATATGCGAAGGCGCCCATACGGTCGAAACGGGCCCATTTAGTGAAGGCCAGCAGTTCCTGAAAGTCTTCGTCCGTCTCGCCAGGGAAGCCCACCATCAGGGTCGTACGCAGGCAGATACCAGGCACCTCGCGGCGTATACGTTCCACGAAGTCGTAGGTTTCCTGTTTGGTCACGTGACGACGCATGCGACTAAGCATGTGGTCAGAGATGTGCTGGAGGGCAATGTCCAAGTAGCGGCAGACGTTCTTCTTTTCACGGATGACATTGAGCAGCTCCCAAGGGAAGTGCGTAGGATAGGCATAGTGCAGTCGTATCCACTCGACACCTTTGATGTCTGCCATCTTGTCGATGAGCTCAGCGATATGCTGCTTACCGTCTATGTCCACACCATAATAGGTCAGTTCCTGGGCGATAATCTGAAACTCTTTTGTACCTTGGCTGACCAGCCAGCGAACCTCATCCAGTATCTCTTCCATCGGACGGCTCTGGTGACGCCCGGTAATGAGCGGTATAGCACAGTAGGCACAATGTCTGTCACAGCCCTCCGAGATCTTGATATAGGTATAGTGCGACGGTGTCGTGATATGCCGATGAATCATGGGGACTGTCCCCGTGATAGTAGCATAGCGTAGATCATGGGGACTGTCCCCGTGATCCTCATCCAAATCCTTCAGCAACTGCTTATAATTGAACTTGCCATACCATCCGTCAACTTCTGGAATCTCGGCCTCAAGGTCTGCCAAATAGCGTTCCGAGAGACACCCCATGACATAGAGGTGCTCTATTCTGCCTTCAGTCTTTGCCTGTGCAAACTCCAGGATGGTATTGATGCTCTCCTCCTTGGCGTCGGCTATAAAGCCGCAGGTGTTGATGACGACGATCTCACCCTGAGGGTCATCGCTGTCGTGCGTACACCGATAGCCGTTGGCCTCCATCAAGCCCATAAGCATCTCACTGTCAACGAGATTCTTTGAGCAACCGAGTGAAATAAAGTCGATCGTCTTCATTATGCTTTCAATTCTTAAACAGTGAATCCACGAACTCACGCTTATTAAAGAGCTGCAGGTCCTCCATTCCTTCGCCCAGACCGATGTACTTCACGGGCACCTTCAGCTGGTCGCTGATGCCGATGACTACGCCACCCTTGGCAGTACCGTCGAGCTTGGTGATAGCCAAACTCGTTATCTGCGTGACGGCAGCAAACTGCTTAGCCTGCTCAAAGGCGTTCTGACCAGTCGAGCCGTCGAGCACCAGCATCACCTCGTCGGGGGCCTCTGGCATCACCTTCTTCATTACGTCCTTAATCTTCTTCAACTCGTTCATCAGTCCCACCTTGTTGTGTAGACGACCTGCCGTATCAATCAGCACCACGTCGGCGCCATTGGCCTTAGCACTCTGCAGTGTGTCGAAAGCCACTGATGCAGGGTCAGACCCCATCTGCTGCTTGACGACAGGCACACCGACACGCTCACCCCAGATGCACAGCTGTTCTACGGCAGCAGCACGGAAGGTATCGGCGGCGCCCAGATAAACTTTCTTACCAGCCTGCTTGAATTGCCAAGCCAGTTTGCCGATAGTCGTCGTCTTACCGACGCCATTAACGCCTACGACAAGAATAACGTATGGCTTGTGATTGCAAGGCAAATCCCATTTGTCGTTGTCGTCTGAGTTATTCTCTGCCAACAACGAGGCGATCTCTTCACGCAAAATGGTGTTCAGCTCACTGGTGCTAACATATTTATCACGAGCAACGCGTTCTTCAATACGCTCAATGATCTTCAGCGTGGTGTCAACACCTACGTCCGAAGTGATAAGCACTTCTTCCAGATTGTCAAGTACATCGTCATCGACCTTCGACTTACCAGCAACGGCACGTGACAATTTATCGAACACGCTAGTCTTGGTCTTCTCCAGTCCCTTGTCGAGCGTCTCTTTGTTCTTCTTTCCAAAAAATCCAAAAAGTCCCATAACACATTTATTATCGGTGCAAAATTATAAAATTCCGATGAAATCGCAAAAAAAAGAGGTTGCAAAACGCTTTGCAACCTCTCTTTTTATTCTTTTTTTAATATTAGTTCTTGAAGAAGTCCTTAACAGCCTCGTTAGGAACCATCTGCTCATCAAAGACGTAAGCACCCGTCTTGGGGCTCTTTACCATCTTGATAACCTTTGTATAAGCGCGACCATCCTTTGAGCCTTCGTGGAGGGTAGCGACGGTTTTCTTTGCCATACTTCAGTCCGTATTATTTAATTTCCTTATGAAGAGTCATCTTCTTCAGGATGGGGTTATACTTCATCAGCTCCATACGCTCGGGCGTATTCTTGCGATTCTTTGTGGTTACGTAACGGCTTGTACCGCCGAGGCCACTATTCTTCATCTCGGTGCACTCCAGCACTACCTGGACGCGGTTACCCTTTGCTTTCTTGCTTGCCATGGTCGTTAGTCTCCTATCACTTTAATGTCCTTCCACTCTACATATCCCTTGGCAACAGCCTGCTTCAATGCAGCGTCCAGACCGACTTTATTAATCATGCGAAGGCCAGCAGCGCTGATCTTCAACTGGATCCAGCAATCCTCCTCTACATAGTAGAACTTCTTGCTGAAAAGGTTGACGTCAAAGCTTCTCTTTGTACGGTGCTTTGAGTGAGACACATTACAACCGATCTGTGCCTTCTTTCCTGTAATTTGACAAACCTTAGACATTTCTATCTACTTTAAAAAATGTGTGTACTTTTAGTAACTTATTCCAAACAGGGTGCAAAGGTACATATTTTTATTGAGAATTGAGAATTACGAATTGACATTTACCTCATTCTTAATATTTTTTAACCTTCCGTCTCCGCTTTGTTGTTATTTTCCTCTTGTAAATAGCTCAGAAACATCTGCATGGCACGATTTGTTGCTATCGCCAGATTAATGTCACGTCCATGATCTTCCTCCACTTTCATGGACACCACACGGTCGGCATTGCCACAGGCCAGCCAAATAGTGCCGACAGGTATGTCTTTAGTTCCTCCGGTGGGTCCTGCGAAGCCTGTAGCCGATATGGCGTAGTCAGTGTTCAGGCGTCGGCAGGCACCTTTCACCATAGCAACGGCCACTTCCTCGCATACTGCGGTCTTCTCTTCCAGCAGGTCGTGACTCACTTCCAGCAGCGTCTCCTTAACCTCATTGGTGTACGAGATGATGCCGCCCTTGAAGTACTTCGAGGCACCTGGGATGGAAATGATGGCCTCTGCAATTCTTCCTCCTGTGCAACTTTCTGCCGTACCAAGAGTTTTTTCCATATCCCACAACAGTTCACTTATCTCCCTGCTTATAATCTTGCTTTCAAAATCCATCTTATTATTTGACTATTTGACAATTTACTATTTAAAGGTCACTTTGCTGAAGGCGGGGGCATCGATTTGACACGTCTCACCATCCAGATACTTGTAGTAGCCCACGATGCCAATCATAGCGGCATTGTCGGTGGTGTATGAGAATTTGGGAATGTAGATATTCCAGCCATAGCGCTTCTCGGCATCGTAAAAGGCGTTACGGAGACCGTTGTTGGCACTAACGCCACCAGCAACAGCCACATGCTTGATGCCCGTCTGCTTCACGGCCTTCTTCAGCTTCTTCATGAGGATGTCCACAATGGTCCATTCCAGCGAGGCTGCAATATCCTCCTTGTGTTTCTCAATGAAGTCGGGATCCTCGGCCACCCACTTCTGCAACGAATAGAGGAACGACGTTTTAAGTCCTGAGAAGCTATAGTCCAAGCCTGGTATATTAGGCTCGGCAAACTGGAAAGCCTTCGGATTGCCCTGGCGTGCTAAACGGTCAATAATGGGTCCTCCCGGGTAGCCCAGTCCCATCACCTTCGAACACTTGTCGATGGCTTCGCCCGCAGCATCGTCGATGGTCTGTCCCAGCACCTCCATATTGTTATAGGCGTTTACCTTGACTATCTGCGAGTTACCACCCGACACCAACAAGCATAGGAATGGGAGCGGTGGTATCTTGTTAACCTGCATGTCCGGTTTCTCCGGTTCCTTGATGAAGTGCGCCATCACATGCCCCTGCAGATGGTTCACGTCGATAAGTGGAATGCCCAGCGATCGGGCCATACCCTTGGCGAAGTTAATGCCGACGAGCAGCGACCCCATCAGTCCTGGTCCGCGAGTGAAAGCGATAGCCGACAGTTGCTCTTTAGTAACGCCGGCACGCTTCAACGCCTGGTCGACCACAGGTACGACATTCTGCTGGTGGGCGCGGCTTGCCAGCTCAGGCACCACGCCGCCATAGGCCTCATGCACTCCCTGCGAGGCTGTCACGTTCGACAGCAGTATGCCATTCCTCAGCACGGCTGCCGATGTGTCATCGCAGCTCGACTCTATGCCTAATATAATGATATCCTTCTCCATTGCGTCTGCAAAGGTAGTACAAATCAAGGGAAAAACAAAATAAAACCGTGTTATTTTTCATTTTCCATCAGTCGCTATAGGCATCCTCGCCGATGGTCTCGCGGCTGCCAATAGTCATCTGACGCAGGTCATAGTATGACCCGTTGTAGATGTTGAAATCAACATTGCCTTTAATGCCAGGCAGGCGGCCGACATCAGTATGCTGCCAGAACTTCCACGGGCCCTGGTATGTAACAGAATCGACATAGTAATGGGCTATCCAGTAGGGATATTGATCAAAGATGGTGTCGTTCAGATAGCGTGTCTTGAACTTGTAATAGGTATAGATAATCGGTTTTACCTGATAGTGTTTCTCGACAATGTCGAGCCACTCAAGAACAGAGGCTTTGAACTCATCATCTGTCTGTTGCTTTGGCTTGTGCTCAACGTCAAGCACAGGTGGCAAGTCGCCATTCTCGAGTTTTACCTGACGCAGAAAATGCTCAGCCTGCTTACGCGCGGGCGTGTGTACACTATAAAAATGATAGGCGCCGCGCGTAAAACCGTACTCACGTGCCTGATAGAAGTTGTCGGCAAAGTTCTCGTCAGTCTGCGTGGCACCTTCGGTGGCCTTAATCATCACGAAACGCACAGGAAACTTGTCTATCATCCCCTGATCCTTTAGCTTGCCCCAATCGATGTGCCCTTGATGATGTGAAATGTCAATACCGTGAATCTCGTAGCCCTCGGGATAGCTGACATCGCCATAGAGGGCGCGCCAGCGGAAACCGAAGGGTGAGACGAAGAAATAATAGAAGAACCAGACGTAGCCCGCTAGAATGGTCAGTCCTCCCAGCCACCAAGCCCATGAGGGCAGCTTCTGAAGAAAGCGAATCACGACTCCGGGACGCTTTCTGCGCCCGGGGCCGTGATAGCTTTTTGAAGAGCCGACACCTTTACGGCGTACGACCTGTTTCTTCTTAATCATATAAAAGGTTACTTAGCCTGCTCAAGTGCCAACGTTCTGGTAGGCTGGTCGCAGACTTCCGTCGGTCCCCAATACTGGATGGGGCCGGGATAGACGTAAGCCGTCTTGCGTGCCCACTCGTCACGATGAGCAGCAAACTCCTTAAAGGGAGCACCGTCAAGTTCGACGAGAGCCTTGCGGATGACAGGCTTCATCTCACCGTTACGCTTCTCCATGTTCATCATCATCGTGATGGGCACACCACCGGCAACCCACTGGTCAGCAGGAGCAGTCGTGTTCTTGACAATGGCCATGTAGCCCGTTTTGCCATTAGCGATGAGCTGAGCGGCAGAAGTACCGAGTGCGTAGCAGTAGTCAGCATCAAAGTTTGAAGGAGCAGCGCAACGTCCCTCGTAACCGAAGAAATGGTGCTGTGTGCTGAACTTTCCCTTATACGTGCCTGCCTTCTTCATCTTCTCAAGCTTCTGGGCAACCATCGTTGAGAGCAGCTTCTCGGTCTCGATGAGCGACACCTGAACGTTTCCGTGGGGGTCGCGGTCGAGGGCCAGCTGACGGGCTACGCCAACGGGCAGCGAGTTGAATACGGCAAGATTCTCTTCCGTGAGATGGCTCTTGGCAAAGTCAACCTGCTCGTCGCGGCTGATCTCCTTAGCCTCAGGCAGGGCCAGCACGTCGTTGAGCTGAGCAATCAGCTTCTTGATAGCCGGAATGAACTCGATGACACCCTCAGGAATGATGACGGTACCGAAGTTGTTGCCATCGGCAGCACGCACGGCAACGGCGTTGGCAATGTAGTCCACAATATCGTCGAGACTCATGCCCTTGGCCTCCACTTCCTCAGAGACGAGACAAATGTTGGGCTGTGTCTGCAGGGCGCACTCCAGTGCGATATGAGAAGCCGAACGGCCCATGACCTTGATGAAGTGCCAGTACTTGCGGGCTGAGTTACAGTCACGCTCAATGTTACCGATAAGCTCCGAATAGGTCTTACAAGCGGTGTCGAAACCAAACGAGGTCTCAATCTGCGAGTTCTTCAGGTCGCCGTCAATGGTCTTCGGGCATCCGATGACCTGTACGCCGTAGTTCTTGGCAGCATAGTACTCGGCCAGCACGCAGGCGTTAGTGTTAGAGTCGTCGCCGCCAATGATGACGATAGCCTGAATGTCGAGCTCACGGATAATCTCCAGTCCCTTCTCGAACTGCTCAACCTTTTCCAGCTTGGTACGTCCAGAACCAATCATATCGAAGCCGCCCGTATTACGGTACTCGTCGATGATATCGGGTGTCAGCTCCATATAGTTGTGGTCTACCAGACCGCCAGGACCCAGGATAAATCCATAGAGGCGGTTCTCCGGGTTCAGCTTCTTAATCTGGTCGAACAGGCCCGTGATGACGTTATGTCCGCCAGGAGCCTGACCGCCACTGAGAATGATACCCACGTTCATCTTCTTCGTGTTAGCCTCCGTTGCGGGCACGAACTCGACGAGCGGCATACCATAGGTGTTGGGGAACAACTTCTTGATTTCCTCCTGGTCGGCCACGCTCTGGGTCGGCTCACCTTCCTTGACTTTTACTGCACCCTGGAGAGCCTTCGGCAGCTTGGGTTGATAAGCGGCTCTTGCCATCTGCAATGCACTTTTTTCCATAATCTGTGTGTTAATTATTAATGAATAACGAATTTTCGGAATGCAAAAATACGCCTTTTCAGCGAGAATCGGAAAGAAAATCTGTTTTTTAATATTTTTTTGGGGTCAAAATAGTACAAATATGGAAGAAAAACATTATCTTTGCTAACTGGAAATGACAAATCAATAACATTATGGCTAACAAAAGAACACTTAAACGCGGAATCAAACTTATCTGCGGCGAATTGTTTGCAGAGTGTGTGGCTGTCTCACTCTATGGTCCGGACAGCAATGAAGAGAACTATGAGGCCCTGCTTTTCAGCATCATCAAGTTGCAGGACAACTACATCAGCCGAGTCAGCCATCCCGAGCCAGGTATGAAGTGCGACAAGTACTTCAAAGACCTGAAGGAGAAATTCGACGCTGAAGTCAACGACATCGTTAACCAGATCAACAATCTGTAGGATGTGGCAGAGATTCTGTAATTGGCTGCTATGCAAACGATGGGGATGGACCATTGACGTGACTCAAGACCATCCCGACAAATACATCATCTGCCTGGCACCCCACACCAGCAACTGGGACTTTGTCATCGGCCAGCTGTATAGTGGCGCTCGTGGCATCAAGAGCAACTTCCTCATGAAGAAGGAGTGGTTCTTCTGGCCGCTGGGCCCTATTTTCCGCAGTCTGGGCGGCATTCCCGTTTACCGGAAG